>Ga0196974_1000046_pt1 | contig 61788 bp, 92 predicted proteins | sample S1_1013CmetaG_FD_155477 | JGI IMG/M metagenome (GOLD analysis project Ga0196974, IMG submission 155477) | Soil microbial communities from Anza Borrego desert, Southern California, United States - S1_10-13C | ecosystem: Environmental > Terrestrial > Soil > Desert | place: USA: California...
GCCCGTAGGAGCGGGCATAGCAGACGCTTGCGAAGCTCAATGAGGTCCGGCGGCATCCGGTCGTAAAGCTTGCACCATTCGGCCATTGTTTCTTCCGGGGCATCCGGGGCGAGCGCAACGACAACATCGTCTATGCGCCAGAACAACCGCTCCTCGGAGGTGCGACCGCGCATGATCCGAGCCTCGGCGTCAGTCAATTCCATTGCCTATCCCTTCCTTTCCTACCAGCGCCCTCAAGGGCGCCCTCTACTGAACCTGTCCCCCGTTTGTATACGTTTGGGGGACATCCCCCGGTCATCTTCTCGGCCCTTGCGGGCCGTAATGGGGTCATGGCGCGAAGCTCCCGCGACAAATGGGACGGCGACGGCTTTCAACTCCCCACACGCGCCCGCATTTTAGGCAACGCCAAATCCCGCAAGCCTTTTCTTTCCACCAAGTGGACACCTATCCATCCCTCCTCACCGGGAGTCGTGTGGATGACAACGGAGCCGGGCGGCGCGCTACCAGACTGCGCCACGACACTTGCGTGTCGGCCGGATTTGAACCGGCGCAATGCTTGGGCATGACCCAAACACCCCGAGATGCGATGGGGCGCGACCCCGCCACAGTTGCTCGGCTCCGCCATCGGCGTTCCGTTGTCATCTACACAACTCCGTCACAGCCCCTCCCCCAGCATGGGAGGGATGACTCATGGATGGCGGGGCTGTCGCCGGGCTTACGCCCGGTAAGGGGCTGCCAATGGGTCGGTTCGGCAAAGGTGCCCGGATTGATCTTTGTGCTGTACCCCTCGCGGTCCCAGTACTCCCGGTCCCCGTCGCCGTTATCGACCCACAGGGAGACGTTCTCGCCTTTCTCCCCCTCGCGCTTGGTCCGGCAGTAGATGCGCTCAGGCATCGTCGCCACGGGCTGCCAGCCCTCAGAAAGTGCGACACACGGGGCCGGATTCTCCTGGCCCGCTGCGGTCGATTTGGGGCCGGTGAGGGCGTCTAAGCCCTTGGCCTGTCTATTTGTGGAAGCCCTGCCGGGGTCGCCACTCATCGAAATAACCCTTTATTATCAACGGGTGCGACACATGGCGCGGGCCATGGTGCGACACCGATGTTCACTTTTCGTCACAGACGCACCCCGTGGATTGCGTGTCCCAAGGCGTCGGCCGCGGTCCTTATCGAAGCCTCGATATTCTCAAGCGTGGTGGCGAACCACTCCCCCGCTCGTCGTGTTGCCGCCATCGCTTCGTGAGAGGCGGCCTCGATCTCCCGAGCGAAGACCATGTTCGCCACAGAGAAAGCCCGGTGAATCTCAAGCTTGCGCGGGTTGCCGTTCTGAAGGTTCCGCAAACGGCGCTCGACGTTGCGCGCAATGCCGACCTTGAAGGGACCATTCCTCCCGCCGATGCAGTAGACGTAAGCGCCGCGGCCTAGGCTTGGACGCTTCGCTGGTTGCAATTCGCCGCGCACAAACATCACGTGCAGGGCCTCGAACTCTGGCGTGCCCGGCTCATGGCGGATGCGAATGCGCTGCTGCCCACGCTTGCGAAAATACAGCCGCTCATTGCCGTGGCGGTCGGTGTCGTGGGTCAAATATTTGTAGTTACGCTCGGCCACGCTTGGCCTCCTTGGGGGTTTGATCCAACAGTTTCGCCGCTTCCCCGGCCAGGCGTTTGCGGTCTGCCCTGCGGGTGTAGCTCGTTGCCTGCCCCGGTGAGGTCCATCCGAACAGCGCCATGAGCTGGCGATCTGACGCGCCTTCGTCGGCCGCAATCGTCGCCCCGGCTTTGCGGAGACCGTGAGCGGAGCAGTGAGTAAGCCCCGCCTCGTTGCACCGCTCGCGGAACCAGTTGCCAAACCCGGCGGGCGTGAAGGGCTTCCCAAAGGAGGTCAGGAGGTAATGCATCTTGCCGCGGTGAAGGTTTAGGACCGCCCGAAGGCTTGGCAGGATGGGAAGGTCGCGCGCCTTCAGTTGCTGGCTGTCGCCCTTTTTCTCGATCAGCCTCAGCCACCCGTCGCCGGCCTCCAGTTGCCGGCCAAGGCCAACCACGTCGGATCGGCGCACTCCCAGGTAAAGGAGCAGGGCCATTGCCAAGCCAGCCTTCGTGTGTGCGGGATGCCTCTCGCGGAACTGCTCGATCTCCGCAACCGTCCATGTGTGGTGCCCGTCGCTGGGGGCCTTGATCTTCGCTAGATCACGGGCGGGATTGTGCTTCATGTGCCCCGCTTCGACCGCCCAACCGAACATCACGCGAAGGGCTTTCAGGAGGTTATTGGCAGCGTGGGGAAAGCCAGCCTTCTCGTCTCTGATCTTGCGGACGTACTTTGGCTCCAGGTCATGGATCTGACCGCCACCCCACGTGGGAAGCGTGGCCTCGATCATGGAGCGGCGGATTTTCTGAGTAGCGCCGTCAAGGCGCTTAAATTCCGGGCTCTTGAAATACTCCATGGCGAGCCAACGGTAGGTGCCTGGGACAATCCTCGCCGCGGAAGGCGGTAAGGGGCGAGCAGCCAGGGCAGCCTTGTACTCGGTCATGAAGGCGTCGGTTCCGGGCGTCTCGCGCATCCTGATCCGCTGCCGGCCTCGCTTGCGGAAGTACACCCGCACGTTGCCGTGGCGGTCGGGTTCCTCGGACAGGTACTTGAGCTTCATTTCCCCGCTGCCGTCCTTAAGGATGATTCGCATATGGCCTCCCAGGAATTGCCCCCGCCGCTATCAGGCAACGCCTCAAAGGCCAGTGTCAACTTACGGACGGACCATACCGACCGCCCGTCGATCTTCTTGGGTCCGGGCATACGCCCGTCCTCCACCATTTCTAGGAACTTGGTGAGCGAAACCCCAATAAAGGCAGCCGCTTCCTCTCGGGAAATGCCGGCGGGAGGTAGGCTCTTGGGCAATACGTCGCCCTTCGGCCGGCGGCCATCCTGCGGAACGAGCTTCAGGGGTTGTGTCATTCTATCCCCACCTGAGGAGGGAGGAATGGGGGCGCTGTTGAAGCGCGACGCTTATGCGTCGTAAGGGCTTGGCAATGGGTGCGGTCGGGGTCATGCCGCCACCTTCATCGCGTCGATGTTGCACTGGTGGACGGTGAAGGTCGGGGCGACGACTTCTGCGTTGGCCGCCCACGCGCCTTCGCCGTGCAGCGACTCCCACAGTCGCTTGAACAGCCGCCACGGTGCGACGCCTTCCTCAGGGGTCACGCCTTCAGCGAGCGCGTCGATCCCGTCGATGTCATTAAGCCGCTCGATCTTGGTGGCCTTCACCACCAGCGTCAGGCGCGACGCCCAGCGCGGCATGTGGATGGAGGGTATGCCCTTGGCGTAATGAGACGAGCCACGCACGCTCGATGCCGCGGAATCATCCGCCGTGTATGTCCAGTTCAACTCAGCATCGCGTTTAAGTGGCTCGAAGTCCTCGTCGCGGTTTGGGTAGAGAAATAAGTTCTCCCGCACCCAAAGCCGGTCGCCCGGCTTCACCTTCTGCCAGGGCGATGGCGTGACGATGCACGGCGCTGCTCCCTTTATGGGCCGCCACGCCAGCCGCCGCGTCATCGTCTTGCGGCCTTCGAGCAGAGCCCGAACCATCGACGCGGAAAAGATGATTGGAATATCGGTCACTTCCCCATCTCCTCAGGCGCGCAAGCGCCGCTACTTAGGATGTAGTTGAGGGTCATGGGGGCTGCGCCGATGCTTGCGCATCGGAAGGAAGAAGGCCTGGCAACGAGTGTGCAAACGGGCGGTCCTCGTTCTTTGCCAGCGCTGCGGTCCAATTCGCAGCCAATACCTTGGCGTCTCCGGTCGGCACTGCAAACAGCCTCACACCGTTGAACGTGCCCTCGACGTTGCAATTGAGCGTTTTCGCGAGCGCTACCATCTCACCGCACGCATCCTCAATCCTCGATCCGACCGCGATGTCGATATCGAGCGTCAGTGTTTTGACCCGATTGCCGTAGACCATTTCCCAATCCCTTTGTCTGTTACAGCGGCGCAAGCCGCCCTACTTACCTACTTACCAATCACGTAGAAGCGGAGACTGTTATCTTCTCCCCTCGACACACGCGCTCGAAGGCGTCGAGGACGACGGACTTGGGGACGGCCTCCGGTGGATACTTGGCAAACTCGGGTATGAGATCCCTTATCCGGTCTGGTTTCACTTCCTGCTCCAATCTTGAGAAAAACGGAGCGTTGCCCCAGAAGATTAGTGACCTCATCTCGCCATCCGGTGGAGACATCGCGAGCAGGCGGCTAAATTCATCGTCCGGATCAGAGTCTCTCGCGATGGAGAGATGGCCGGCGATGCAGCAGAAACACGCCGCTTTTGGCGAACGAACGCTGTCGAGAACACCCTCATCAGTCGTTCGGGCGTAGTAGTAGGGAAAATAGAACGTCTCCGCCGGGTACTGCTTCAACAGGTCCAACGCCTCCTGTTGATCGCGCGTAAGCGCGGGCTTCATTTCCTTCGGTGGGAACTCAATCACTTGATGTTCTGGTGATGTAGGGGAGAGGGGTTTCATGACCTGTGAATCCTTTATTGATGTTGGGCTTTGCGGGGCTTACGCCCCTTGCTTGGCAATGAATTTGTGCAGGTCGGGTTGAGCGACGACGTACTTGCTGCGCTTTGTGATTTTGTTGCCGTGCTTCGCGATGAGCGCCTTAGCCTTCTGACCTGCTAGCGCGAAGTCATCGCTGTCGCCCTGGGCGTGGCGAGCAACGATGTCATCCCAATCCGCGAGCGCGTCGATTTCTGTGGCGCAGGCGACCGCGCGTTCCAGGTCGTCCCAATTTGATGGGAGGGCAAGCCCGGTTTGGTGGTGTGTAATGCGCCAGTGGTCGCCAGATTTACCGACGCCGCGATGGACGCAGAGCCGACCGACCATGATGCACGGCTCAGATGTCTTCAGGGTGCCATCGGAACGCGCTATGTAGACTGTGGCGTCAAACTTCGCGTCCTCCTCACGCGCCATAAGGCGCGCCCCTTGGCCCTCATTCCCCATGATCCTCTCCTATGGTGTGGGTGGCTCTGGTAGCGGCATCCAATGGGTGGGGTCTGATACGGGGTCTCCTTCCTCGTCGATCCACCCATCGCCGCGCCATTCAGTCAGCCCGTAGACCTTACTGCGAGCCCAATAGCCGAGAATCTCAGTCCCATCCTTCGGCGCAGTCGAAATCGGTTTCCATCCCCCGCTCATTCTGTAGAGCCTCCCTGCTTCTCCTGGAGCTTTGCTTCGTAGCGTTTGCGAGCCGGGGATATCTCCCACAGCCTCTTGGCTATCGCCTTCATGTCGATGCCCCATTCCTTCTCGAAAGCAGGCTCGCCAATTTGGTGCTGGCGCTTATGCGCCAGGGAGCACAGGGGAATGGTGAATGAATCGGACGGCTTCAATGATGTCCCGCCATCGGTCCCGGTGCGGACGTGGGCGGCTTCGATGATCCCCTCGCATTCGTGCTGGTAGCCGTTCCACCCGGCGTCACCCGTGCAGGCCCTTGGCTCTCTCCCTGCCAAACAGCACACAAACGAGCGAATGAACTTTAGGTGAGACGCACACCGTATCTGTGACGGCTCCCTCACATTCATCCGGGGGCGCTGGCGACGTTTGGGCAGGTTCATGCGCGGCCTCTGTAGTCGAACGACGCCAACAAGCGGTCCCAATTTTCGCCATGGGTGCTGTTCGGGAAATCCAGTTGCTTCTTGCTGGTGATGCCGAGAACCTCTTTCAGTGTGAGGTCCGCAGCTTCAGGCGACAAACATTTGCCGTCGATGTAGTGACGGTCCCATATCTTCGGGTACGTCTCGGCAAGCCAGATTTGGAAGCCCTCGTCTTGAAGCTTGATTGCAGCCTGACGGCTTCTCGGTAGATCCCGGAAAGGTGTGCGGGGCTTATCCTGCGCTTTGCCTTCCGCGTCTTGGGGCTCGGGTAGCGGGTCATGAGCGAGCGCAGACCCATTCTCTACAGGCGCGCAAGCGCCTGCCCATTTCTTGAACGCATCCTCAGATATTCTGGTAATCGCAACGTACTTCTTAGCGCCGTCTAGCGACGGCGGAACACCCAAGACAACTTGGTTCGCCTCCCACAGCTCTAGGGGCATCTCTACGGTGACGCGCGCCACAGCGAGCTTGGTCAGGTACTCGACCTTCGTGTAATAGCCGCCGAGGACTGCGGGACGGTCGGACACGGGTTAGCGCCACTCCGGGCTGAATGGGATTGGATCGTCGTCCATGTGGGCGGGGCCTTGGCCCTTAGGGGCCGTGCTCGGCTTCCCATCCAGCAGAATCAACTCCGCACCGAAGCCCTGTAGCACCACCTCGGTCGAGTATTTGTCGTTGCCGTCCTTGTCCTGCCACTTCCGGGTTTGAAGCTGACCGGCCAGGTACACCTTCGATCCTTTGCGGGTGTACTTCTCCGCAATCTCAGCCAAAGGCCCGAAGATGACGACGCGGTGAAACTCCGTCCGCTCCTTCTTCTCGCCCGTGGCTTTGTCCTTCCAACTTTCGGAAGTCGCCACGGAGACGTTGGCGACCTTGCCGCCGTTCTGCATTGTCCTAACCTCGGGGTCTCTTCCGAGATTGCCGATCAGCATGACGCGATTGAGAGATGCCATTGGTCCTATTCCGCTGCGTGTTGAATTGGTGCCTTCGCCTGTTCGCATTTCGAGAGCCAGGCTTCCATTGCCTTGGGGTTGCCCAGTTGCGTAGCAACCTTGAGGGCTTCCCCCCTCAATCCCGTTCCATCGGGGCCGGTCCACTCATTCGTGAAGATGGTCGCCACTTTGATGAACAGCGGCTTTCTGTCGTTCAGGAGGGCTAAAAGCTGCTCCCAATCAGAGCAGGCGTGGATTTCACGCATGACCTCGCGGACTTCCACCTTCACAGCAGAGATGCCGGGAGGGTTCTTGCCCTGGGTTGGGTCTGGGAAGTGTTCCGGGGCGCGGTCGCCGTTCGTCCGGTGCGTGCCGTTCTGCACAGCCGCGTTGCCATCATCGTCCTCAGCAATCACCCCAAGGGCTGCGGAGAGGGCGTACCGCCGCCCATACGAGATACCGGAGCCGACGCCGTGAGCGTCACGCTTGGAGAGCGGGACCACGATGGGGCCGAAGTCGATGAACTGGCCGGACTCGTGCGCGATCCTGGTAACGACGGAGACGCCATCGGGCGTAAGCCCGACATCCTGGAGAGCAACCAGCTTGTTGTCCGATAGGGGTTTGCGAACGGCCTCCCACACCGAGGACAGGTCCGCGTACTTAGACTTGAAGTGCGGGTTGGTTGAGTCCTTCACCGCCGGCTGCAGAGCTGCTTGCGCCTTTTGCAGGGCCGCAAAGAGTTTCTCGGTTGTCTCACTGGTTCGCATTTACTTCCTCCGTCCTCTTCCTGAGAGCGCGCAAGCGCTCTGCTTCCAACTTGATGGCCCAATAAAGTCTGATCCGTGTGACGTAGTGCATGGGGGTAGTCGCCGCTTACGCGGCTTCAGAAGGGCACAAGGTCCTCTTGGGCGGGCGCGGTCGAGGTCGTGGCCTTAACCTCGATTTCATCGTTCGTGATTTCGAGACCGCTGGTGCTCTCCAAGTCACGGTGCCGTTGCTGAGCTTCGTGCTCGTACTCGAACGTCTCGTTGACCTTGAGACCCCGGTACTCGCCGTGGAGGCGCCACACCTTCTTGGTCTCCGGTGCGGCGGGAACGCTGGCGGTCATCGAGTAGGACTCCATGCCGACCCGCAGCGCATTGCCGTCCTTATCGCGAATGACGACGTTCTTCAGCGAGCGGTCGCAGTAGTCGAGTCCGACCGTGACCCCGGACAACTTGATTTGCTCAGCAGACTTGATCGTTTCCCATTTCATTTTCGTTCCTTTCAGAAACAGCCCATAACAACCAGCCCAGATGCTCACCAACCCGAGGGTATCGAGGATGAAGGCCTTGGCGTCTGTCATGCGACATCCCGGTATCCAAGGATGTCGGCCAAGTGCTCGCGCTGTTCCTCAGGCGTCTTGTGCGAGAGTATCCAAGCGCGGGCCTTTTCCATCGACGCGGCGAAGGTGGGAGCCTCGAAGTCTTGTTTTGTCGCGTCGCCGAGCGTAATGCGGCAGCAAGCGTTTGGTTTGACGCCGGGCGTATAGTGCATCCGATCGACAGAAACGTAGCTAGTCAGGCGGATGCCGCGCGCCATGCACTCTTGCCGAGCCCACTTCACGAAGTCGTCAATCTGCTGTTCCATTGTCATGCCCTACTCCGCCGCCGCTACTTCACGCGCGTAAGCGCGCTTTCCATCCCTATAATCGTTGTCGTCCTCCAGATCCCTCATCCACCCTCTGACTGAATCCCCCAGGATGTCGTGCTCATGGGAGTTGATGAGGCTGCGGAACTCCTCCATCAGGTCGTCGGGGCTTTGCTTGAGCGTCTTGATTTCCAACAGGGCGCCGTAGACCTCGACCTTCATTTCCCTGAGATGTCTGGAAATGATTCTCTCTGCTGCGAGTAGGATGGCTTTGTCGTCAGAGGGGAGGTGCATCGTTAGGCTCCTTGGGCTTCGCGGCGCTTACGCGCCAGAATGAGCTTGCGGGCCTCGCGCTTGTCCGACTTGCTCAGCGACAAGCCGCGCCGATAGCGGTCGATTAGGCAGTCCTCGTAGGCGATGCGGTGCTGGTCGAGTTCGTCGGCGGTGAAGGTCGGACCCGGACCCTGATCGACCAGAGCCTGCCGAGCCCCTTCCTTACGCTGCGTAAGCAGCGCCTCTTGGCCCATCTCTTCCATAATCCACTCTCCCCTTGGTATGTCGCGTGCGGTGATAAGCATCTCGCTCACTCGTAAAACCCCAACCCCCACAGAATCTTCGGCCCCCACACGATCAGGGCCATGGCGAGGAGAGCGATGAAGAGGGCGCCTTTCACGGCGCACCGACGATGGCTTTGCGGACGGCGGACTCTGCAGTCAGCATCGTTGAGTGCGAAACCTTCAGCACCCAGCCGTCGTGGTCTGACTCCGACCACCGCGCAACGCGCGTGAACATGTCGAGCGCGGCAAGCAGTTCTGGCGCTCCAGCGATCAGGCGGGCGTTGGCTTCGGCCACGCGGGGGTCGTCGGTATTGCCGCCCTGAACCTTTGCAACGCGGGCAACATCAGGGCCGTGCACCAGGCAGAAGTGGTCGCCGAAGTTGCTGGACCTGGTGGCGCGCTTAGAAGCCGACCACGGCCCCGGTGTAAACGATGACCCAGCCGCCGTCGTGGGAGAGGGGCTATGTGCCGGGGGAGTGGCACCGAGGGCGGCTGGGGTTCTCATCGCAGGCTCCATTCGGTAGGAACGGAGCCAACTATACGCACGCGTATAAACCGACGCAAGCGAAATTATGCGTTAACGTATAAAATTATTCTGGTGCGTATTTCCCGGTGACGCGGGCGGTGATCCGGAGCTCTTCGTCTTCCGGCACGGCTTCAAGGAGAATGGGCGCTTGGTGATCGGGATGGTCGGACCTAGGCCAGAGATAATGCCGGCCGTCCTGAAGGACATATTCTTTGATTGTGGCCTCGACCTGCCCAGTCTTATCCCTGCGCTGGCAGACCACTTTCTCGCCGGGCAGGGGGTCCCGGGCGAGATCCAAGTAAGAGACAACAATGACGAACGAACCGTCCGGATAATAGCGATTCATGGACGGGCCCTTTACTTGCAGAGCCCTGCGGGGGATGCCCGGAAACCTATTGTCTTCAGGCACTTGGATAGCAAATTGCTGGTCGAACGGCCATTCTATGGCTTCCTGCCAAACGCCTGCCTCAACCGCACCTACAACTGGCACGGAATTAAGGTTAACACCCGATATTAATGTCGGGAAGCCCAGAAACTCGTCCACGGAACGGCAACCTGCGATGGTGGCAAGCGTTCGTAGCGCCGGATATTCCGGCTCGTCCGTCCCCGCCTCCCACCGGCTTACCGTCGGTTGAGAGACCTTTAGTTTCGCTGCGAACTGACTTTGATTCAGTTTCAGTTTTTCACGCAACTCGACAACTAGGTCGCGAACTTTTCTCGGCCGCCTCTGCATCTCCGGATGATGCATGCGACCCTACGGGGCGTCCAATACGCATGCGTATTTTTCCTTGCGCGGGTTTATACGTGAGCGTATAAGTGAAGCCATGCACCCGATCCGCCGCTTGCGAACCAAGGTCTTGAAAATCAGCCAGTCCGCCATGGCGGCAGCGGCCAACGTGACGCAGGCGACGGTTTCCCGCTGGGAAAGCGGTGAATTGGAGCCGTCGCTGTCGGAGCTGCTGGCGATCAAGGCGAGGTACGGCCGGCGCGTGAACCTGAGCGCGCTGCAGGCGAAGGACCAGGCCGAAATCAAGGCGAGGGCGTCGTGAGCGACTACCTCGGATTCACCTGCCGTCGTTCGTGCGACCCACAGGCTGGGTCGTGGCAGACCCACACTTCGACGGCACCGTTCTGCTTGGAGCTTTCGAACCGCAGGGTGCGGTTCCCGCATTTGCGACAGACATCGGCCGGCGACTTGCCGCTGAGCAAATCGGCCATCTTCACTTCCAGCGCCGCGACCCGCGCATCGAGATTGCCCGTACCCTCGATTGCCGCAATCCGGCGTTCCAGGTCCACGATTCGCTTGACCCACTTCCATGCCCATTTCACCGCACCGACGGCGGTTTCGGGGATGTCCGATGGCTGATCCGACTGTGACATCGCGAAGCTCCGAACTGCTGGAAAGCACAGCGTACCCCGGCGCCGTCCACAATTGGGAGTCCGTCCTGGTGCAGCTAACCCTGCTGCCGCTCCTCAACGGCAACACCATGCTCTCCCTCCGGAGAGGGGATTCCACCCTTCGCATCGAACTACCTCCCCATTCCTGCGCAAACCTCGCGCGTCAGCTTGCCGAGCGTGGCGCCGTCGGCGTCACTCCGCAGCCGGAGGCCGCATGACTCTCCCCCGCATCAAAGACGGCGAGACCTTCCAAGTAACTCGGCTCCGCTCGCATCGCTTGGGCTGCTGTGATTGCGGTTTGGTCCATGACCTTGAATTTAAGATTCGCCGCATCGGCGCCGGCCACAAGTTGTTCATCCGCGCCACCAGGAATGCCCGTGCGACTGCCGCAGAGCGACGGGGCAAGGCCGCATGAACCGCCGCTCTCCCAAACACCGCCCCCGCAGCTTTCTGGAACTTGCTCAGGCAGCCGCCCGCGACACCCACCTACCTTCACCGGAGCCGCACATGAGAACAGCCATACAAACGGACGAAGACGACCGTCGCTACATCCGCCAGCGCTGCCTTGAACTCGCCGCGGGCAGTCATCCGCGCCCGCCGCTGAACGTGATCATCGAGCAGGCGCAGCAGATGGAAGACTACATCTGCGGTTCGGCCAAGAAGCGGAGCCGCCGTGGTTAACAAGACCACCTCCGCAGGGCAGGGGACCTGCAGGACCGGAATCAGCGGTCCTCTGTCCTGCGGTTCATTCACCACTTTCGGCGCCCACCCCTTGGCGCCGCGCTCCCCCGTCAGGGAGCCTCGCCTCGACCGTCGCGGATGTACCGGCGGCGAGGCCCGTTTCGGCGTTCGCACGCCATCTCTCCAGGCGTTTGCGCGCGGCGTACTCGGCACGCGCATTCCACGTCAAAACCAAGATGCGCTGCGTCAGCGCACCGAACTTCATCATTTTTCTCGTTCGTGGAGGGGCGTGTGACTTGCTCACTGTCTCTCCCTGAAAAAAACCCCGCCTGGCAGCGGGGGTCTTTCGAACCGATGTTTTCAATCCGTCCTTCTCGGAACCTTTTTTATTTCGAAGGACGGGAGGAAATGGCCGCACTTTCATCGGAGAGCGCCGTCAAGGCGCCGATATTTTCCAGGGAACGCAGCCTCAAGCGTGCACAGGAGAAGCTTCACGAGATCGTCAAGCCCATCGAGGCCGGCGATTCCAAGAAGACCCTGATTCGCCGGGCTCACCTCGCGCTTCTCAAGTACCTGCCCAAGATCAAGTACAGCCGTGTGAAGGACCTCTTCAACGCGGAGCAGCGGATCAGCGTCCGCGACTTCGAGACCGAAGCGATCATGGCTGCTTGGGAGGACTGGTTGGAGCGTTCGGAAAGCTGGCAATCACGGGGACTCCAGCGCACGCGGGACCTATTGGCGAGACGGGGGATCACACGTGCCACGCCTGACGAGACTGCTTCTTCGAACCCTTCTTCTGCTGCCACTGCTGCTGATTAACGCAGTCTGCTGGCTGTTGAGTTGGGTGGTTGAACTGGGCGCGTGGATCGAGCGCGTCCGAGCGAAGCTAAAGCGCGAAGCTTCATTGCGCTGAGGTTGTGGGGATCGGGCTTGCGCCCGATTTTTTTACCGATGGGACTACCCGTAACGCTGAAAAAGGGGAAAAGCGTGCACACCGCACAGGTCCACTCGCTAAACAAGCATCCCGACTACCAACCGCACGAAGCTGCGGAGATTTTCCCCGCCATGGGCCAGGACGACATGGAGGCTTTGGCGAAGGACATTGATGAACATGGCCTTCGCGATCCGATCATTCTTCACGAAGGGAAAATCCTCGACGGGCGCCACCGCTACCAAGCCTGTCTGATCGCCGGAGTAATCCCGCGCTTTGAGGAATGGGACGGCGATGGCACTGCTGTTGCCTTCGTCATCTCCAAGAATCTCCACCGTCGTCACCTGACTGAAAGCCAGCGGGCGATGGTGGGGGCGAAACTGGCCACTCTCAAGGTTGGGCACGTGGCGTCTCAAAGAGATGGTGCCCGAATCCATTCACCAGGGCTATCGGCGCAAGAAGCAGCCGATCTTCTGCATGTCGGACGTCAAAGCGTCACCGATGCAAAGAAGGTTCTGTCCGAAGGAACGCCCGCTGAGGTATCTGCCGTGGAGCGCGGCGAAATGGCTGTCAGCACAATCGCCGATCAAATCCGTTCCGGTGAATCACCGAAGCAACGTCAACGGCGCCGTGACGAGTCTCTCTCCCAAACCGGGCGCAATCCCGAACGGATTCAGCGTCAGCAGATCAACGCAGAAATCTGGGGGCGCGTCAGAGATTCCCTCATTCACTTAACCAGTCTCCCAAAACCATCCGATGTCGTTTCAATCGCGTACGCGCACGACAAGACGGGCCTTATCGATGCGCGAGTCCCCCAGGCCCTCCAATGGCTCAAGGATTTTGCCGATGAATGCCGCAACCGTAACAAAGCTTAAACCAAAGAGCGACGCACCGCAGATCGTCATGCTGACGCCAGACATGGCCACCGCCATGCTCGAGCATAACCAGCACAATCGCCCTCTCAGCGATTCGCACGTTCACCGTATCGCCTCTCAGATCGTCTCCGGCAAATGGCGGTTCAACGGCGACACCATCAAAGTTGCCAAGACCGGCGACGTGTTGGATGGGCAGCATCGGCTGTGGGCGGTCATCGAATCCAAGACCCCGATCGAGACCATCGTGGTTTACGGCATCGAGAAAGACGCCTTCGCCACCATCGACACGTTGCGCAAGCCGCGGTCTGGCGCCGACATCCTCTCGCTTGCCGGCGCGACTCGCCACCGTCAGGCCCTCGCTTCCGCCCTCACCTGGCTGATCCGCTGGCAGCGGGAGTGCATTGAGGATTATCGCGCTCCGCAAAACCGGGTCGAGAACTCGGACATCGAAGAGGCTTACGAGACACACCAAGGAATGATCCGCGCAGTTGAGCGGGCATCAAACCTCCGTCGTCTCGCCAATGTCTCGTTGATGGCGTTCCTCTACTACGTCTTCTCGAATCGCAACCACGACGTTGCGGAGCGGATGATGGAAGTCCTCGAGAATCCGGCCGGAGTGGGAGTCAATGACCCGTTCTTCCGGCTGCGGGCCTACTTCACCGCCGATCATCACCAGAAGAAAGATCCAATCGTCACCATCGCCTTGGCGATCAAGGCGGCTAATGCCTGCAATGCCCGCAAGGCTGTTCAGGTCCTGTCCTGGAAGAACCAGGGCAAGAACCCGGAAGCGTTTCCTGAACTGACCATCTGAACCTCTTCAATTGGGGAATCACATGCGACTTCGCGAAACCCACGTCCTCGGCGGCATCTGCCTGCTCGGCTTCCTTGCGATGCAGGCCGGCTCCATCTACGGCGTCACCTTTGCTCCGACGACCGTTCAACTTTTCACCGGCTTCGGCTCTCTCATCTTCATCGTGTTCTTCGTCCTCTGGGCCATTGCCTGGCTTGAAGGACCCGACGATTTGGTGAAGCCCGGCGAGGGGATGGGAGCGGATTGGTCTTCCGAGCAGGATCGCCGCCCATGAAGCGCATCCTCACCCCCGCGAAAGACTGGGACCTCGAGCAGGACAAGCTCGTCCGCCGCTATTGGAAAACCAAACCCACCCAGGAACTTGCGGCCCAATTGGGCCGATCGGAGAAATCCGTCAAAGCCCGAGCTCAGCGACTTGGCCTGAGAAAGCGCCTGCATGAATCGCACCCGGTGATCCACCTGAAGCCAAAAGCGCAGGAGACGGAACCGCAGAAACTGATTCGTCTCCCGACACTGATTAAGCGTCGGCCGCAGCCGGAGTTCGTGCCGAAGCAATGCCAGTACATTTTGGGCAACCCCACCAAGGCCGACTACCGCCTGTACGGGACTCAGAAGTTCATGTGCGGTGACCCCGTCACACCTGGCAAGTCGTATTGCCAAGCTCATACCTCATGTTGCTTCGACATCGTCCGCACCGAAAACACCGCGGCAATTGCCGAGATCAACCAAGCCTTCAACACCCCCACTGGGGCCAACAGCATCATCCGCAAGCGGAAGAGGGCGGCATGACGATCTACGTCAACAGAATCGTCCGCCCTCCGGCCCCGCCGATCTTCACCCCGAAGCCCATCATTGCGGTGCGGAAGAAGCGCGACCCCCGCCAGCCCTTCAAGTGGAGCCATCCCAGCCCAATGAAGGGCAAAGTCCGGATTCTCACCACGACCAAACCACGTACCGAGGTTGTCTCCATGCGAACCGGGCTGACGATCAACGAGTCCAAGGTCCTGAAGTTCATCGAGACCTACATCGCACAGCACGGCCACAGCCCGAGCTACGAGGACATCGGCAAGCACATGCGCCTCAAAGCGTTCAGAGCTGGGGTGAATCGTTACGTCAAATCCCTCGTGAAGCGGGGCCACGTCACCTACATCCCCGGCCACGGTCGTTCCCTCATGGTGGTGAAGACCGAGTCCGACTGCTGCCCCACCTGCGGACAGAAGAGGGCGGCATGACCCGCAAGCGCTACGCCAACTACGGCCAGGGCGAGTATCTCATCCCTGACACTCTCGACCGTCAGGACGTGTTTGTCAGTCTGAAGGACTACGAACCCATCGACATCGGCTGGACGCCCGTTGACGAGGTGCTGGACGGCATCCGCGCGACCGCTGGCAAGCATCCCACCGGCACGCTTGAGATCGAATTCCATCCGCAGGGTTACGACGACGATTACAGGCTCAGCTACTCCCTTCGCCTCCGCCGTCCCGAGACCGATGAAGAATACAGCCTCCGTCAGGAAGGGCTTCGCGAAGCAAAGCAAAGGGCAGAGCAAGAGGCCATCCAGCGTAAAGCCGACGAAGAGGCTAGGGCCCGCGCCACCTACGAAAAGCTGAAGCAGAGGTTCGAGGCGCGCACATGAAGCGCTACGCCCCCGTGACCTGGAAGAAGATCGCCGCGTGGCAGAACCACCGCTGCTACCTGTGCGGTAGGACCTTCCGCAAGATCACCTGCCGCCACGACGAGAAGCTTCCCGACGGCCCGACCATCGAACACATCGTTCCCCGCGCACAAGGGGGAGGTGGGTTGGGCAACATCGCTATCGCCCATCGTCGCTGCAACACCCGCAAGGGCATGAACACCCCGACCGTTTGCCAGCGGCTGTTCGGACGATTGCTGGCTGAGTGCGCCTTTTCGATGCACACGGTTGGCGAGGCGCGCACATGACCGAGCAGGGCGATTTGCTCTCGTGGTCTTCGCCCGACTCCGACCGGCACGGGCGCACGTTTGACCGTGAACTCGACGGCAAGCGCCTGAACGGTCAGGCCCTGCGCGTCTATGAGGCGATGATCGACGGGGTCTACCGGACTCTCCGGGAAATCCACGACATCACCGGCGACCCGGAAGCTTCGATTTCCAGTCGCTTGCGCGACTTCGACAAACCCGAGATGTCCCAGCTCAACATCTACAAGGACTCCCGCCGCCGCGCGGGCATGGAGAAGCGCGGGGTGTGGGAATACGCCCTGCTGAGCAGGAGAAAGCCATGACCAACATCGGCCCCAACATCGGCCACAACTCCGGCGACAAGGGCATCTCAGCCCAGAGGCTGAAGTCCTTTGTGAGTCGCATCGAGCGCCTCGCCAGCGAACGCGAGGGGTTGGGGGCGGACATCCGCGAAGTCTACTCGGAACTCAAGAGTGCGGGATTCAACCCCAAGATCGTCCGCAAGGTCGTCGCCCTGCGGAAGAAGAAGGACTCCGAACGCCAGGAAGAGCAAGCCCTGCTTGACGTCTACCTGGACGCCATCGGCTTCGAGAGCACACCACTGGGAGAGGCGGGGAAGCCGAAGTGAGCGTTGAAATCCGCATAGGCGACTGCCGCGAGATGTTGCGCGCCATGCCGGATGAGTCCGTGCACTGCGTGGTGACGAGTCCGCCGTATTGGGGGCTACGGGACTATGGCGTGTCTGGCCAACTCGGCATGGAACCGACCCTCGGCGAGCACATCGGCGTGATGGTCGAAGTGTTCCGCGAGGTGCGTAGGGTCCTAAAGAAGGATGGAACCTGCTGGCTGAACTACGGCGATTGCTATGCCACATCACCGAATGGCCGCAGCGCCGCGGAAGTCAAAGCCATCGGCAACGATGATCGGACGTTCCGGGATAAGCCCTTCAGCACTATCGGCGCGATCTACGACCCCGAAGGCGGCGCAAAGGGCGGAGGGGCGCGTGGGTCGAACAAGGGCAACGCGGCTCCACCATCAGGCCGGGTTGTCGCTGGCGGTTACTTGAAGGCCAAAGACCTCTGCATGATGCCCAACCGCCTCGCCATTGCTCTGCAAGACGACGGCTGGTGGGTGCGCAGCGAGATCATCTGGCACAAGCCCAACCCAATGCCGGAGAGCATCAAGGATCGGCCGGGATGCAGCCACGAGAAGATATGGCTGCTGTCAAGGTCCGAGCGCTATTTCTATGACCACCTCGCCGTTCGCCAGCCCTTAGCTGCTGCATCCTACGCTCGGCTGGATCAGGACATCGACAACCAAGAAGGCAGCGACCGCGCCAATGGTGGCCGCAAGACCAACGGCAAGATGAAGGCCGTAAGGTTTGGCGGCAATAAGGGTGGCGGCGATCACGGTACTGCAGCGCGGCGGATGAGTGGGCGGGACTGGGAGCCCGCCGAAGAGATGGCGAGCCTCCGCAATGTATGGACCATTCCGACAGCAGCTTTCAGTGATGCCCACTTCGCAACATTCCCGCCCGCCCTTGTCGAGCCCTGCATCAAGGCAGGCTGCCCCAAAGGCGGCACGGTGCTGGATCCCTTCGGTGGGGCCGGAACAGTCGGCCTTGTCGCCGACCGGCTGAAGCGCAACGCCATTCTCCTCGAGTTGAACCCGGCCTACGCCGAGATCGCCGAGCGCCGCATCAAACAGGACGCGGGCATGTTCGGTGACGTCACCAGCCAACCCCAGGAAGCGCCCGCGCTACTCGCTGCCATGGGTGCCGCATGACCGCCATCTGCACCCTCCGCGACCGCATGTTCGACCTCTTCGAACACAACGCCAAGGGCCTAGACGGCTCTCTCGTCGTCCGCGCCCTCAAGAACGCCTCCCACAACATTTGGGAGTCAGGCATCGACCACGCCTACGAGGGCAGCAACCAGCGGACAACCCTGGAGTTTGCCACAGCCTTTGACCTGACCTGGCTCACCCAGGTGAATGTTGAACTCACCGCCCAGCGCAAGAAGCGGGGATTGCCGACGGGGGATGAGCGGTGATCGCACAAACCGAATCCCAGCTTCAGCGGGCCGTGGTCGATCTGCTGGTTGTCTACGAACGCCAGGGGAAGCTTCGCTACTACGCCGTGCCCAATGGCGGGAAGCGCGACCCCGTCACGCAGAAGAACCTGAAGCTTCAAGGGCAGCGCAACGGCGTGCCGGACCTCGTGATTCTGTTCCCGAAGCTTTCCACCCGCGTCCGCGAGATGTCCCTCTACTGGGAGCTCAAAGGCCCATCCGGGCGCCTGTCTGACGAGCAAATGGACTGGCGCGACTGGCTTAAGTCCTCCGGGTTCATGTGGATGGAGATCCGCGACGCCGACGACGCGGCGGTGGTACTCGCCGGGCTGCTGGCCAGCCGAGAGCATCTGGCGAGGGAAGCAGCATAGCCATGGGCATCATCCTCCAGCTCGTCTCCCGCACCACCCCCGACCACTCCACAGAGGTAGGGGCCCAGAATCTCGCCAGGAGACTCCGCCTGTTCTGGAAGCACCGCGGTGTGGAGGTGGAGACCTGGATCGAGAACGCCGTCTGCAAGGCCGAGGGCATGAGCGTCTTCGGGGTGAGATCACGTTTTCCGAACAACAAGATTCCAAACACTTAAGCGCGGGGGCGCGGGGGACCAATGCCTGAACCGATTGCAAAGTGGATGCCGGTCTATATCGCCGACTACCTGGCCGATACCGGGCATTTGAACCGCAGCCAGCACGGCTCGTACCTGCTGTTGTTGTTCACCATGTGGCGCCGCGGTGGGGGGTTGCCGGACGCTGACGCCTTGCTGGCACAGATCGCCGGCTGCACGGCGAAGGAGTGGCGTGCCGATCGTCCTGTGTTGGCCCCGCTATTTCAGATCAAAGACGGTGTCTGGACACAGAAAAGGCTGGGCGAAGAACTCGCCAAAGCCATCAAGAACCACGCCGCCAAAGCAGAAGCAGGGGCGAGGGGTGCGGCAAAGCGATGGCACACAGATGGCACAGCTATCGTCCCGCCAATAGCTGACACGTCACAACCCCAATGCCGAACAGATGCACCGTCACCTTCACACTCTCCTATCGGAGAGACAGGTGCTAACGCACCTGTGCCGCGCAAACCCCGGAAAGCCAGGAGGACTCGCCTTGCAGACGATTGGCAGCCTAACGAAATCGATCGTGCCTACGGACGAAACGTCGGGCTCGCTGACGAAGAAATCGACACCGTTGCCAGCGAATTCAAGCGCTATTGGCTCAGCGGGGACGCCGTCAAAGGCGGTCTCCGCGCCGACTGGCACGCGACGTGGTGCAATCGCGTTGACGCCGTCGCCCAGCGTGTCATTGCCAGCCGCTCTCGCGGGGGACTCGCCGCGCGACACGGATCAAGCCCTCGAAATGTCTTTGACGCGGTTGCTCGGGCGAAAGCCCGTGCCGCTCGAGAGGACGACCTTCACGGACGCGGGGATGGACTCGGTGTTGGAGGGCTACAGCCTTCCGGCGATGACCCCGGAGCAGCGGGAGAATGCGCTGATCGAGGTGGCGAAATCATTGAGTCCGATGAGACAGACCGACTGCATCGGGATGCTGGGGGAACTGAAACTTCTGACGGCCTGCCGGCCGGAACAGCAGCACGACCTGGAGATTCAGCTGACCCTCTACGCCCGGATGCTCCAGGAATTTCCGGCGGACGTGGTCCGGCATGTGCTCAAAACCCAGCCGAAAATCTCAAAGTGGTGGCCCACTTGGCAGGAGCTGAACGACCGGCTGGAACTGCACACGGCCAAGCGGAAGGCCCTTATGCGGGCGCTGAAGACTTCGAACCGCTCCCCGACTTCCTCCGCCGCAGTGCGTGAAAAACCCGAACCCATGGAATGCTACGAGGCCCCGCCTCCGTTGGAACCGCTGTCTGCTGTCGTGCTCACTGACGACGACCTGGAAGCCCGCAAGCGCCAATTCCTGGAGCAGTGCGAGTCCGCATGAAATCCCCCATGGACATCGCCCACCATCTCCTGGACGTGGACTCCCCCCACGGTCGAGTCCAGATCCGCGGCGACATCTCCGTTGAACGCGCCCGCGAACTGATCATCCAAGGCATCAACCAGGACCGGGACCAGAAGAGACCCAACCTCGAGACCTACGCCGACACCATCCTGGTCCAGTGCACACCGGATGGGTGGACGACGGAGAGAGTCAGGATGGCAATGCTGGCCGTGCTGCACTACGCGCAAGGCCAAGGCGAACGATTTGGCCAGGGGGAACCTCATGCAAGATAACACCGCGCAAGCCTACGCCACCGACGTTGGGACGAAAGAACGCGGCCGGCACAATGGAGGCGTAACCCTCACCACCCGCACCGTCACCGAGGGAGGCATCGAAACCTCCGTTGGGGCAAAAGCCACGTTCGAGTGCGTGCTTGACCAACTCTTGGGCCGAAAGGTCTCCGAGGGCCAGTTGATGGGCACCCAGGGCACCCGCAGCGACCGGGAAGCCGTCGCCCACTCGCGCTACATCGCCGGCATGAGGCTGCGACGTTTGTTCGTAGATGCGGGCTTGGTCGGCATCGCCGCAAAAGACCCAAATCGTTCCCCAGGCAAAGGCGAGATCAGCGACAAACGGGATCAAGCCCTGAAGGAATACCACCGCATCATCCGCTCTCTCGGCCCCGCCTGGGGCCCTCAAGCCTCCGCCTGGTGCTGCCATGCCAACGAACCCCCGACCACTGAGGCACAGAAGAACAACTGCCGCATCGCGTTGGACAAGCTGTGCGAGGTGATGGGCTTATGAGCGATCTAGCTACGCCGTTTGGCAGCCGCCGCAAAGACCGAGGATTGGCGATAGAGGAATTAACCGATCTCGTCGTTGATAATCTGGTTTTGGCACGCCCCCTCAAAGACGGCTGGTCGCTGACCAATCCACGGGACACGTTCGGCCCAATGGACCCTATCGGGTTTGAAAGCGAGTGGGACGATGATGACGAGAGGTGGTTTTTCAACCCCGAGGAACTGACTCCCGAAGTGCTGTGGCCCTTCGACTACACGACCGTCCATCCAGTGAACGGCGAATGGCAGGTTAACCGGCGCTTCTCCTGCACGGCGTCGCAAGCCCGCGGCTTCACCCGCATCCAGCCAAAATACATGGCGCAAATTCGTGTTGGCTATTTGAAGCCCGGTGGCGGAACTCTCGAAACCCAAGCCAGATTTGCTGGGTGGATGAACGGACGGTTCCGGCCAATCGACTTCGGCGTCGTTCGGCATCAAAAAACGGACGGACTTCGAGGCGACTGGTCTGGTCTGCGGATGCGCCCGGATGACGCCAAGCATCTCGCCGAGATAGACGATTCGGTGAGGATGGCGATGTCTATGGCCTTTCGCGCACGATACTTGTGGCATGTGATGGTTGGCGTTGAAGATGGCCCGCAAGTTCGGTTTGAAACTGACCCGGCCGGGTCAATGGAAATTTTCCGAGACCGGGACAGACCAGAGACAAAAGATCGCCGCGCCGCTTTGCGGAACTGGGTCCGGGCTCATTGGCGCCGACATCGCACCGACCCAAGCGCAGAAAGTTACGTCCGAGAACACCTTCGGGGCGCGACCTCGTTTAAGTGGCGCGGCTTCGATTGCCGGATAAGCCCGCCGCAGTTTGATTTGGAAAAGAGTGGCGTAAAGCCATGAACCGCCGCCACTTCTTCGGCGCCGCTGCTGGTGCGGTGGCCACAGCGCCAGTGGCCGCTAAAGCCGCAGTTAGCAGATTCGGACGGCAGATTGCCGGGACGGCAGTGCCGAAAGCGGCAGGGCTGGCTGGCAACTTGAACCAACTCTTCTCCTCTGCGCCGGACGCGCCCGCGCCATCCCCGTACACCGAGACGTACACCAAAGAGCCCCACGACCCCCGCTACAGCATCATGCGCGAGGCCTGCCGGCTTCTCGAGCGCGACTACGAAGACAAGAGGTGGCGCGCGTCCCTCCGCACGTCGGCGCAATCCCTGGACTACGACATCGAATGCCTGCGGTCCGTCGCCCCCTACCGCAAGGTCCAGATGCAGAATGAGCGTCTGATTGCGCAACGCGACGCGAGCAGGAGCGCCTACGAGCTCATCGGAGAGATTCGCCGCAGCCCCGTCGAAAAAGCAGCCAACCTCTTGGGCAGCTTCTGGAATCGCGCCGCCAGCATGGTGAAGGAGGAGACGTGAGCCGCATCGAAATCACAGATGAGATGATCGACCGCGCCATAGCTGCGGGGTTCGGTCGGTACCGCAAACTGGCGCCGCACTTCGCCGACCAGGGAATCCGCGAGGGTTACCGTAAGGCTCTGGAAGCAGCCCTCAACCCACCTGCCGAGCCCGAGATACCGGTGACCGAGGAAATGGTGCGGGCTGGAGAACAGGCCCATCTCGAGTGCGAGCGCGTCGGCAACACCCGAGGGACGCGCTACCTGTACCAGATGGTCTACCGCGCCATGTTCAAGGCTCGGCCATATCCCAATGTGCCGGTCACGATCAACAATCCGTTTGGCCAGCCCCGCCGCAAGGACGACCCCAAGTGAGACCGCCAACCGAGATGGAAGAGCGGGTGGCCAAGGCGCTGACCCGCTATGACATGGCCGAAGCCCTGAAGCACTCCGTATTCGACACGTCACACCCCACCGTCATCGGCGCGATGCAGGTTGTTGTGGATACGAAGTGGGAGAAGATGCTTCCGCTAGCCCGCATTGCCATCCGGTCCATGCGCGAAGTGACCCAAGGCCAAGCCGACGCACTCAGCGCCACCGACAAAATGTGGAAAGACCTGAATTCCCAAACAGTTTGGCAGACATACATCGACGCCGCCTCATCCCCGGAGGAAAAATGACCCCAGCACAGATCGCCGAAGCCCAAACGCTGCTCGGCCAGCGTAGCCGGTGGAAAGAGATGTTGGCTGAAGCCAAGAAGGGGCGGCTGTGGATCGGCAGTGAGGTGCGCAACGCCTACACCTGCTGCGGCTACACCGTTTACGGCAGGGTATCCGAGGAAATGGCGACGCAATGGGCCAGAGAGAAGCTGGCTCAGGTGGAGGCCAAGCTCGTGGCGCTCGGGGTGACGCCGTGAAAATCGCCCTCTACATCGAAGACGGCCTTACCACGAAAAGACGCAGCCCCCTCCACGACGCCCTCACTTACCTTCAGTCCGTAAGGCAATGGGAGGGTGACGTTCACTTCGCCGTTGTTGCCGCCCTACGCCAAGCCGCGCTGGACGGGGATATCCCAATGTGGGGAGAGGAGCAGGAATCCAACCCGTCCAACTCCACCCCGCCTAGGGTGAAGATCGAATCTGACCACTGGCGGGATCATGGCATCGACCCGACCTCGATCTCGGTCCCGCCCAGCGAGGCCCCTAGATGGGGCGCTTTCTCGGAAGCCGATACATCGACAGCAAGGGGCTATTATCACCTGCACACGGACATGACTGCTGTACGGAAGGCGTGGCCGGCACCCAAATTTTGGCGGACATTGCCCGCTATCAAAGGTTTCTTGGGTTGGCCTGGCCGAGGCTGACGGTGACAGCGCATCAAGGCCGCTCGGAGTGGATGGTTTGGAACCGGTGAACGTGTGAGACCCGATTTTTCTTCACTTTCAGCGTCAGCTTCTTCAAATGCCAAGGCGGGTGGGTGAGGTACGGCCAACCGTGGACCGGCAACTACGGGACGTCGGGCGACGACGAGAGCACAATGATCGTTCTCCGCCGCCAGGCACCAGATGCGGGCGCCACAGACTCGCCACATACTGCCCCTTGACTCGCTTCGCTGATTAAATGATACAGACGGCAGCGCCACAGGTGCGCCTGCACCTCGGCACACGAGAACAACACCCCGCACGGGACCTTCGGGCCGCACCAGCGGGGTTACTTTTTGGCCCCGCCGCATTTCGCCGCAGGGCTTCCATCATCCACAGCACAGCTTTGCCCGCCCCATCCCGGGGCCGACGGCTTGCGAGGATCCATGACCCAAAAAGATTCAAAGGAATTCAATCGTGGCTAGGGGAGGCCCCCGCAAGGGCGCCGGCCGCAAGCCCGGGGTTCCAAGCAAAAAGACACAGGACGTCGCCGACAGACTCGCTGCATTGGGCTGCGACCCCCTCGAAGGCATGGCCATGATCGCCATGAACGAGGAGAACGCGCCCGAGCTCCGCGGACGCATGTTCGCCGAACTGGCCCAGTACGTCCTGCCCAAACGGAAGGCCATCGAGCACTCAGGCCCCGCCGGCGGACCCATCCCCTTCACGGGCATCACGCGGACCATCGTTGAGCCAGCTCAACATTGACACCGCCAAGGTGTTCCGGCCCTTGCTGGAGCCCTCGCGGTACAAAGGGGCTCACGGGGGGAGAGGGTCGGGAAAGAGCCACTTCTTCGCCGAGCTTCTGGTTGAGCGTTGTGTGCTTCAGCCTACCCGCTGGGCCTGCATCCGTGAGGTGCAGAACACCATCAAGGATTCCGTCCGTCAGCTTTTGGCGGACAAGATCAACAAGCTAGGTCTTTCGTCAGCATTCGAGATCCTCGAGACCGAGATACGAGGGCCGAACAATTCCCTGATCATCTTCAAGGGAATGCAGCACTACAACGCTTCCACCATCAAATCCCTCGAAGGTTACGATGGGGCATGGGTGGAGGAAGCTCAGGACTTCAGCCAAACCTCGCTCGATCTGCTCCGCCCGACCATCCGCAAGGAGAGATCGGAACTGTGGTTCAGCTGGAACCCCACCAGCAGCAAGGACCCCGTAGACCTGTTTCTGCGTGGCCCGAATTGCCCCAAGGACGCCATCGTCGTTGAGGCCAACTGGAAAGATAACCCCTGGTTCCCCGAAGTCCTCCGCAAGGAGATGGAAGAGGACCGGGCCGCGGATGCCGACAAAGCCGGCCACGTGTGGGACGGCAAATATCAGACCGCTCCCAAAGGGGCGTATTACGCCCGACTGCTTGCCATAGCGAAGACCGAAGGCCGGATTGGATTTGTCCCCTACGATCCGGTCCACGAAGTCAGGGTGTGCTTCGACCTGGGTAATGGTCCGAACATGTCCGCCTGGTTCCTGCAGTGGATTGGGCTGGAGATCAGGGCGATCGATTACCTGCAAGGCGACGAGCAGGCCAAGAACGAAGGCTGGCCCTGGTACATCAAGAAGCTGCGAGAGAAGCCTTACAGTTACAGCGAAATCGTCCTTCCCCATGACGCCGCTCCTGCACAGCGGGTCACGGGCAAGGGTGACCAGCAGACCCTGGTGGATGCCGGGTTCCGCACGACGGTGGTCCCGAAGATGGACCCTGCCGAGCGAGTGAAACTGGTCCAACGCTATCTGCCCCGATGCCGCTTCGATGAAACGAAGTGCGCCGATGGGCTTGAGGCCTTGCGGCAGTACCAGTCGAATTACGACGAACGGCTGCAGCTGGATAAAGGTCCCTTACACAACTGGGCGTCACATCCTAGCGATGCCCTTGGCCATGGGATCCAGGCCTACCAGGAACCGCACGGGTTCAAGATGTCCGGGGCCATCGGCTCCGCAGGACGAGGCGACAGGAGGGCCGGATATTGACCACAGCCTCATCGAACGACCGCCGCAAATCCAGGGTTGAACGCTTCATGCGCGGGGACTGTCCCGACTGGCCCGAGCTGTACATGCGTGGGGAGATTGACGACCTCACCCTGTACGAAAAGACGGGACTGAATCCCGGCGACCTGGTGACCATCGTGGTGCCAAGGGTCCACGCAAACGCTTTGCTTGAGCAAGAAGGCCACTGATGAGCCGGAACGACGACGGCGAGACGGCGCGCGAATACATCGAGCCTGAGCGGGAGCGCTGGTCCGGCCTCTACAACAAGGACGGACAGAAGCTTTTCCGGGAACAACCGACAATCGGCTTTGATCCCCACAGAAGGGACTCGCGCAAGGGAAAACGGAAAGGCAAGTGAAGATGGCGACCGCCGGACAACAGAAGGCCGGCGACATCAAGGTAGCCATCGAGACGATCATTGGCGGGCTGGAAAAAGAGGCTGAGCGTAGAGTCTCCCGCCGTTCCTCCATCGAAGACCGGTGGATCGAAGACACCCGCCAGTATCACGGGGAGTATGACGAGAGCACGCTTTCCGACCTGAGCTCTCAGAACAAGTCGCAACTGTTCATCAACCAGACGCGGCCGAAGACCAACGCCTGCTCCGCCCGTCTGTTCGACATGCTGTTCCCGACCGACGACAAGAACTGGGACGTCCAACCCACCCCCGTTCCTGAGCTGTCCAACCTCGCGACCCAAGCCACTTCTGTTGCCGAGCAAGGCAAGGAACTGGCGGACAGGGCTATCGCTCGTGGAGATATGGCCACAGCACGGTGGATTGTCGAAGAATCCAACGCGCAACTTGATGCAGGGGTCAACGCTCAGTCCCTGATTGACGAAGCCAAGCGCCGCTGCGATGCGATGCGCGAGGAGATGGAGGACCAGCTCCGGGAGTGCCGGTACGCCGAGGAAATGCGTCTGGTTCTCGAGGACGCCTGCAAGCTGGGCACCGGCATCGCCGAAGGCCCGGTGGTTAATGACAGGGTCCGCCGGAATTGGACCAAGAGCCAACTCAACAACGGCGCTGAGGTCTACGAACTGAAGGGCACCGAAGACGCACGGCCGGCTTTTCGCCGCATTAATCCATGGGACTTCTTCCCCGACATGGATGCGATGAGCCCGGAGGAGTCGGAAGGGTTCTTCATCCGGCACCTTGAGACCAAGAAAGGCCTCAGAAAGCTTGCCCGTGAGCCGGGCTTCGACAAAGACGCCATCCGCGAATTGCTCAGGGAATCTCCCCGTTCAAAGGTCCCCACCTACATCTCCGAATTGCGGGAGATCAGCGGCAACGACCAAGATTCAAACCTCGAGCGTTATACCGTTTGGAAATACACCGGGCCCATCACCGCTGAAGACCTGGAGGCCCTGGTCGAATTCACCGGGCAGGAGAAGATCGAAGGCGAGACCGACCCGCTGAAGGAATTGCCGGTCACCATTTGGTTCTCCCAAGGGAAGCTTCTCAAGTTCGGCATCTACCACATGGACTCCGGGGATCCGATCTACTCGGTGTTTCCGTTCGAGAAAGACGACTCGTCCATGTTCGGCAAGGGCGTGCCTTGCCTGATGCGGGATAGTCAAAAGGCACTGAACGCCGCCTGGCGCATGATGATGGACAACTCGGGGCTGTCGTCTGGGCCCCAGGTTGAGATTGACCCGACAGTCATTGAACCGGTGGATGGTGAATGGGGGCTTGCCCCCCGCAAACTTTGGAAGAGGCTAGCTACCGCTCTCCCCGGCAAGAAGGGCATGGAGACCTACGAGATCGAGTCCCACCAACAGGAACTCGCCAATATCATCACCCTTGCCAAGCAGTTCATTGACGACGAGTCGTCCATGTCCGTCCTGGCTCAAGGGGAACAGGGTAGTCACACCACTCAGACCGCGGGCGGCATGTCTATCCTGATGAACGCCGTCAATGTGGTGTTCCGCCGCATCGTGAAGAACTTCGATGACTGCATGACGGTGCCGAACCTTCGTCGCTTGTACGATTGGAACATGCAGTTCTCGACTAAGGAAGACATCAAGGGCGACTTCGAAGTCGATGCCCGCGGTTCCTCGGTTCTGCTGGTCCGTGAAATCCAGAGCCAGAATCTGATGGCCCTCACCACCAACTGGTCCGGGCATCCGGTGCTGGGACTGTTGCTGAAAGCCGCGCCCGCTGCCCGCAAAACCGTGCAGTCCCTCATGATCGCCGCGAACGAGATCATCAAGACCGACGACGAGTTGAAGGCAGAGGAAGAGGCGAGGGCAAATCAGGAACAACCTGAAGACCCCGCCGTAACCATGAAGCGCATGGAACTGGAGGATCGTGAACGCGACCGTCAGCACAAGGAGCGCATGGCTGCGATGCAGCGCGACACCGAGATGGTCCGGCTGTCTGCCCAAACCAATGTGACCTTGGACAAGATCAGGGCGCAGCTGCAGGACTCCCGCGAGGAGCGCGCCAGTTCCGAGCGCAAATTCGCCGCGGAAGTGGCTGTCGAGAAGCAGAACAAGGAAGAAGCCCTCGCCAGGGGTGACGAGCCCCAAGGTTCCGGCGGGTTTGTCTCGCAGTGATCGAGCCCGCATCCGAGACCTGGAAAGAGATCGTCAAGTGGGCGGAAGCCAACAGGCTTAACGCCACCATGCGCCTGTGTGCCCACGGCACCGGCATGGAAGAGACCGAATACCAACGGGGGCGTGCCTCCGTGCTCAACGAATTGCTGGCGCTGACCAAGCCACAGCCTGACCTGACCGGCATGAGTAGGCCGGATCGGAAGACCGGCTACTAGCGGGCCGCCCGTACCGGGCCGCCAAAACCAGAGGACATCATGACCGAGAAGACCGCAGAGACCGCGGTCGCCGGTGATTCGCAGGAATCGCCCGCGACGCAGGACGAAGCGAGCCAAGCCTGGGCGGAGTTCGAACAGGCCGACAACCCCAAAGGCAAAGAGCCGGAGGAGGAGCTTGAAGGCGGTGATGATCAGACCGCCGACAAGAAAGACGGTGAGGAACCGTCCAAGGACAAGGCCGAAGAGAAGCCGGCCGAGAAGACCGAAGCCAAGCCCGACATCTGGGCCAACGCCCCGCCTGAACTGAAGGCCGCCTACGAGGCCGCCGAGAAGAAGGCGAGGGACCTTGAGCACCGGAAGAAGTCGGACGACGGCAGAGTCGCGACCTATCAGCGGCAGGTCAAAGCACTCACCGACCAGATTTCCGAACTTCAGAAGGGCAAGAAGGACGGCGCCACCCAGGCGTCCTCCGAAAAGAAAGCCGGAGAAATCTCCGACAAGCTTGCCAAGCTGAAGACCGACTACCCGGAGATCGCCGAGCCTATCGAACACCTCGAGGGCCGGCTGAACGATGCGCTCAAGAAGATCGACTCTTTGACGAGCGAGTTCTCCGGCATCTCCAAGGAACGTTCGGAGAAGCAATTCGCCACCCAGGAGAAGATCGTCCTGGAGGCGCACAAAGACTACGACGCCATCGCCGAGTCCGACGAGTTCTACGCCTGGTATGCGCAATCACCCGCCTTCATCAAGGCCGGTGTTGAGCGCAACGCCCGCGGGATCGTGGACGGCCATGAAGTCAAGAAGATCATCGACCTCTTCAAGCTGGAGACCGGGAAGGTCTCCACCGGCGCCGTGACGGCGACGAAGACTGAACCGGCCGACAAAGGCCAATCCAACAACCCAGCCCCTGCCGATCCTCACAGGAAACGGCAACTCGAATCAGCTTCCAGTCCTCGCAGCAAGTCTCTCGGCCCCACGCCAAGTGGAATCCCGGACGACCCTGAAGGCGCCTGGAATGCCTTCGAGCGCATGGGGCTTTGACCTCAACAGGTAACCCATGACCACGACCAAATACTCCGACTCGGGGATTTCCCCCCGTACAAACGTCTACGCCGTCCGGCAGATGCTCAAGCATGCCGGCCCGGTCGTCGTTCTCGACAAGTTCGGCCTCATGCAGAAGATGCCGAAGAACAAGACCCAGACCATCAAGTGGCGCCGTCCGAACGTGTTCTCGGCCGCGTCCGTTCCCTTGGTGGAAGGCGTGACTCCTTCGACCACGCAGTTCAGCTACACCGACGTGGAAGCCACCCTCAAGGAATACGGCCAGTTGGTGGAGATCACCGACGCCATCGAGGACACCCACGAGGATCCTGTTCTCAACGATGCGGCGGTCCAGGCGGGCGAGAACATCGGCCGCACCATCGAGGCCCTGACCTATGGCGTTGTCCGTGCGGGCACCAACGTGGTGCGCGCCAACGGCTCCGCTCGTACCGACATTAACACTCCGGTGACCCTGAACGGTCTCCGCTCGGTGGTGAAGTCGCTCAAGGCCCAGAAGGCGATGATGATCACCAAGGTCCTGGACGGATCGGTCAACTACGCCACCCGTTCGGTGGAAGCGGCTTATATCGCCGTGTGCCACACCGACCTGGAGCCCGACCTCCGCAACCTGGCCGGCTTCCTTCCTGTCGCCCAGTACGGCTCGCGCAAGACCGTGCACGACCAGGAGTTCGGCACGGTGGAGAACGTCCGTTTTGTCACTACGCCCGACCTGACTCCCTTCACCGATGCGGGCGGCGCCAAGGCCGGCGCGGTCGGCACGATGGTCTCCACCACGGGCACCTCGGCCGATGTGTATCCCATCCTGATCTTCGGCAAGGAAGCCTACGGCGTGGTCCCGCTTCGCGGCATGGAGTCGGTCTCTCCGTCCATCATCCCTCCGGGGAAGAAGGACAAGAGCGATCCTCTCGGCCAGCGCGGCTATGTGGGTTGGTTGACGTGGTTCACGTCGAAGATCCTCAATGACAACTGGCTGTATCGTTACGAGGTGGCCGCGACGGCTATCTAACGGCTGAGTTGAATCAACCGCGGGGCGCGCTCTCAGAGCCGCCCCGCTTCCTTTTCCAGGAGATCACAAACCATGTTTCCCAACGTCAAAGTAGGCGAGGTTTCCGGCACCGGCAATACGGTGCTCGTCAACCTCGGCTGGCAGCCCGACTACATCGAGACCATCAACCTCACCGACAAAGACCAGATGTACAAGTTCCACTCTGGCATGTCGGCCGGCACTGCCATCGACATCAACAAGGCCGGTTCCATCGCCGAACTCGCGTCCGAGGGCTTCACCCTGGTGAACAACGCCACGGACAACGTCTGCGGGTTCAAGATCGGCACGACCATCTCCGAGTCCTCCAAGCGCATCGCGTACCTCGCGGTCCGCAACGGGCCCGGGAACTAAGGATCGAAGGGCGGGAGCGATCCCGCCCTTTGTCCTTTTAGGAGCAAACCATGAGCACAACCAATATCACCAACGCCGCTCTCCGGGCGCAGATCGTTTCCGGCGAGACCATGCTGGGCCAGTTGGCGCAGGCTGTCCGTCAGGTCCTTCGGGGCAATGGCAATCGCACGAATGCCGGTAACCCGAACGGAGTCCTGACTCCTCAAAACCGTGGCGAGCGGGTGTGGGACACCACCAATTCCCGCGAGTTCGTGGCCACCGGATTGACCAACACCTCGTGGTTTCCGACCACGGGCGTTCCGGTAACCGCTGAAGTCTCAGGCACCGGCAGCACAGTCACGGTCAACCTTGGCTTCACGCCCTCTTATGTGATGACGCTGAACCTCACCGACTTCGACGTCCAGTACGAGTGGACCGACACCATGGCCAATGGAACCGCCATCGAGCACAACAAGGCGGGTTCCATCCAGCAGCTGGCCTCTGAAGGCATCACGCCCATCACCACCGCTGGGTCTGAAGGCTTCCAGATCGGCACCACGATCTCGGAAAGCTCCAAGCGCATCGCTTACGTCGCGCATCCGTAACGGGGTGGGGGCTTCGGCCCCCATTTCCTTACCCATAGGATGGCCATGAGAACCTTCACCAATAATCTGTGGATGCCGGCCGTGTCGATCACCCGGCCCGCGAACACCACGACCTATGCCACAGGTGATGCGGTAGGCGCGGCAGCCGGCTCGCGTCTGTCGTTCGTCGTGCCGCATCCCCACGGGCTGGTGAAGTCAGCCCGGCTGTGGAAGTCATCGACCGGCACGACCGCGGACGACTTCCGCCTCCTGCTGTTCACCAAGCAGCCCACCAACAACCCGGTGGACAACGCCGCGCCGACCACCTCGTTCATCGATATCGCCGACGCCGGCAGTTACGTGGGCTCCATCGACTTCGAGACCATCGATCATACCTTGGCTGCTGGGATCACCTACGTCGGCCAGGACTATGTTCCGTCCACGGGAATCCCATTTCATCTAGGCGGCACTGGCCACGCCAACGTGCTGTTCGGGATACTCACCGTGGTCGGCAACTACGACCCCGGCTCCGCCGAAGTCTTCACCATCAGCCTTCAGATCGACCAGTAATTCCTTCGCGTGTCTCCGACACGATAACCCGCCGCTCTCTCCTCCACCTGATACCCGGACGTGAGAGCCGCAAGCCAGAGGACTCCATGCGCAAAGAAATCCCCGTCAAGGAAGCCAGCAACAACGACCTTCGCCAGTACGCGGAAGAGAAGGGGATCAACGTCCACCCTGGGGCAAAACGGGATCAGCTTCTGACCAAGCTGAATCTCAACGATGAGATGTCCATCTCCATCGGCGCCGGCGACCTACCGAAGGAAAACGACGCTCCGGACTATGTGATCGTCCGCATCGCGACCTCGGAAAGCGAAGGCGGCGATAAACCCGTGGTGCTGGGATTCAACACCAAGCTGATGCTGGTGGAGCGTGGCGCCTGGTCGCTCATTCCCTGGGGTTATTACAACAGCCTCAAGGATGCGGTGGAAGACCGCTACGATCCGTTGCCCGGTGGTGGAGTGGGCGCCCCTCGTCAGGTGCCGCGGTTCCCGCACGAACTGTGGGACAGAACCGATCCCCCGGCCGACCTCAAGACGCCCCCGGCCTTCAGCGGGAACGTGGACGAGATACTCGCCAAACGGCGCGTCAAGCGGGCGGCCTAAGCACCCATGGCCACTTTCTTGCAGCTCGCACAGAAGGTGGCCCGCGAGAGCGGAACTGTTTCTGGGACTCAACCTTCCTCGGTCACCAGTCAGACCGATCGCCTTCTGAAAATCGTCAACTGGACGGCGGACGCCTGGACCCACATCCAGAACTCCAAGCCCAACTGGATGTGGATGGACGCCAGCTGGTCCGCCACGCTGACGGCTAACACTACGACCTACACGGCTTCGGCTCTGGGCATCTCCTCCCGTTTCGGGGCCTGGGTGCAGGACAACCCGATCAAGAGGTTCTACCCCACCACCATGTACGATTCCTCCATCGGCGTGTCGGATGAAGGAATCCTCCGCCAGCTCACCTACAGCCAGTGGCTGACACGGTATGGCAGGGGGACGCAGACCGCGAACAAACCCGGACACTGGGCGATTGCGAACAACAACTCTCTGGTGTTCGGCCCCAAGCCTGATTTGAGCACCTACGTGGTGAGCGGACGGTACCGCAAGGGACCGCAGACTCTTTCGGCTAATGCGGACGAACCGGAGATGCCGGAGCGCTTCCACGACGCGATTGTCTGGTACGCCCTCGGGTACCTGGTCGAGCACGACGAGGCGGTGAATCAAGTTGCCGGGTTCCGTTCCCGCTACATGCAGCTCATGCACCAGCTTGAGCGCGACCAACTACCACCTGAGAGCCAGCCGCACATCGCCGCGGGCCCGCTTGCGTAAGTCCGATGCAACAGACCGCCTTCTTCTCCCTTCAAGGCGGGCTCGATCTTGTGACTCCCGCCATCCAGACGCCGTCTGGACGGATGATTGCCGGATACAACTACGAACCCGGTCCAAGAGGCTACAAGCGCGTTGACGGCTACGAGCGATACGACGGACGTCCTGAACCACAGAACGCGACTTATTACCTGCTGAACTTCGACGCCGGCACTGCTGCGATTACCGAGGGGCAGACCGTCACGGGCGCGACATCGGGAGCCACCGGCAAAGCGCTGATTGATGCTGTTGTCTCCTCCGGCTCCTACGGCGGTGGAAACGCCGCTGGATACCTGATCCTCGATCTCGTCACTGGGACCTTCCAGGACAACGAGAACCTTCAGGTATCGGCGGTCACCAAGTCGGTGGCCAACGGCGTTGCGATTGAACGGGGCGCCGCCACAGACGCCCTCGACACCACGTATTACCGCGATGCGATCGAGACCCGCAGAGCCCTGATTGCCGCGCCTACTGGATCCGGTCCGATCCGGGGTGTGTGGGTGTTCAACGGCACCGCCTACTGCTTCCGCAACAACGCGGGCGGAACAGCTGGGTTGATGTACAAGGCCACCACATCGGGGTGGTCGGCTGTTTCGCTGGGTGTGAAGCTTGCCTTCACGGGCGGAACGTCATCGACCGTTGCCGACGGCCAAACCCTTGTAGGTGCGAGCTCGGGCGCGACTGGCGTTGTTACTCGCCAAGCCATTCGGACAGGTACCGTCGCCGCGTCCACGGCGGCCGGCATCTTCACCTTTGCCAGCGTCACCGGAACATTCACCAACGGTGAGAACCTCCAAGTCGGAGGCGTGACCAAAGCTGTTGCCTCTGGGACTCAGGCCGCCATCACGCTCCCGGCCGGCGGTCGCTACGAGTTCGTGAACCACAATTTCTTCGGCGCCTCCAATCTCGCCCGGATGTACGGCGTGAACGGAGTGGGTACGGCATTCGACTTCGATGGAACGACCTTCGTTCCCATCGCTACGTCGATGACCACCGACACACCGAAGCATATCGCGGTTCACAAGCAGCATCTGTTTCTGGCTTTCCCCGGTGGCTCTGCCCAGCACTCGGGGACCGGAGATCCTTACGCCTGGACCCCCGTCACCGGCGCTGCCGAGTTGGGCATCGGTGAGGAAATCACCGGTTTCATCCAGGATTTTGCCAAGCAATTGGTGATCCTGGGTCGGAACAAGATCGCTGTGTTGTACGGCAACGATAGTTCGGACTGGGTTCTGGTTCCGATTGCTGATGACGCAGGCGCGATCGAATGGACCGCGCAGAGAATTCGTAACCCGATCTACGTTGACGACCGCGGCATCCGCGACATGCGGGCCACGCCTGCGTTCGGCGACTTCAACATGGGAGCGGTGAGTCAGCTCATCGAGCCATTGTTCCGGACGAAGAAGGTTGCTGGGATTACACCCACCGCTTCTGTCCGTGTTCGAGCCAAGGATCAATATCGTTTCTTCTGGTCCGACGACACCGGGGTGACCGTCTACCTCGGGCGCAAAAACCCCGAGTGCACATTCTTCAAGTTCAGCCATTCAGTCGAATGCGCCTGTTCCTCTGAAGACTCAAACGGCAACGAGATCATGCTGTTCGGGTCCGACAATGGGATGGTTTATCGCCTGGATGCGGGGACGAGTTTCGACGGCGGCACGGTTGAAGCCTTCATTCGCCTGCCGTTTAACCACGTCGGTTCGCCGACGCAGAACAAGCGCTGGCACAAAGCAACGCTGGAAGGAAACTTCTCCGCTGCGGTGAGCCTGGGGATGCTCGCGGAGTTCTCCTACGGCGATCCCGGCACACCTCCTGCGATTGAACAGACCTTCTCTGTCCAAGGGGGCGGCGACTTTTGGAACGAGCTGACACTCAACGACTTCTACTGGTCCGCCCCTGTTGAAGGGGTGGCCGAATGCTCCGTTGACGGCCTCGGCCGCAACATCTCCATCGCGGTTGTGAGCTCGTCCATCTACGAGGAACCACATCAATTGCATGGCCTAACTTTACACTACAGTCATAGGGGATTGGCGCGGTGACCAACTTGTACTTCGACACCGGCGACTATACCGCCCTGACCAGGCACTCACTTGGGCGTGCTGAGTCGGTCAACGCAATTTTTTCAGCGGTTGAAGTCGGTTTTGATCAACTGCCGACCCCGACCGAGATCAAGCAAAGCAAGGTGACCTTCGTTGCCACCGACACCGGAGCAGCGAATGCCTACTTGGTGAGCCTGACCTACGCGCCCGCCAGTTATAGCGACGGGCTTGAAGTCGTCTTCCGCGTCGGCAACACCAACACCAGCACGGCCACCATCAACGTCAATTCCCTGGGCGTGAAGTCCATCCGCAATTACGCGGGCACTGCGCTTTCTGGCGGGGAACTGGTGCAGGGCGCTCTCGTCACGCTGCGCTACGACAACACCAATGGGTATTTCCGCATCACCTCACCGGTGACCACGGTCGGTTCGGTGACCGGGATCGACATCAACGGCCTCACCCAGGCCAGCGAAGTCGATACCGCTGCGGACTTTGTCCCCATCTACGACGCTTCCGCCGGCGGACACCGCAAGGTGCTGCCCAGCCTCATCGCCGATGAAGGCAACCTCTGCCTTGCCGCAGGAGTATTCGCGCTATGACTCAGTTCACCATCGTCCCGTTGTCGGGCTCCACCGACTTTCGGGGCATCCTGGTTACGCCTACAGCCTTGGGCTCGGCCGAGACAATCCACACCGCACAGGGCTCGGCGTCGCTGCCGGACCTGGTGAGCATCGAAGCCTACAACTCCGATACCGTCGCGCGCCCGCTGAAGCTCGCCTGGGGCGGCACGACGGACCCTGACGATGTATTGGCCTTCGTGCTCTTGCCCGGAGAGACGCGGATGATCGTCCACCAGCGGCCGATCCGCAATTCGCTGATCATCAAGGCGGCGTCGGTCACCATGACGTGGGTGGATGGCCAGTCTTACACCGGCGCGGCCGACAAGATCGTCATCACCGGCGGCTCCTACGTGCAGAGGCAAACGTCATGAGCCAGAGTCCTGACGTCTTTGGCGAAGCCTTCAAGGCGCTGCTCGTTCGCGGGCGTGTGGTTCCATTGCCAGCGATAGAGCGCTTCGGTCCTGGCACATACACCATTCCGATCCCGGATCGGTGTGAGGCATGGGAATGCGGCGTCATGGGCGGTGGTGGGTCCGGCGCAGCTCTCGAGGGCGATGACCTTGCCAACGAACAGAACGCAACCGGTGGCGCGGGGGGATCGTGGGCGCATGGCTTCCGCAAGCTGACTCCGGGCGTCACGAGTCTGACGCTGGTCATTGGTGCCGGTGGCGCGTCAGTCACAGAAACATCCGGCGGTACCAATGGTAATGCCGGAAGCTCGTCCACCTGTTCTGACGGAACGATCACCTTCACCGCACCTGGTGGCGGAGGTGGCTTGTTTACTGCCAACGGGCCAGCGTCTGGGGCTACGCCTGGCGCCACTGGGTCTGTGAATGACGGTGGCGACGTTGATAGTGCGCAGGGCGGCGCGTCCGGTGCGGCCACCACCACAGCTAACGGCGGCGCATCTGGCGGCGGCTCTCCCGGCGGGCCATGGGGAGATGGGAAGGCTTCCGGTGCGTGTTCAGGAACAGCGCAGGCGTCGTCTGGCGGGGCCAGCCCACTGTTTGCATCGGCTGCCGCCACGACTTCCACTGGCGGTGCTGGTCTGGGTGGAACTAGCGCGCAGACAGCGGGTGGCGGCGGTCTTGGGGCCGCCGTAACGACTACGGCAGGCGATGGCATGGATGGTGGCATTGTCACCATGGGTGTCGGTGCGCCGTTGGTATACGCCACTGCCTACGGAAAAGGAGGCGGCGCCGGAGCCGCGGGAGACGATGGCGGCGGTGGCGGAGGGAATACCGCCGGGAACGGTGGTGACGGAGGCTTTAAAGCCGGCGGTGGCGGCACCAGCAATACGTCAGGCGGGAGCGCAGGGCATGGCGGGTTGTTCGCTGGCGGAGGCGGGGCATGTGTAGTCGGCGGAGCCTCCACGGGAACGTCAGGAAGAGGACGCGCCGGTGGCGGTAGCGGTGCAGCCGTCAACCTGTCCGACAGCGCGACGGCCACTTCGTCACCCGGCGGCAACGGCTACGGCTTTGTGATCCTCTACGTGAGGTTGCCCTAATGGCTAAGTACGCACGCCCGGTGGACCACTCCACGGCGCAGGACGGCAGCGACGTCCGCATGATCGATGTGGTGACGGTACAAACCCCATTGCCGCCATGGGCAGCGAACGATGCTGACTGGCTGTCCAAGATGTACGGCGCTACCGCCAACCAATTCGTGCTGATCCCCGACAGCATCCAACCATGCGCCAAGTACAACGGGGGCGGCTATGGCAACCCGAGCAACTATACGAACCCAGGCGCGTCTCCAACGCCACAGCCCGTCGTCTACACCAGCCGCAAGGCTGTGAGGAGACACCTCGTCTCTCAGCTTGGCGGTGGTTCCACAGGAGAAATTCGTCTAGGCGCGATCATCAAGGGCATCAAGGGATCAACGGACGAGCGCGTGAACTACGCCTGGGACTATTTCAGCTCGGCAATGGATTTCGAAAAGGCTGAGATCGTTGGGCTGTTCCAACTCGCTCGTGCCAAGGACTTGCCGAGCGCCGACACTAGCGGCGCAAACGTGGCCCGTAAGGTCGAAGCCGCGGAAATCACAGCAATCTCCAACAACTGGCCGGAAGTCTGACATGGCCCTCCAACGCTCCGGCATTTTCACCTTCCGCAACGGCGTCGAGATTTTCTTCGGCGTCGAGTGGGACGATTACAACATCGGCCTGCGCAGCAAGAAGTACATCGGCGAGAATTGGGTAGACATGGCGGCCAAGGCCGGCCTAACGGCCCCGAACGGCACGCGCCCCACGGCAAAGCACTGGACCTTCGCCTACTACGGCCCGCTCTACACCAAGGGACAATCCTTCGATCCAGACGGGTCCATGGGACCGCTGCCGCAGAAAGCGGGCGACCTGATCGAGTACGCCAACGAACACGGGATTGCCGCCATGGTAACCAACCATTTCGATGAACACGACTGGCTGGTGGCCAACGACCCGGACCTGCAAGCCACAACCTCAACTCCCCCTCCGACCCAAGGCACCTACACCACCGCGCAGCAGGTGGGCGCCGATCTCATGTCGTTCCTCAATGGGAAGGTCGGCTACGGGCCCGACGGAAAGCTGACGAGACTCGCATGAGCGACGACCGGCAAGAGCGCCGCAAATCCCATCTCACCGACCACGACCTGGAGCGCATCGGCGATGCCTTCGATGAAAGGCTCTCCAAGCGCTTCGAGTTGATCGGTTACGACGACACCACCCCGGAATCGCGCGCTGAGATCCGCAAGGACCATGAGTGGACGCGGACCACCCGCCAGTTCAAGACCGCCATCATCATGGCCATTGCCCTGGCAATAGCCGGGGGGATTGGGACCACGATCTACAACGGCATGACCGTCGCAGCCCAAGAGCAGCCGAGGAAGTAATGGCCGACCTTGACGACATCAACCGACGGTACGCCACCTGGCGCACGGGGCAACTCGCGGCAGGCAAGACCGATGCAGACTTGCCGAACGCCCCTGGCTTCGCCGACTTCGAGCAGGAGCTGGCCGGACATTATTCGACACTGAGTAATCCAAACGACATCGCCGCTGAGATCAACAAAACCCAGGCCCGCACCGGCACCGACAATCCCTTCAAGGACTCAGCCGACCGCCTCCTCAACACCCTGAGCACCCGCCAAGCCAACCTGAACATCAGCGGGCAGGGTGGTGGTGGGACCCCATCCACCCCGCAGAGCACCACGCCCGGACTCATCGCCCCACCGCGGCTCGCCGCGCCACGCACCCTCACTCCACCACCGAAGATTTGGACCGAGCAGAGCGCCGACGTCACCCCGCGTCTGAAGGGACTCCTCGATTCCGGCTCCCCCCTCATGCAGCAGGCGGAGACGGCCGGACTCCAGCAGGCCAACAAGCGCGGACTGCTGAACAGCAGCATGGCCGTGGGTGCGGCGCAGGATTCCGCTTATCGCGTGGCTGTGCCGATTGCGAGCCAGGAAGCATCCCAAATCCACCAGCGCAACTTGTCCGGCCAGAACTACCAGCAAGAAGGCGTCCTTCAGGACCAGCGCGTTGACTCATCCGAGCGCATCGCCGAGTTGGGAGAAGAGGGCGCGCTGACCCGGCAGACGCAACAGATCCAATCGAACGAGCGCATCTCCGCTGCGGAGATCGACTCAGCCATGGCTCGCCTTCGTCAGCAGGGTGTGGACCAGCGCACCTTGCAGATCATGACCGACGCGGCGCAAAAGGAGCGGCTGGGCCAGGAGTTGAGCAGCCTCGAGAAGCGCGCCCTCGACACGCTGAACGAGGACGTCCGTCAGTTCAACCAAAGCCAGGGCGCCACAGCCCGCGACGCCACGGCCACCGCCGTTCGCAGCGTGGATGAAGCCTACAACCGAGCCGTCGATTCTATCATTCAGAACAAAGATTTGAATGACGCGAACCGGACCACCGCTCTCATGGCAGCAGCTCGTGTTCGTGACTCATCCATGCGGCTCATCGAGCAAATCTACAACGTCGATCTCACTTGGGATTCGCCCGTACCGCCGAACACGACACCAACCACGCCCGCAGTCGATCCGCCTGCGGACCAGAACGTAGGGTAAAGAGGAACGGCAATGGGTCTTTTCAAGTCAGTAGGCAAGATTTTCAAGAAGGTCGGGAAGACCGTCGCCAAGGTCGCCCCCTATGCACTTGCTGCTGCCGCCGTTGTTTTCACGGGCGGTGCCGCTTTGGGCGTTGGTGCGATGGCTGGTGGGTGGGGTGCTGCGGCTGCCTCACTCGCCTCATTTGCGGGGCCAACGCTCGCGCCAATAATTGGTGGCGCCTTGACGCAAGCAGGCTACGGCGCTGCGGTCGGCGGAGTTCTTGGCGGAAAGCGCGGTCTGAAAAGCGGTGCTGCGATCGGCGCCATCACGGGCGCCACCATGGGCGCCATGGGGATGAACACTGACCCGCTCAAGGGTGTGTGGGAGAAGAAAGCCGCGGCCGACGCTGCGCAGACCTACGGCAGCGGAAAGGGATTGATCCGCGCTGAGAACTTGGCGCCGGCGCAGGTGGCGCAGGCTCCAGGGGAAACAACGTCTTTGTCGGCGGCGGGCGCGGGTGGAGGTTCTGGTGCTGGTGATCAAGTGGCCAAGACTGGCTGGGACAAATTCCTTGAGTCTTCGGCCGCCGGCGGAGTTGCATCAGGTGTCGGCCAAGGCCTGCTCTCGCTGGCCCAGTCCTCCGACGACGGACTCCAGCGCGACCGCGAGGAGCGCGCCGCTGTGGAGAAAAACTATGGCACCCTCGGCAAAGGCCTGCTGAGCGAGAGCCAGATGGACAACACCGTCCGTCCGTTACCGCATGAGCGCTTCGGCGGTGGTCTACTGCCCCCAGGCACGCCCGCCGCGGCTGCCGCGGGCGGGAACAACGGGCTGCTCCGGGCGCCACAGGCTAAGGCGCTCCCGCGGTTCGACCCCGGCAACACCGGCCGAGTCGAAGTGGGCCCGGACGGTCGCCTGCAGTGGGTGGCGGCCTAATGAACGGTGTGATCTAGCGGCAGCAGATCGATGCCGTAGCAGTGAAAGACGTGCTCGATCTGACTTAGTTGTTCCTGGGTGTAGCCCAAACCGTTGGGAGCGCGAGGCAGGAACAGTGGCGTCCCGTCGCGGACGAAGAAATAAGACTGCGGCGTGTGATTCTCTTTAACTTCGCGCCACCCATCCTGGACGAGCTTCGTCACGACGGCGGCTTCCGCCGCGACGATATAGCCGTCCGACACGTGTGATTACGCGGCTTGAGCCAGCGACGCCCAAGAAAGCGACGCAGACGGGATGGGCGAGAAGGAAGGGCTGGCCTCTTCGATGTTCTTCTGAAGCCACGCAAAGAAGGCCTCATACGGCAGAGCCGGCTTCACCGACGCCTTCTTCGGCAGCTTGAGATGATGAGTGATCAAGACGTTGAGCTGGGCGGTGACTTCGTTGTACGCGGTCTCCGGATCTTGACTGGCCACGCAAAGGCCCTTCGCGAGATCGTCCTGCGACCAAAAGAAATGCGCGCCATCTACATATTTGTAGATGACTTTGATTTGCCCCTTACCTTCGTTCGTCATGACACTATTCCCGGTACCCGTTGCCAACACCGTAACCCCGACGGCGTTGCTAAGTGGTTATCGCGCAAAGGGTATATGGGAGCAATGTGGCATTTTTGCAATACAGCCGACCGCAGCAACGCATTGATATAGCGACGGTTTCGAAGACAGCCTTGACGCGAACTCGGGGCGCCCCATTCTACGTGGGATGAAGTACCTCCGAGTCATTATATGTGCGCTGCTTTCGGCCTGCACCCAACTGGCCGACCCCGAGTCCATGCGGGCCCCGCAGACCGCGGAGGAAAGGGCGGAGTGGGAGAGACTGTACCCGGGTGTGGAGCGGACCCGCCAAGCCCTGATGTTCGGCAACCGTGAGGTTTGCGACTGGTCAGCGCCGCGGTGCGTGCTCAACGTATCGTTATCAATCGCTGGAGGCGTGGGTTCTTTTGCGCGAGACGGGTATGTCTGGGTGCCAACCGGCATGGCCGAGTTCTTGGAAAGTGATGCGGAGTTTGCCTTGGTTATGGCCCATGAGTGGAGCCACAACATTCTCGGCCACGCCGGCGGTGACTTCTCGGAGCTGAAAGAGTCCCAAGCCGACTGCCTCGGCACCCTCCTTGCCGAGCGCGCTGGCTACGACGCTATAGCTGCTTCCGACGTCCACCGCCGCCTGGCAGCGAGCGAACTCAGGACTCAGATCGGCTGGGCGTTCTTCGGGGTGTACCAGCCCGGAGCCAAGTTTGACTGGGGTCGTCGGCGGGAACTGATCGCTCAAGCCGCTACCCAGGGGCGCCAAGCCCCGCTGACAAAAGCACGTATGCAGCAAATCTGCGGCGTGACGTTCTGACCGTCGTGCGCTCGCGACGGTGTTTCGCTAAGACCTGCGCATGAGCACCGCAGGCCGCCCGGGTTGATCGCCGGGCGCTCGTATCCGCTACGCCCGTAGGCGGGCACGAAAACATGGCCGGCCCCTCTGCACCGAAAGGTGTACGGGCCGGTTTTCATTTCTACAACCGAGGACCATCCATGCCCAACAAGGGACTGCTTCGCCAAACCGAGCCCGAGGAGATGGAGGGCATGGCCGCGGCCAATGAGAACACAGGGCAGGAAGCCTCACCTGAAGAGCAAAAAGCCTACGAAACCTTCGTCGGCAACGCCCTGTCGCTCGTGTACGAGAACGAGAAGGTGCTCCCCGCTGTCATCCAGACCCTTCAGTCCGGCGACCCCATCGAGTCCCTCGGCACCGCAGCCGCCAACATCATCACCCGCCTTCTCGACTCAGCCGAAGAGAAGGGCGCCCCCATCTCCGACGACATCCTCCTCCACGGCTCCCGGGAAATTGTTGAAGACCTGGCCGACCTTTCCGCCACCGCAAAGATCCACACCTACACCGAACAGGAACTTGGCGGAGCCTTCACCCGCGCCATGGATGAAGTGCGGAACACCCGGGAGAAGACCGGCAAGCTGAACCCCGACAGCATCAACGAAGACTGGCAGGCCATCCAGCAGGCCGACCAGGATGGGACTCTCGCTTCCATGGTGGGAGGCGCCTATGGCTAAAGGATTGTTGAGGGTCGCCGCGGCCATTGGAGGCGGAGTGCTTCAGGCCGCGGGAAACGCGCGTCTTGAGGAGATCAAATCCGCCCGTGCGGAGAAGCTTCAGAAGCTTGAGCAGGAGTGGCGATCGACCGAATCCCGCCTTGACAGGGAGCACCGCGACCGGGTGGAGGGTGAGCGTCAGTTTGCCCAGCTTGGCTCCGACACCCTCCGCATCAAGTCTCAGGAGCGTAGCGATGACCTCCGTGAAGGCAACGCCGAGCGCCGGCATAAAGAAGGCTTGGGCAACGCCGAGCGGATCGCAAACGCCAACCGCGAAGCCGACACTACCCGCACGAACACCAGCCAAGCGGAGCTCATCGAGGAGCCCGACGGCTCGCTGACATGGTCTTACCCCGACGGCACTTCCAAGCCTGCAATGAAGGGCGACAAGCCCCTGAAGGGACGGCGCTCAGGCTTGACTCCGTCCGTCACCGCCCCCTCTGGCTTCAGTGCACAGGCCATGAACGCGATCAAGGTTGCCGAGACTCAAGAGGGACTGGACGAATACGCTGACCCAGAGGAGCGCTCTGCTGCCGTGGCCCGGGTGGCGACGCGCCTCCGCAACGCCGGGCTGAAGACCGACGCCGACCGCTATGAGGCGTTGGGCGGCAAACTTGAAGAGCCCACCGACACTGGCGCTGCGCGTCCGCCGCCGGACCCCACCACCGCCACCGCTGCGGAACCCGTGGTCAAACCACCCAAACCCACCCAATACCCCCAGGCTCAGTGGTCCGACAAAGCCAACGCCTGGGTGATCCAGCAAAACGGCCAGTGGTTCGCGGTCGAGTAAATGCCCCTCCGTCCCCTGTCTTTCGACCCGTTCGAATCAAGCGAACAGGGAACGGCGATGCTGCGCCCGCTGGACTTCGATCCGTTTGAAGCGAAGGCAGCGCCGACGCTAAGACCACTCGACTTCGACCCCTTCGCGCGCAAGGGCCTGGACCAGATGCCGGGGGCGGGCATGGTGGGAGGCGGCGGCAAGCGTCTGACACCCGAAGAGGGCCTGGACCTTGCTCGTAGCATCCCCGCTGGCGCCGTTAAGGGTGTCGGCATGGCGGCCCGTGGTCTCGGCACCGCATATGAATCTGTCGGCCGCTCACTCGCGCGCCCCGTTGAAGCCGGCCTACGTGCCGCAGGAATGGGCGATGTCGTAGACGCCCTCAACTCCAACACCCCCTGGTGGCTGCAACCTTCAGAAATCCTCAAGCGGCCCGGCGAGCAAACCGTCAAAGCGGGCGAAGCTATTGGAGTGCCTGAAGAGCGCCGCACGATTGGCACCGACATTGGAGAGGGTGTTGGCCAGCTGGGCGGCCAGATCACCGCCGCTCTCCTCTCTGGCGGTGCTTCTGCAACATCATCCCTCGCCATGCTTTACGGCCAGGGCGTGGATCAGATGGAGCAGCTCCGAAAGGAGCACGCCCCTGATCGACAGGATGCCGTGACCGATACCGCCGTTCTCGGGGGAGGGGCGATCACCGCCCTGACCGAACGGTATGGCCTCGACAAAATCCTCAACCGTATCCCGCCCAAGATTAAGAACGCAGTCCTCCGTCAACTGGCTGATGTGTCGATCGCAGGAGGCATCGAAGCTGCCCAGGAAGTTGCCGAGAACGTCCTTCAGCGCCTGACCGCCATCGCCACCTTTGCCCCGGATGCCTCCGTACTCGAGGGCGCGGGCCGCGAAGCCATCGCTGCCGGCGGTGCGGGCGCCATCGCCCGCGGCCTTCTCAACACTGCACTCCCCGGCCGCCAACCAGCCCCCACCGAAAACGCGCCCCTCCCTGTCTCCCCCGAGATCCGCGCCCAGACCACCGCGGACGACATCAACTCCCCCATCCCCACCGAATTGATCGAGGGCGGTCGCCAGGTTGTCGCCGACGCCATGGGTAGCCGTCGCTCTCCTGTTCCTTCCACCGACCGCCCACAAGAAAGTGCGCCGAACGTCGGGGGACCGACGGCGCCGCCACCGGCGCTTGAGGCTTTGCCCCGCGCCGGTGGTCTCCCCTCAGCGCCAGTAGGCGCGCCCCCGGCAGAAGTCACGGCTCCGGCCGCGCAGCCGGGGGTTTCCGTTCAGCCCACAGAGGCCAGCAATGTCGAACCTCGTGTTGATGGACAGCCACCGCCCGTCCGAAGCGGAACGCCTCCGCCGCCACAACCGATTGTTGGAGCGCCAGTACCTCAAGGCCCGCAACCAATCCCCGCCCCTGGCCCAACTGTTGCCCTTCCCGAAAGCGTGGGAGGGGATCAGCTCGTCACACGACAGGACGGAACACCCTGGGCTTCTGAAACCGACGCACGCACGGCAAGAACCTCCCGACCGGACCTGAGAGGCAAGGCGTTCGAGCCGGTTCAGGTTGAGGGCGGGTGGGCCTTGCGGCCCCTGCCTGCGCCCCCGATTGAGATACCTGCCGCGCCCATTGGAACACTTAACCCGCCCATTGAGACAGTTAAGCAGCCGGTTGCCGAACCGCAAAAGGCACCGCCCCTCCGACGGCACGAAGGAAGCTGGGTGGTCGTCAAAAAGGGTACGCTCGAACCGGTCCTGGAGACCTTCGAGCAGAAGACCGCCGACGCGATCAACCGCGAGAAGTACGACGTTCTGACCGCGGGCGACTACCTTGGCCGCAAGAACCAGGAAATCAGGCAGCAGGACGCCGCCCGGCCGTCTGCCGAGCCAGCCTTCAGCCGCACCAACGCACCCCCGCCGCCGGACACCAGGCTGGCGAACATCAGCCGCGGCAAGGACGCAATCGAGCGCGCCCTGAAGAACGAGGACGAACCCTACGCCGTCCACCGGAAGGACACGGGCTGGATTGGCGTGTACGCCAACAACATCGCGCATGCCATTCGTGAGCGCATGTCGGCGGTTAAGCAGCGGATGACCCGCGAACAAGCCGTCGCGATGATCAGGGAATTGCCGGTGGTCCTGGCCAACGGCCGCCTGGGGACGCCCTATACCCAAGACGGCAAGACCGTCTCCCGCAACATCAACTACAACGGCAAGACGGCAGTCCTGAGATTCGAGCGCTTCGGTGAACGGGAGACCTGGGTCGTCACCGCCTATCCAGGCATGCAACAGATGCCCATGACGGGCAAAAAGCTGTCTGAAGCCGAAGCGGAGAAGATGATCGCCGATGCGGTCACCCCGGGTTTTAAGCTCCGTGATGATGCTACGCAACCGGACCATCAAGCGGTCCTACGTGCCCCGGTCTCCGAAGAGACTTCTGCCCCGAAGGGCAGCCCCAGTATTTCGACTGAGGCGGGTCCGGCTAACAGACCTCCCGTGAGGGAGCCCTCGGGCCGGTTGGGAGCGGCGACAGCCGATAATGTAGTCACAAAAACGCCCGAAAACAAGGCAGCCGAGAAAGACGAACCACAGCAACGCCTTGCCGAGCCTCGGGAATCCGCACCCGTCCTCACCGACGAACAGATCACCCAGGCCAAGGAAGAACTCCTCGCCGACCTCAAGCGCATGGACCCTTCCGGCCGTCTGGCCATGCGTCTGGTGAAGCAGATCAACAACGCCGTCACGGGACAGCAGGAGCCCAACGCCGACGGTCAATACTTCCGCCGGCTCATCGAGATCGCCCACCAGGCCATCAAGGACAACCGGGGAAAGCACGTCCTCAATCACGAAGTCATCCACGCCCTGCGTGACCTAGGTCTGTTCACAGACTTCGAGTGGAGAGCCCTGGTACGGGCAGCCCGCAGCGACAAAGCCCTGATGGACAGGATCAACCGCACCTACAAGGACCTCCCCCTTGGAAAGCGGATGGAAGAAGCCGTCGCCGAACTGTTTGCACAGTGGAGCAACGGAAACCTTGAAGCCAAAGGCTTCCTGCGCACGGCGATGGAGAAGATCAAACTGGTGTGGGAGGCGCTGTCCAACCTTGCACTCGGCAACAGACTCACCACCGCCCGCGGCGTCATGCGCAAGGTGGAGAGCGGGGAGGTGGGCGCGAGGGAATCTCGCGAGACCCGCGACGCTGAACCCAGCTTCAGCCGCAGCGAGAAGCCTTTCTACTCCGCCCTGACCCGCGCCGCAGAGAAAGCCAAGGACTCCAAAGCCACCCCCGGCCAGTGGATGGGCATCCTCAAAAACTCCCCCGGCGTTAAGCAAGACGAACTTGACTGGTCCGGCATCCAAGAGTGGCTGAACACCCACGCCAAGCCCGTGACCAAAGAAGACCTGCTCGCCTTCCTCCGCGCCAACGAGGTGCAAGTGCAGGAGGTGGTGAAGGGCAACACCGCGAAGGACCGGAACGAAATCAAGAAGCAGATGCGCGAAATCATCAAGCGCAATGACAATCTTGGTTTCGATACAGTCGGCGAAGCCATCCAGGCGCTAATTGCCGAGCCTTCCAGGACGGCGGACGCCTGGGAATTTGGCGGCGACGACGGGCAGAAAATGAACGCGCTGCTCGCCGACTATCACACCGAACTGAACAGCACGACCAAATTCCAGTCCTACACCCTCCCCGGCGGAGAGAACTACCGCGAGCTGCTGCTGACCTTGCCAACAAAAGGCGAGGGCGGGAAGCGGGTGCGCGTCTACACCAGCGACGGATTGAGCGCGGTGCAAACTATGACGGACGCTCAGATCGAGGGAATGCGCGAACGTGGCCGTCGCCGGTTTGAAGTGCTCGACACCGTCCATCCGCAGGGAACTTTTCAGCAGGGCCACTACGATGAAGCGAACGTGGTCGCCCATATCCGCTTCAACGAACGCACCGACACCGATGGAAAGCGCGTGCTCTTCATCGAGGAAATCCAGTCCGACTGGCACCAGAAGGGGCGGAAGCAGGGGTATGCGAGCAAACGCACCATCGAGCAAATCGACGCTGACATTGACGCGGTATACGCAGAAGCCGAGCGGCGCGAACCCGGCATGGACCGCGAATCAGCGGGTGGATGGCAGGCGGTGTGGGACACGCACCCCGACCTGAAAGTCCGCCACGATGCTCTCTTCCTTGAGCGCGGTCGCACCCAGGCAGGCGGTATCCCCGACGCCCCCTTCAAGACCACCTGGCCCGAACTCGCCTTCAAGCGCGCCCTGAGATGGGCAGCGGAGAATGGATTCGACAGTGTGGCTTGGACAACCGGCACGCAACAAGCGGAGAGGTACGACCTAAGCAAGCAGATCGGGCGCATTGAGTGGCAGCGCGAAGATGACGGCACGTATGAAGTTCGTGCGTATCAGGCTGAGGATGTGCGTCGCGGCGAGGGCTCGCTGATCGACAAGCGCGGCATGTCGCCGGAAGCTGTCGCGGACACCATCGGCAAAGAGCTTGCTGATCGCATCGTCAACAGTGCGGATACTCACGGCACGATCAAGGGCGAGGGCCTCCGTGTCGGCGGCGAGGGCATGAAGGGCTTCTACGACCAGATTCTCCCCGCCTTCGCCAACAAGTACGGCAAGAAGTGGGGGGCGAGGGTTGGGACAACGAATCTAGATGTCTCCGGCCTGTATCAAACCGCCCCAGACCTTGCCGAGCTGGAAGCGGAAGACGCCGAGCAACAGGCCATCATAGACAGCGGCAAAAAACACAAAACCGCCACCGCGACCGTCCACTCCCTCCCTATCACCCCCCACATGCGCGCGAGCGTCATGGAGGGCCAGCCGATGTTCAGCCGGCGCGTCCCCGAAGTGAAGGAACGGGACACCCCGCCCCGCCGCTCCGACGGCACCTACGCTTCCCCCACCGACCCCAACTACAAAGCCCCCAAGGGAACCCCTACCCAGCAGAGGGCGGTGAACAAGGCCATCTCCGCCGACAAGCCCGGCGGCCTGTGGGCCCGCACCCGCGAGACCTACGACACCATCCGCAACACCATCAAAGACGAGATTATCTGGGCCACGGCGGATGAGTTCTACGGTCAGCGCAAGCTGGGCAAGCACATCATGCCCAAGAGCGCGGATACGGACCTTGCGGCGTGGATGGCTGCCGGCATGGCAAGACATTCCGCTGGACAAATCGAAGCCTTCCTGCGTCATGGGGCTCCGAAGTGGAACGGCGATGACGCCGTTCTCGAGCAGGACAAGGAGACATCACCCGGCTTCTACGAGATCGTCGCCCCCCTGTACGAAAAAGGCCTGGACCGTCTCTTCGAAGGCTATGCGTATGCACGTCGTGTGAAGACCCAGAACCTTATCGAGGACGGGCGCGAGCACAACATCACGGCTGAAGAACGTGACTCCCTCGTCGCCCTCGAAAACGAGTTCCCCGAGTTCAAGCGCATCTTCAACCAAATCCAGACCTTCAAGAAAGCTGTGTTGGATGCAGCCCAGGACATGGGCCTGATCGACAAGGAGCAGCGGAAGGTTTGGGAGCAGGCGGACCACGTTCCGTTCTACCGGGTGGCGGAGGAGGAAGACTCCAGCGCAGGACCGTTCCGCAAGAAGGGCCTCGCCGGTCAGTCTCCCCAGATCGGCCGGCTCACCGGCGGCGAAGAACGCTTCGTCGTCTTCAATCCCGAAGGCGAAGTGGTCTCCCGCCACGAGACCAAGAGCGCAGCCAATCTGGAAGCGAAGAAACTGGGCAAGGGCCACACCGTCGAGTCCGCCGGCCAACCCATCGTTGGAATCATCGAGAACCTCGTTAAGAACTTCTCCCACCTGATCGACGCCAGCATGAAGAACTACGCGGCGGTGCTGGCAGTTGACGACGCTCTGCAAGTCGGGATCGCCGAAAAGGTGGGCATGGAGCACACCCAGGCTCTGGTTCCCCGTGCCGTCATGGCAAAAGCCCTGGGCCTGGATCCGAAGCAGGAAGACGGGATTGAGGCAGTAGCTGCGATCAAGAGCCCCGTCCGCCCGGACAACGACGTCATCTCTATTCGTCGTGACGGGAAGGTGGAGTTCTACCGGATCAAGGACAAGCTTCTGTACCGCGGCGTTGCCGGACTCCATCGCGCTGCGATGTCTTGGTGGACCAAGCCCCTTGTGAAGCTGAAGAACATCTTCACCCGGAGCATCACGGCCACCCCCGCCTTCATGGCGCGCAACTTCTTCCGTGACTCCCAGTCTGCCTGGTTGCAGACGCCCGAACGTGGCTACAACGTGCTGAGCGAGATGGCCAAGAGCGTCAAAGCCCTCGGCACGCGCCTGGACGACCCCCGCGTGAAAGCCATCATGGCTGCGGGTGGAGACACGGGTTGGTACCAGAACGCCCCCGAAGACGTGGTGAAGCAGCTGCGTCAAATGGAAGCGGACGGCAAAGCAACCCTCATCGGCCTGGCAGACGTCCGCAAATGGTGGCGCACCTGGGAGCGAATTGGCCGGGCGTCGGAAATCGCCAACCGCGTTGTGACCTATGATGCCACCCTGAAAGCCTCTGGCTCCAAACGCAAAGCCGCCTTTGCCGCCGCGGACCTGCTCGACTTCCAACGTCGTGGGGGAGCCGAGTGGATGCAGTTCCTGACGGCTGTTACCCCGTTCCTGAACGCCAGAATCCAGGGCCTCTATAAACTTGGCAGATTGGCGACCGCCGGCGACAAACAAGCCCGCAAGGCTCTGCTCACCAAGGCCGGTATGATGATTGCGTTCTCCACCACCCTTGCGATCCTCAATGCTGGAGACGACGAAGACGACGGCTACAACGACCTTCCAGAGTACGTGAAGGACGGAAGCTGGGTCATCAACCTGAAGCGCATGGGAATTGAAGGCGAGGGGGTTCCCCGCTTCATCCTGATCCCCAAACCCTTCGAGCTCGGCGTCCTGCTTGGAACCGTGCCCGAGCGCGCCGTTCAACTGATTGCAGGAAACGACCGCGCCAAAGACACGTGGGATGCCCTGGAGAGAACGGTTGTCGATACCTTCTCCATCAACCCGCTTGGGAATCCCTTGGTGAAGGAAACCGTGGAGCAGTGGGCCAACCGGGACTTCTTCACCGGCAGACCCATTGTGAACCAGACCCTGCAATTCCTTCCCCCGGAACAGCAGTACGACAGCGGCACGAGCGAAACCGCGAAAGGGCTGGGCAAGATGTTTGATGCTTCCCCCGCCAGAATCGAACACGCCATCCGTGGATTCACCGGTGACATGGGCATGTTTGCCGTTGCCGTGGCCGACGCCATCATGCGCGGCACGGGTATGAGCCCTCAGTTGCCGAGCGAGCGCATAGACGAGATGCCCGTGGTCAAATCCTTCATCCGCCAAGATCCAGCCCGTAACTCCAAGTGGGTGGAGCGCTTCTACGACATCCGCAACGAAGCGGAGGAAGTCGTCAGGGGCATGAATGCAAGCAGGAAGGCCGGTGACCTGGAAGGAGCCCGTGAACTCCGCGACGAGAACCGCGGCCTTCTCCGTGTCCGCAAGGAACTGGATGACCGTGCAGACACCATGGCTGCCCTCAACAAGCAGTCCCGCGAGATCAAGGTCAGGGATGATTTGACCCCCGACGAGAAGCGCCGCCGCCTTGATGCAATCACCCGGCGCCGAAACGAAATCGCCAAAGCCGGCGCCCAGAGAGCCGAGACCGCTTCCGAGCGGTAAGTCCTCCGAAACAGAAACAGGAGTCCCCTATGCGCAACCGCACGACGGCGGGTGGTTGATGCCGTTCAAATCGAAAAGCAAGCGAGCCGCGTATCACCGGGTCTATCGGGCCAAGAACGCAGAAAAGATTCACGCCAAGGACCGCGCCTATCGGTCAATATGCGCAGACGCCGAGCGGGCGCGATTCCGGCAAAACTACTTGGCCCACGGCGACGAACTCCTGGCCCGACGCCGGCAGAAATACGCCACCGACCCTGAGCACCGAACTCGCATCCTCGCCTCCAACCGCGCCTCGTGGAAGCGCCTCTCTCACACATGGAAGAGGGCCCGTCATGGCACCGCCTAAACGCACGGAAGCGGAGCGGATCGGTCTGCTCGATGACGAAATCCGCCGTCTTCGCGCCCAACTTGCCCAAGCCAATCGCGATCGGTTGCAGCGTCAGCGGGCCGACGACAGCGCCGAAGCCATCCGCAAGGAAATCTTCAACCTCGCCGCCCGCAGTCCGGAGGCGCCCACCTGGGTCACATCGATCAAGGGCGGGGCTGACGGACGGCGCGGAACCCCCTGCACCATCTGGTCCGACTGGCATTTCGGCGAAGTCGTCAACCCTGCGGAAGTAGGGGGTGTCAACGAGTTCAACACCGACATCGCCAACAAGCGCGTCAAGCGATTGGTGGATACGACCATCGACCTGTCCTTCAACCACATGGGGCGCGCGAAGGCGGATTACCCTGGGGTAGTGATCTGCCTCGGCGGTGACATGATGACGGGGGACATCCATGAAGAAATCGTCATCACCAACGATCGGACACCGCAGCAACAGATCAACGATCTTACGGACACTTTGGCGGGTGCTATTGACCGCATGGCTACGGCGTTCGGGAAAGCGTTCGTGCCGTGCGTCGTCGGCAACCATGGCCGTGACAGCAAAAAGCCGAGGCTCAAGGGTCGCGTCTTCACGTCCCACGAATGGGTGATCTACACCAACCTTGAGCGTCACTTCCGCAAGTCAAAGAACATCATCATCCACGTCCCGTCGGAGAGCGACGCCTACTTCAAGGTTTACGGTCACCGGTACCTTTTGACTCACGGAGACAGCCTCGGAGTGAAGGGTGGTGACGGAATCATTGGCGCCATCGGGCCGATCATGCGCGGGACGATCAAGACTGGACGGTCCGAAGCCCAGATTGGACGCGACTTCGACACCCTGATCCTTGGGCACTGGCATCAGCTCCTCTGGCTGCCCGGCTGCATCGTCAACAATTCGCTCAAGGGCTACGACGAGTTCGCCCGCCTGATCCTTCGGGCGCCGTACAGCCGGCCATCCCAGGCCCTGTGGTTCACCCATCCCGACCACGGCATCACGGCACGGTGGGAGATTTACCTGGAAGGCCAGCGCCAAGCCAAACAGCAGAACGAGTGGGTCACGTTTCAGCAGCGGAGCGCCGCATGACCGTGAACCCGAAGGAGTCTATCGGCAGCAAGAAAGCGCCGATGTCCGCGCTATCTGGCCCGGTTCTCCTTGAGATCGGACTAGGGATGCTGGAAGGCGCATGCAAGTACGGCCGACACAACTACCGCATCACTGGCGTGAGAGCCTCGGTCTATTACGACGCCGCGATGCGCCATCTCATGGCCTGGTGGGAAGGTGAGGACATCGACCCACAAAGCGGCCTTCCGCATATCAGCAAAGCCATGTCCTGCCTCGCCGTGGTCCGCGATGCACAGATGCTCGGCAAGTTCCGCGATGACCGGCCGCCGCCTCACCCCACCGGGTGGGTGGAGCGCGCGAGTGAGACCGCAGCGCAAATTATCGCGCGCTTCCCTGACCCCGTCGCGCCCTACACCCGCGAGTCCACGGAACTGAACAAGCCCGATGTGTAAACCCATCGACATGGAGTGGCCATGCGCAAACACCGAAAGCGTAAGCAGCCCATGAAACCTCGAACCCGCACCTTCGACCCCGACGACGAACAGGACAAATCCATGGACGAAGAAAAGACCCCGATCTACCTGGGCCCGGTGAACAAATGAGCGAAGTGAGTCCCCCCATGGACCCAGGCGTAGAGGTTCTGGCCACCGATATTGCCCATCCCGAATCCTTCGCTAGAGCCATCTACCACCAATGCAGGGCAGGGGATTCACCCGGAGCCATCGACCTGGGAGCGACAGCCCTTCAGCTATATCCGAACCACGCCCCCATCTGGGACGCCGTTGCTCTGGCTCTTCGCTACCCCGACAGGCTCGAAGACGCCGAAGCGTTCCACCGCAGAGCCGTAGCGCTTGAACCCAACAACCCGGGCTTCAAGACCAACCTCGCCATGACTCTGATTGACCTGGGCCGGACACAAGAAGCTAGCCAGCTTCTGCGCGAAGTCCTCAATGCCAATCCGTTTTTCCAATACGCCGGCATCCAACTGATGCTGGCTGAGCTGATGAGCGGGAATCTGGAAGAGGGATGGAAGGTCCACAGCCAAAGACTCGGCTGGCACGCCTACGCCAGCCAGATTCGGGACAGCAAACTCCCCACATGGGACGGCAAGTCCAAGGGCAAGATTCTCCTCCTCGGTGAAGAAGGCGCCGGCGAACGCATGATGTACGCCTCCATGTTCCAGGAGGTTATGGATTCTGGAAACGAGATCGTCATCGAATGCTGTGGTGTGAACGGAGGCTTCAAGCGCTTCGCCCGTTTGATGGAACGAAGCTTCCCCCAGGCTGAGATTTCCCTGACCCCCGGCAGCGCCAAAGCAGATTACCAACTCGCGATGGGATCCCTGGCCCCCATCTTCCGCCCCACCTGGGATCACTTCCCCAAGCACCGTGGCTACCTGAAAGCCAACCCCGCCCGGACGGAACAGCTCCGCCGCAAGATCAACGCCAAGGGCCTCACCGTCGGTCTCTCATGGAAGTCCGGCAGCACCAACCTGATGCCGCGCAAGAGCCTGCCCATCCATGCGTTCAAACAGATTCTCGGCATCGACAACATCACCTTCGTGAACCTTCAGTTCGGCGAAACCGTAGACGACCGCAATTCATCCCACGAAGCCATGAGCATCGTTGATACCGGAGTGGACCTCTACAACGACATGGAGGGAGTTGCTTCCCTGATGAAAGCCTGCGACCTGGTCATCACGGTGAGCAACACCAATGCTCATCTTGCTGGTGCACTGGGAATCCCCACCTGGATTCTCGTCCCCGCCCGCACCGGGCGCATGTGGTTCTGGGGCCTGAACCGCGACGACTGCCCCTGGTACCCCAGCGTCAAACTGTTCCGCCAGGAAGAGACCTGGGGCCCGGCGCTGGCGAAGCTTCATCGTTCCCTGCTGAACCTGCAGTGGGAACGCCAGTTCCTGAGCGCGGCGTGACACGTGCTCGTCCGCATCGAGCGTTTGGACACAAGCGACCAAGGAACTTTTGGAAGACTCACCGCCGGCGGACTGACTCTCTTCACCGGCGAGCTCCCGGATCGAAACAACGCACCGAACGTCTCCTGCATCCCGGCCGGGAACTACCAGTGCCTATGGACCTTCTCACCGACGTTTAAGCGCTTCATGTACGCCGTGGTCCCTGTAACCGGGAGATCGGGGATCAGGGTCCATCCCGCGAATTACATGGGCGAAAACCCGCCGTGGAGGAAACAACTCCATGGCTGCATCGCGCTCGGCGAAAAACTCGGGTGGATGGACAAGCAAAAAGCCGTCCTCCTTTCGGCGCCCGCGGTCACCAAACTCGAAAACACCCTTGAGCGGCAACCCTTCACTTTGGAGATCATCAATGCTTGGGCTTCTTAGCTCCGTCCTCTCCGGCGGCCTCACCGGAATCCTGGGAGCCGGCATCCAGCGCTTCGCCGACTTCATGAACAAGAAGCAGGATATCAAGATCATGGAGTTGAAGTTCGCCCAGGAGGTGAAGCTGAAGGAGGTAGACGCCTCGATCATGCGGGAGGAATGGGCCCAGCGCACCAAAGTGGCCGAAGTGGAGGGGGCCGCGAAAGTCTCCGTTGCAGAGCAGGAAGCCTTCGCCAAGTCCTTCGAGATGGAGCCACAGCGTTACAGCGAGAAGGTGAAACCCGGAGCTGTTGCAGGGTTCATGCTCGTCCTGATCGACTTCATCCGCGGCCTCGTCCGCCCTGGATTGACGATTTACCTCTGCGTGCTCACCACGCTGATCTACTTCCAGGCCCGCGCGCTGTTGAATGATCAGGCCTTGTCGCCTGCAGAAGCAATGGCCCTCACCACCACCATCACCGAAACGGTGCTGTACCTCTTCACGACGGTAACGCTTTGGTACTTCGGCACGCGCAATTCAGCAAAAGGACCCATGGCAAAGTGAGCGGGGAAACTTGGGACAAAGTCTTGGCCGTTGCGTGCGCCGCAGCCGGGCTAGCGTTCCTCGTCAAGTGTGCGACTGCCGACGCCGCAGAAGAACCCGTGATGCCGCCCTTGTCCGTCGCCTACTCCTGTCCAACCGGCGACGTCCTCCACGTCGCATCGAATCACCCCGACGTTCACATTGCGCACCTCATGGTGATGATCGGCCGCATCACCCCTGACCAATACATCGCATTACTCACCAGCATCACGCCCGACTTCGAACCAGCTGCCCATAAATTCCTCATCGAGTGCTTCGGCCAGGGTGTGTGATGCAAAGCACAGGGACGCTGGGCAGGGTCAGATACCTGCCTGTGTCCCTTTACGCCGCTGGCTTGGTTCTCCTCGTCATTTCCCTGTTCCGCCCCGAAGCCGTCATCACCTGGCTTGCCCCAAGAGCCACCGTGATTCTCGCGATGGACATCTCCGGCTCCATGCTGGCGGAGGATGTAAAGCCCACTCGTATTGACGCTGCAAGAGAAGCCGCCCGGGGATTCATCGCCGAACAGCCCGATGACGTGATGATCGGCTTGGTCGCGTTTGCCGAGTCCTCCCTCCTCGTCCAACCCCCAACCCACGACAAGGAGGCGTTGAGCCGAGCAATCGGCAGCTTGGAAGCGCAACCCGGAACCGCTGTTGGGTCCGGGATACTCCAAGCCCTCCAAGCTTTGGAGCCTCTAGCCGTACCGGACGACGACGAGCCGACGGCACCCGATCAACTCCAAGTCCCCGGCTCCAACCAGTCCTCCATCATCATCCTGATGACGGACGGCCAGACCACAAACGGCCCCGACCCGATCGACAGCGCCAGACTCACGTCCCACTACGGCATCCGCGTTTACACCGTGGGATTCGGAACCACGGAAGGAACGCTCGTCCCCATGGGCGAACGATTCCTCCACGTGGATATGGATGAAGCGACTCTCCGAACGGTCGCCGACATCACCCGGGCCAAATACTTCCATGCTTCGGATGGTGAGCAACTGAGACACGTCTACTCCACCCTGACCCGCGAGTTCATCGAGGGCAGGGCCAGAACGGAACTTACTGCTCTCTTCTGCCTCGCCGCAGCGATCCTCATCACCTTCGCTGTTTTCATCTCCCTCGGCCTCACCGGCCGCCCGCTCTAACCCACAATCGAGGTCCCCAATGAACCAGGTTCTCGGAACCCGGGCCGTATCCACGCGCCCTGGGAAGATCGTTGATGGACTCAGCTTCCCTCCAAGCAACGTCGAGACTCCCGCCGGAAACCTCAGCATCCTGCAAAACGCAGGGGAGGTGATACTCGAACCCTTCCCCCACATCGTGATTCACGATGCATTACCGGCTGACTTGTACAAAGCCCTGGCAGAGTCGCGCATCTCCGGCGACGACATCTCCCAAAACCGCAGGCATATGAACAACATGCGCGTGGATGTGAACACCGCCTCACTCCTGCGGTCCAGCGGCCTCGCCCCGGTGTGGAAAGATTTCATCACCTACCACACGTCCAATGCTTTCTGGCAGGAGGTGGTGACCAAGTTCGGCCCCGCGATTTCAAACAACTACCCCACCCTCGATCGCTTCCTCGGAGATCTTCGGACTTTACCCACTGGCGTCCGCTTCCGCGACAACTGCGCCATCCACATGGAGTGCCAGATCGGCGTGAACACGCCGGTGTTTGGAATGAGCCGCGTCCGCGGCCCCCACTTGGACAACCCCCTCGAGCTCTTCGCCGGCCTGCTCTACATGCGGGACGAGGACGACGAAGACACGACGGGGGGAGATTTCCTGATTCACAGCCTCATCCATCAACCCAGCTTCTACGGCAAGGCGGAGATCGAGGACTACTGCGTCCGCCTCCATTCCCAGGTGCGGTATGGATCAAACGTGTTCGTCGCCTTCATCAACACACCAGTAGCCGTACATTCGGTGAGGGAACGCGCCCCGACGAAGCGGTACCGTAACCTCGTCAACTTCGCAGCCGAACTCTCCGTTCCCCTCTACGACTTCAACCTTGCCAAGCAGCAATGGAACCGGCGGAGCTGGGGCGCTACCGCTTAGCCTTCACGGGCTTCATCCCCACCGACTTCCGCATGGCGTTCGCCTCATCCCAGGCGTGGGCGTCCTCCCGCTCCTGACGGAGATCCCGGATTGGCAGGTCGGCTATGGCCGTCAAGTCGGCTACCCGCCGGCGGGTCTTGCGCAGCTTGTTCCCTGGACCGATTTTGTAGAGCGGGATGGTGCGGGGCTTCTTTGCCATAACCGACATTGTACAATGCCGTCCCATGCCGTCCATATCAGACCCCGACCTTACTTTCGCTGACGCCCAATCCCAGGGCTACACCCACCTGGTGACCACCTGCCACTGCCAGCAGGTGACCCATTGGCCTTGGAAGCTCCTGAAGGTGCCCATGAGCACCACCCTGGGCGACATGATGAGAAAGGGCCGCTGTCGGCGGGCGGATTGCCGCAAACCGCCAGTCAGCGTCGTGGCGTGGAGGAACGCTCCGATAGAGGACGAGCTGGCGAAGAACCGCGCTTCATCTGGCGGATGAGCCTGACCCACCGGTCGCAGGTGAGGGCGATGGGGTGCTCGTTCCCAACAGCCACGGCCTCGAGGCGCTCAACCGTGCAGCCACAGACCTCGGCAATGGCTTCGTCGCTGTACCCGTCCTGGCGGGCCCAGGCGATTATCATGCGAACGTTTCGGGGTGTGGCGGGCATCTGGCACAGATAGGCCAGACGGACCGCGGCGCCACGGGGCTAGGGTTGAGTTGTGGGCGGTGGACTCACTGGTCCCAACAACTTCCTCACGTCCTCTTTCGTCCCGCACAGCAGAAGCAGCTTACCGTGTGGTGGATCCAGGTCTATTTGGAAAGCAGCGCTTCCTGTGTGCTCGAATAGGTCCAGGGCTGATTGACGGAGCTGCTTCGCAAGCTTCTCTCTACGGGCGTTCCAGAGTTGGTCGGTCATGGGGTGCGGCGCTTAGGTGCCCCTAGTGCTTCCATTTGAACGAGCAGACGACCGCAGCGAGGAGCAGTTTGGTGGCCACCGTCAATGCAGCCCAGGGGGGCAGCGCAACCCATTTACCGAAGCGGCCCTGCAGTAACATCAGCGTTACTTCTCCGTTTTCGCCGCTCACCTTGACATCCACGCGGCCGGAATGCTCTAGCGTGGCAGTCGCACCCTCAACGTCTTTCTTCACCGTGTCACGCATTGCCAAGCCTCTTCCTGTTCACGCGCCATAAGGCGCGTATAACCCCATGATATACGCACTAGCGTATATTACCGGAGGCTATCCATAAATTCGCCCCACAGGCCCTTGTTGAGGATGAAGTCGTCACGGCTGTTCAGATTCCGTTCAAGCTGAGTGATCCTATCGTCTCTTTGGTCGATGGTGGCGAACAGCCGCAATTCGCACACCGCTGCTGAAATCAGTTTCGGGTTGTCCTCCCTTATTTTCCGCCACTGCTTCAATTCTTCTGCCGTCAGTGGCTCTGCTGTCCCTGGCTTGTCATTGCTGCTGCCGTCGCATCTCACGGCATGGCGCAGGAAGTCATCGGTTAGGTGCTCGCCGCGTCCAAGCCTCGCGAGGAAATCAGCGCATTCGGCGCCCATATCAGCATCAGCGTTGGGCTCTCCTGTCGGAGTCGGGGGTGTGGAGGTGGTCATGGCAAGCACCTCTTACCTTTGTGCATACGCCACTTAATTGCTTGGAACGGCTTGCCCGTCAAAAAGTTGAGCCGGTCCCGCACCTGTGCGTCTTGCCACGGCGGGCGCTTGTGACAGAGCCGAGTGCGGCGCAGTCGGTTCCTCCATCTCGGGCGTAAGCGTAGCCTGATGTCTTCAAGAAACGAGCGGTGGCGGGCCTCAAAATATTCATGCCGCGCCTCGGCGCTCCATCCGCGGAAGTAAGGGTCACTCATCTATACGTCCTTCCCTGTGGTGGCTTGGGATGGGGGCAAGCGCCACTAAGCCCAGAGGGTGTCATGGCTTCACCTTGCGCGGGTCTTCGCTGTCCAGCAAAAACGACGGTGCGCCAGCTTCTGCAACGGCGATTGCCTTCTCTTCACTGAGGTACGCGACGTGGTAATAATCCGGCGGAGTGAATGTCGGATAGTCTCGAAGCTGAAGCTTGTAGGCGCGCTTTGCGTCTCCCTTCGCTTCAAGATCAGATGATTTTCTAATGATGAGGTCCATCTACCTCCCTCCTTCCGCTGGAGTGGGGAGGGAGGCGAGGGCGTCTCGCAACTGGCCCCACTCATGGTACGTGTAGCCGTTCACGCAGTTCGGCATTTTGTCGGTGCTGGATAGATTGTTGATGCAGCGCGCCGCCTCCACCACTCTTTCCATCGCGTCGATCTGATCGAGCATGGAGGTGATGACTTCGGGGGAACAGGCGGCGAAAAATGAGGCGTCATTATCGCCGTTCTCATTATGGAACTTGCAGATGGAGTATCCGCGCGCATCGAATACCGCGTGGTTCTCTCCGTGCCCAACGTGATGTAGCCCAGGCGTCGCCTTCCCCGCCAACTCCCGCAGGGCCGCTCTTTCGTCGGGGGTCATGGAATAACCCCCAGAGGCTTCCATCGCGTAATGCACTGATCCGGGATGAACTTCCCGAATGTTGTTCTCCAGCCATCGACCTTGTAGGCTGCTTCCACAATATGTTCCTTGCACCAATTACTTGGCATGACGACGTAGAGCAGGACGTGAGTGCCGTCCCTCGGGGCCGTGTCCATTTGTTGCCACTTCGCGGTCTCCAGCAATCGCGACCCGAGCGCCTTCAGCCGATCCATTGAATATCGGCGCTTGCCTGATTGGTTAAGAAGCTGGCGTTCAAATTCTCCAATTTCCGCGCCACTGATAGCTGCCATCACCCTTTTCCCTTCAGCTTGGCGTCGGCCTCGTCTAGCCAAGTTCGAAGCGGCTTCGGTACCGCAAACGTCTCGCGTAAATGCGTCGCCAACTCTTCCCTCGTCATCCCCTTCCCCGGTGCTGGTGTGGTGGGCTGAGAGGAGAGGGAGCGGATGCGTGTCGCAAGTCCGAACGGTGAAAATGGCGTTTCGTGTTTGTACACCTCTGCCAACTTCGCCGCTTCCTCCAGCGCCTCAGCCCGCGCGAGTGTCAGGGCTTTGGTGATGAAAGCTGTTGCTGCGTGTACGTTGTCGTTATTGAAGCGGCCCCCTTCTACGCACTTCTTCATTATGTAAAGCGCCAACTCCCGCGCTCTATCTTCCATTGTCGCGGTCACTTCACCTACTTCCAGGGCCTGGGCGACGACTTCTGTAGCCCGATGATAGTTGGCGCCGTTTACCACGCATGGGTTTAAATTCAGCGCATCAAAGACAGACGCCAGCAACTTCCTCGCGCTCTCCATGTCTGGCTGGGTCATGCGAGTTCCTTCCATGGCCTGGTGTAGGGACAGCTATCGCAATGCCAGAGCGCGTCCCTGTACGCGGCAAAGTCATGGATCATGTACCGTCCACCGCAAACAAACGCATGGTGGAGCCAGAGTTGTATTCTCCTAATCATCTCTTCCCCTCTTCGTCCGTCCCTGGGGTCTTGCGGGTGAGGGTGGCTAACTTTTCCAGGGTGGCCGACAATTCCCATGCCCTGCTGTTCGCCGCACCCTTGAACACATCCGATCCTTTCGCGCGCACAATGTCGCGAAAGGTGTCGCGAGCCCTCGTTACCGCGCGGATGATCTCCTCCACCTCTGCGTCACTCGGGGAGTGGGATGGGGTCATGATGGAATCCTATATGGGGGTAGTGGGCCAAGGGGCGCGGCTTAGGCCGCTGGGGTCGGGCATCGCAGACGCTTGCGAAGCTCAATGAGGTCCGGCGGCATCCGGTCGTAAAGCTTGCACCATTCGGCCATTGTTTCTTCCGGGGCATCCGGGGCGAGCGCAACGACAACATCGTCTATGCGCCAGAACA
>Ga0196974_1000049_pt1 | contig 60126 bp, 61 predicted proteins | sample S1_1013CmetaG_FD_155477 | JGI IMG/M metagenome (GOLD analysis project Ga0196974, IMG submission 155477) | Soil microbial communities from Anza Borrego desert, Southern California, United States - S1_10-13C | ecosystem: Environmental > Terrestrial > Soil > Desert | place: USA: California...
CAGCGTGATGGTGTCGCGGCTGTCCCAGAACATGCCGGATCCGTTGTAGTCCCAGGCATCGTCCCCATAATCCTCGCGGCTGTACTTGATGCTGCCGTCGCGGATCCGGGCCAGGAACTCGTTGAAGTTGTCGACCTTGTTGCCCTTGATGAACAGATTGACGAAGACGAGCTTGTCCGACGAGCCCTGCACGCCGCCGCCGCCCTCCACTTCCGAGTCCGCCCCGCCGAAGTCGTAAACGGTCGCCGAGCCCTTTCCGTAATAGTAGAGCGTGTCGGTCTGGAAGCCGGGGCCGTTGTCATGGACGGTGTCGTTGCGGCCCTGGAGATGGAACTGGGTCACGGCCGACGGGCCGCGGCCGTGCACCATGACCCAGTCGCGGAACTGCTGCAGGGTGGCCTGCCCGTCCCAGCTGGTGCCGTCATTGGTCAGCTGGCCGTAATTGACTCCGTAGTTGAAGAAGACGTTGTCGCCGCTGCCGCCGTACAGCTTGTCGGTCTCCGTGCCGCCGGCATTGTCGCCCGCGAACAGCACATCGTTGCCGGCGCCGCCGTAAAGGACGTCACTGCCGGCCGCGCCATCCATCGTGTCGTGGCCGGCGCCGCCCTGGACCGTGTCGTTGCCGGTCCAGGCGAAAGCCCAGTCGTCGCCGTTGCCGCCGTCGACGCTGTCGGCGCCGTTGCCGCCGTCGAGGATGTCGTTGCCGTCCTCGCCGAAGATTCGGTCGTTGCCGTCGCCGCCCTGCGCGAAGTCGTGGCCGCTGCCGGACCGCACCGAGTCATTGCCGCCGCCGCCCGAAATCCAGTCGTTGCCGCCGGATGCATTGATCGTGTCGTTGCCGGCATTGGTGCGGATGAGATCGTGACCGGACGTCGTCGTCAGGCTGTCGTTGCCGGTGCCGGTATTCCTTTCAACTCCGGTCATTTTCGACCTGAAGTTTGTCAGGCTTCCATAGTGCCAGCCGTAAAGGTAGTCCCAGTTCGTGACCATCGTCGCCTCCCAGCAGAGAAGTCACCCCGCTCATCTTGCGGCAACGCGATCGAATATTAGCGAGTTCCTATAAGGCGTAGGCCTATGGCTAAAGGGACATGGCCGATCGTCTGAGGCCATCCGACCCGCATCTCACGCCGAAATTGCGACTGGCCCGGCCGCGAGTCGCCTGTCTGTCACGGGGCCCCCGGTCACGGTGCCCGGACATGGAAACGGCCGCCCGGTGAGGGGCGGCCGTGCCGTCATTTCCGTGCGGGCGCGGATCAGCCCTGGGCCGGGCCCGAGGAGATGCTGCCGCTGATGGCGCCGCCGTCGGCGATGCTGATGCGGCCGTAGCGGATGGTGCCGTCGACCACGCCGGTCTCGCCGACCGACAGGGTGCCGGTGACCTCCAGCGTGCCGGTGGCGCGGCCGGAGACGCGCATGCTCTCCACCTTGCAGGTGCCCTCGAAATGGCCGCCCTCGGCGACTTCCAGCACCTGGATGTCGCTCAGCTGGACGTCGATCAGCCGGCCGGCCACGTGCAGCGTGTGGCAGTGGGAAATCTTGGCGCCCTCGATCCGCGCCTCGGGCGAGATGGTGGTCACGCCGCCGGCGACGGGCGAGGCGCCCGACGCGGGAGCGGTGTCGCCGCCGCCGATGTTGGGCCGCGGGAAATGCCGCGGATCCAGAATGTCGTTCGCCATCGGTCTTTCTCAGCCCCCGTTTCGGCCCAGCCCGGACCAGCCCCAACCCGTCCGCCCCGGCGTGCCGCCATCGGCGGGGTGCGCGGGACTGGCGGACCGACCGTTCGGAGGGTCCGCTCCTCCTTGGAACTTAAGCCGAATGGGCAGTTTCCGCAATGGTTTCGGGCGTGCGGGCGGCGTGGCGGGGCGGCTCCCGCGCGCACCCGCGCATGGGGGCCGTGCGGGTGGCGCGTTTGACAGGCCGCGCAGGCTCACTCGATAGTCCCTCGTTTTCCCCCGCGCCGGCCATTTCCCGGCGCCACAGCCAGAGCGAGGAGCGCGCCCGTGATTCCCGTCGTCATGCCGACCTATGCCCGCATCGATGTCGTCTTCGAGCGGGGCGAGGGCAGCTATCTGTACGACACGACGGGCCGACGATTCCTGGACTTCACCAGCGGCATCGCGGTGAACGCGCTGGGCCACGCCCACCCGTACCTGGTGCGCAGGCTGGGCGAGCAGGCGGCCAAGCTCTGGCACACCTCCAACCTGTTCCGCGTGGCGGGGCAGGAGAGCCTGGCCGAGCGGCTGGTCGAGCATAGCTTCGCCGACACCGTCTTCTTCACCAACTCCGGCGTCGAGGCGTGGGAGTGCGGGGTGAAGCTGGTGCGCAAGTACCAGTACGAGACCGGCCATCCGGAGCGCCACCGCATCATCTCGGTCGGCGGCGCCTTCCACGGCCGCACCATGACCGCCATCGCCGCGAGCGGCCAGGAGAAGATGGTGAAGGGCTTCGGCCCCCTGATCGACGCCTTCGACCAGGTCGCCTTCGGCAACATGAACGAGCTGCGCGCCGCCATCGGCCCGAACACGGCGGCGGTCATGGTCGAGCCGATCCTGGGCGAGGGCGGCATCCGCGAGGCGGACGTCGACTATCTCCAGGAGCTGCGGCGCGTCTGCGACGAGTTCGGCCTGCTGCTCTTCCTGGACGAGATCCAGACCGGCGTGGGCCGCACCGGCAAGCTGTTCGCCCATGAGTGGGCGGGCATCACGCCCGACGTCATGTGCATCGCCAAGGGCATCGGCGGCGGCTTCCCGCTGGGCGCCTGCCTGGCGACCGAGAAGGCGGCCGTCGGCATGACCGCCGGCACCCACGGCACCACCTTCGGCGGCAACCCGCTGGCCACCGCCGTCGGCAACGCCGTGCTGGACGTGATCCTCGCCCCCGGCTTCCTGGAGGGCGTGCAGGAGACCGGCGCCAGCCTGAAGGCCGGGCTGGACGACCTCGTGGCGCGGCACCCGTCGGTGTTGGCGGAGGCGCGCGGGCGCGGGCTGATGCTCGGGCTGAAATGCGTGGTGCCGGTCGCCGACATGGTCACGCGGCTGCGCGACAATGGCATGCTGGTGGTCTCGGCGGCCGACAACGTCATCCGCATCCTGCCGCCGCTGACCATCGGCGGGACCGAGATCGCGGAAGCCCTCGCCATCCTCGACAAGACCTGCCGGGAGTTCGCGGCATGAGCCCCTCAACGCGAAACGGCGTTCGCCATTTCCTCGACATCCGCGACCACGACCAGGCGACGCTGCGCGAGATCCTCTCGCAGGCCGCCGGGATCAAGAAGGCCCCGCGCCGGGAGAAGCCGCTCGACGGCCGCACCCTGGCGCTGATCTTCGAGAAGCCCTCGACCCGCACCCGCGTGTCGTTCGAGGTCGGCATGCGCCAGCTGGGCGGCGAGGTCATCTGCCTCACCGGCAAGGAGATCCAGCTGGGCCACGGCGAGAGCATCGGCGACACCGCCCGCGTGCTCTCGCGCTATGTCGACGCCATCATGATCCGCACCGACGAGGAGGCGAAGCCCCGCGCCATGGCGGAGGCCGCGTCGATCCCTGTCATCAACGGGCTGACCGACCGCTCGCACCCCTGCCAGATCATGGCCGACATCATGACCTTCGAGGAGAAGCGGGGCCCCATCCGCGGCCGCACCGTCTGCTGGACCGGCGACGCCAACAATGTCTGCGAGAGCTGGATCGAGGCGGCGGTGCGCTTCGAGTTCACGCTGCGCGTCGCCTGCCCGAAGCCGCTGCGCCCCTCGGCGGCCACGCTGGGCTGGGTGGCGGAGGAGGGCGGCAGCGTCTGGGTGGTGGAGGACCCGATGGAGGCGGCGCGCGGCGCCGACCTGATCGTCACCGACACCTGGGTCAGCATGCACCACAAGGACGCCCGCAGCCGCCACGAGCTGCTGGCGCCCTACCAGGTCAATGAAAAGCTCATGGAACAGGCCGGCGCCGACGCCATATTCATGCACTGCCTCCCGGCCCACCGGGGCGAGGAGGTGACCTCCGCCGTCATGGACGGGCCGCAATCGGCCGTCTGGGACGAGGCGGAGAACCGCATGCACGCCCAGAAGGGCATACTGACCTGGTGCCTGAACCGATGAAGCATGACCACGGTGCGGCGACGGGGGAGCCCGGCGCCGTCACGTCCGACGCCACCCTCGACGTCATCCAGCCCTTCCAGCTCGAGCTCTCCAACCTGCGCGGCCGCGTGGTGCGCGCGGGACCGACGCTGGACGAGATCCTGTGCCGGCACGCCTATCCCGAACCGGTGGCGCGCCTGCTGGCCCAGACCATCACGCTCGCCATCACCCTGGCGGCGGCGCTGAAGTACGAGGGCATCTTCACCCTGCAGACCAAGGGCGACGGACCGGTGAAGCTGACCGTCGCCGACGTCACCAGCGTCGGCGACGTGCGCGGCTACGCCCAGTTCGACGAGGAGGCGCTGGCCGGCTGGACGCCCCCCGCCGACGGCAAGGGCTTGGTGCCCTCGCTGCTGGGCAAGGGCTATCTCGCCTTCACCGTCGACCAGGGCGAGCACACCCAGCGCTACCAGGGCATCGTCGAGCTGGACGGCGACGACCTCGACGACTGCGTGCGGCACTATTTCCGCCAGTCCGAGCAGCTGCCGACCGGCATCGAGGTCGCGGTCGGCCGCGACGGTGCCGGCTGGATCGGTGGTGCCGTCATGCTGCAGACCCTGCCGGACGAGGATGCGGGCTCCGCCGGCGCCGTCCCCAGCAACATCGAGGATGATTGGCGCCGCGCCATGATCCTGATGGGCACGGTCACCGAGGCCGAGCTGCTGGACCGCGGCCTGCCGGTGAACGCGCTGCTGTTCCGCCTCTTCCACGAGGAGGGCGTGCGGGTCTACCGCTCGCAGGCGATCCGGCCCAGCTGCCGCTGCTCGCGCGAGCGGGTGGCGACCGTGCTGCGCTCCATCGACCGCGAGGAGCTGGACGATCTGCGCACCGAGACCGGGCACGTCGCCGTCACCTGCGAGTTCTGCAACTCCACCTACGCGTTCGACGACAAGGATTTGGACCAGGTCTACGGCTGACGGGCATCACATCCCTCGCCCATTGCGGGAGAGGGAGGGGCCCGCCGCGCAGCGGTGGGAGGGTGAGGGGGCATATTTATCCTTCTCCTCTTGAGGGAGAAGGGTGGGACCCGCGGCGAAGCCGTGGGGGGATGAGGGGTCGACCGCCGCAGGCGGGCGTTCTCAACCGCTGTTTTAAGATCACCCGTAGAGAACGTCGGGCTGTTGCCCGCCGACCCCTCATCCTCCCCAAGCAGGCTTGGGGCCCCATCCTTCTCCCTCAAGGGGAGAAGGATTAAACGACCTGCTCAAGCCGCCCGCTTCAGCCCCAGCACCCCCGTGCCCAGCGCGATCGCCAGCAGCACCAGGCCCAGCCCGATCCCGTGCGCGGCGGTGAAGCGCTCGCCCAGCAGCGCCACCGCCGCCAGCATGGCCGCCACCGGCAGCAGGCCGGTGAACAGGCCGGCGCGGCTGGCCGGCACATGCACGACCCCGCGCATCCACAGGAACACCGCCAGCGCGCCGTTGCCGAGGCTGGAGGCCGCGAACAGCGCCCAGAGCCAACCCGGCACGTCGCCCGGCCCCCACTCGCCCGCCGTCGCCCAGGCCAGCGGCAGCATGACCAGCGCCGAGCCGAGATTCGCCAGGAAGGTCACCTGCAGCGGCGACACCCGCCCGCCGAGCCGGCGCGCATAGACACCGTACAGCGCCTCCGACAGCACCGCCCCGAAGACCAGCGCATTGCCCAGCAGCGTGTCGGCCGCACCGCCTTCGGCATGCCCGCCCCCGGACGCTCCCGGCGCGAGATTGATGGCGGCGATGCCGGCCACCGCCAGCACCGTCCCCGCCACCCCGCCGCGCCCCAGCCGCTCGCCCAGGATCAGCGCCGCGGCCAATGCCGTCATGGCCGGGATGGTGCTGGTCAGGATGCCCGCCGTGATGGCGCTGGTGCCCTGCAGCCCGTACATCAGGAAGACGTTGAACAGCACCATGCCGAACAGCGCCAGCAGCCCCAGGCTGGTCCAGTCTCCCTTCGTCGCCGGCACGCCCGAGGGCGCCCTCGCGAACCAGGCCGGCACCGCCAGCGGCGCCAGCACCAGCGCCACCAGCGCGAACCGCACCTCGGTCGCCACCAGCGGCGGCGCATAGGCCAGCATCGCCTTGGACACGGGCACCGACAGCCCGACCAGGATCATGGAGAGGGAAAGCTGGAGATAGGCCGCGCGCATGGGCGCAGGGCTTAGCACGGCGGTGGGGCGGGACGTAGCCCGGAAAAGCAGAAAGGCCCGGCAGTCGCCTGCCGGGCCTTCTATTTGGTGGAGCCAAGGAGGATCGAACTCCTGACCTCTACAATGCCATTGTAGCGCTCTCCCAGCTGAGCTATGGCCCCTAACCCTGCGGCTTGCCGTCGTTACCGACGCTGCCGCCTATCTCGTTGCCGGCCTGGGTGACCGGCGGTGGCGCGGAATATGTCCAAGCCGGCCGTGGCGATCAAGCGAAAAATTCGAAGGGTGCCACTTTTTTCCGGAAACCCGGGACACCCCCCGGAAACTCAAGCAAAACCGCCACTTAGCCGCCGGGATCAGCGGTCCTCGTCGCCCTCGACCTCGACCACGTCGCCGACATCGTCGCCGTCGTCCAGCTCCTCGGCATCCTCCAGCAGGACATCGTCCTCCTCGGCGGCGACCAGGTCGTCCTCGACCTCCTCGTCCTCGATGCCGACGTCGTCGACCTCCTCCTCGTCGGCCTCGACGGTCTCCTCGGCCTCCTCGGTGTCGATGCCCGTCTCCTCCTCGTCGGCGTCGACCGGCACCTTCTTCACCACCTCCTCGGCGGGGATCGGCCGGGCGCGGCGCGACTTCAGCAGCGCCTCCGGATCGAACACGGTGCTGCAGGACGGGCAGGTCGCCGGTTCCTTGCGCATGTCATAATAGCGCGTGCCGCAACTCGGGCAGATCCTCTTGGTGCCCCATTCCGGTTTCGCCACGACAAACCTCCGTCTTTCTCTATCCGGCAACGCGCCAGTGCAGGCGCGGCGTTTGCCATGAAGCCGGGGCCCTGTCAAACACTGTTCATAGAAACGCCCGAATCGACGGGCGGGGGTGCCCCATCCGCGTTTGGCGGGCGGCGGCGCGCATGCTAATCAGCAAACCCCGACCCGCATGCCCAGAGAGACCGTCATGACCGCCGCGCCCGCCGCCCAGCCCCTCGTCTCCCGCCGCTGCGGGGCGCTGACCGGGACCGTCCGGGTGCCGGGCGACAAGTCGATCTCGCACCGCTCGCTGATGTTCGGCGCGCTGGCGCTGGGCGAGACCGAGATCCACGGGCTGCTGGAGGGCGAGGACGTGCTGCACACGGCCGCGGCCCTGCGCGCCCTGGGGGCGGAGGCCGAGCGCGGCGCCGACGGCGTCTGGCGCGCCCGCGGCCTGGGCATCGGCGGCCTGCGGGAGCCGGCGCAGGTGCTGGACATGGGCAACAGCGGCACCGCCGCCCGCCTGATGATGGGGCTGGTGGCGACGCACCCCTTCACCACCTTCTTCACCGGCGACGCCTCGCTGTGCAAGCGGCCGATGGCCCGCGTGACCGGCCCGCTGGAGACGATGGGCGCCGCCTTCGTCACCCGCTCCAAGGGACGCCTGCCGCTGGCGGTGGTGGGCACCGAGAACCCGGTGCCGATCACCTACCGCCTGCCGGTGGCATCCGCCCAGGTGAAGTCGGCCATCCTGCTGGCGGGCTTGAACACCCCGGGCAAGACCACCGTGATCGAGGCGGAGCCCACCCGCGACCATACCGAGCGCATGCTGCGCCATTTCGGCGTGGAGGTCGTGACCGAGAAACTGGAGGACGGCGCGCTGGCCGTGACCGTCACCGGCGGGGCGGAGATCACGGGCCGCCGCCTCACCGTGCCGGCGGATCCGTCCTCGGCCGCCTTCCCGGTGGTGGCGGCGCTGCTGCGCCCGGGCTCCGACCTGCTTCTGCCCGGCGTCGGCACCAATGTGCGCCGCACCGGCCTCTACGAGACGCTGGTGGAGATGGGCGCCGACCTGTCCCTCGGGAATGCGCGGGAGGAGGCGGGCGAGCCCATCGCCGACCTCCGGGTGCGCGGCTCGGAACTCCGGGGCATCGAGGTGCCGCCGGAGCGCGCGCCCAGCATGATCGACGAGTACCCGGTCCTGGCCGTCGCGGCGGCCTGCGCCTCGGGCACCACGATCATGCGCGGCCTGGCCGAGCTGCGGGTCAAGGAGAGCGACCGCCTCGCCATGATCGCGGCGGGGCTGGAGGCCTGCGGCGTCAGCATCGAGATGGGCGAGGACTACCTCATCGTCCACGGCACCGGCCGCCCGCCGCGCGGCGGCGCCACCGTCGCCACCGCCATGGACCACCGCATCGCCATGAGCTTCCTGGTCATGGGCACCGCGTCCGACGAGCCGGTGCGCGTCGACGACGGCAGCTTCATCGACACCAGCTTCCCCGGCTTCGTCGGGCTGATGAACGGGCTGGGCGCGGGGATCGGGGCGGGCTGATCGGGCGGCGTGATCCGGCTGGGTGCTTGACCGCGCGTTGAGGAATTCCCAACCTCTGTCATGATGCCGACTGGGATTTTCGTAGTCGGGTACTGGTCGGGGGTGGTCATGTCGGCTTCCGCGAAGCGGTTCGAGAAGACTGTCGACCGCAAGATGACGGTTGAGGAGTTCCTTGCCTGGGACCCAGGTGACGATGGTGTGTGGGAACTGCTGGATGGCGTTCCGATCCTGAAAGACTTCGATCCCGCCACGGGACATGCCGCGCCCAGCGATGCCCACGGCGCACTGACGGCGGCACTGGGTTTCCACATCGAAAGTGCTCTGCGGAAAGAGGATCGACCCTGCTCCCTCCAGATCGGCAGCGGTACAAAGCTGCACGACAGGCGTAACGGGTTCCTGATTCCTGACTTGGTGGTGAAGTGCGGGGGCACGATCCATGACGCCCGCGATCCCTTGTTGACCATAGAGGTCTTGAGCCCGTCCAATTCCAATTGGGAGCGGCGGTACAAGGATAACGCCTATCGCGCCATCCCATCCGTGCGCGAGGTGGTCGAGGTGGCGCAGGATCGCCATTGGGTCTCGGTTGCCCGCCGCACGGATGAGGGCTGGGTCGAGGAGATCGTCGAAGGGCCCGACGCCCGGCTGCAGCTCGAAAGCGTCGGCCTGGACATCCCGCTCGCCGAGCTGTACCGGACCGTGCCGCTCTGACCTGCGGGGCGGGCAGGGGCCTTGCCACCGCCGTCCCGTCGGTGGTAACGCCCGCGGATCGATCTCCGCACCGGGCCCTACGCCATGACCGCACCCACCGCCCCGCTCGTCGTCGCCATCGACGGTCCCGCCGCCAGCGGCAAGGGGACGCTGGCGCGGCGGGTGGCGGAGGCGCTGGGCTTCGCGCTGCTGGACACCGGCGCCCTCTACCGCGCCGTCGGGCTGGCGGTGCTGCGGGCGGGGAGGAGCCCCGACGATGCCGGGGCGGCGACGGAAGCGGCACAGGGGCTGACCCCCGCCGCCATCGCCGAGCTGGTGCGCGACCCCGCGCTCCGCACCGACGAGGCGGCGCAGGCGGCCTCCAAGGTCTCGGCGGTGCCGGCCGTGCGGGCGGCGCTGCTGGACTTCCAGCGCGGCTTCGCCGGCGCCCCGCCGGACGGGCACGCGGGGGCGGTGCTGGACGGGCGCGACATCGGCACGGTCATCTGCCCCGACGCGCCCGCCAAGCTGTTCGTGACCGCCACCACGGAAGTGCGGGCCGAACGGCGGCTCAAAGAGTTGCAGAGTCGCGGCGTCCCGGCTATATACGCAGCCGTCCTGGAGGACATGAAGATTCGTGACGCGCGCGACAGCCAGAGGGCGGCATCCCCGCTCCTGCCGGCTGCCGACGCGTTTTTGCTTGATACGTCCGCGATGGATGCCGACCAGGCCTTCGACGCAGCCATGAGCTTCATACGCTCCAGACCCGCCTTCGCCGGCCGCTGATAGCGCCGTCGGACCAGCGGCAACTCAACTCAACCAAGACGCCGGGCGTGGTGCTCGGCGCCGTGGCGAGCGACGGCACGGGACCGGAAGGGCGTCCGGTCACCACCCCAGCCCGCCATGCTGGCCCACCCAAGGAGTTTCAATGGCCCAGGCTACTGCGCTTAAGAAGGAAAGCTTCGCCGCCCTGCTCGAGGAGTCGCTCGGCACGTCCGAGAGCCTCGAGGGCACCGTCGTCAAGGGCACCGTCCTCTCGATCGAGAACGACATGGTGCTGATCGACGTCGGTCTGAAGTCCGAGGGCCGCGTCGCCCTGAAGGAGTTCGCCATCCCCGGCCAGCCGGTCGAGCTGAAGGCGGGCGACACGGTCGAGGTCTATCTCGACCGCATGGAGGACAAGAACGGCGAGGCCGTCCTGTCCCGTGAGAAGGCCAAGCGCGAGGAGGCCTGGACCCTTCTGGAGAAGGCGTTCAACGACCAGCAGCGCGTCACCGGCGTGATCTTCGGCCGCGTGAAGGGTGGCTTCACCGTCGACCTGTCGGGCGCCGTGGCGTTCCTGCCGGGCAGCCAGGTGGACATCCGCCCGGTTCGCGACATCTCCCCGCTGATGGGCACCCCGCAGCCCTTCCAGATCCTGAAGATGGACCGCTCGCGCGGCAACATCGTCGTGTCGCGCCGCGCCGTGCTCGAGGAGAGCCGCGCCGAGGCCCGTTCGGAGCTGGTGGCCAACCTGAAGGAAGGCCAAGTCCTGCAGGGCGTGGTGAAGAACATCACCGACTACGGCGCCTTCGTCGACCTGGGCGGCGTGGACGGCCTGCTGCACGTCACCGACATCGCCTGGCGCCGCATCAACCACCCCTCCGAGGCGCTGCAGATCGGCCAGACCGTCACGGTCCAGGTCATCCGCTTCAACCCGGAGACCCAGCGCATCAGCCTCGGCATGAAGCAGCTGGAGGCCGATCCGTGGGAGGGCGTGGAGGCGAAGTACCCGGTGAACGCCAAGTTCAAGGGTCGCGTCACCAACATCACCGACTACGGCGCCTTCGTGGAGCTGGAGCCGGGCATCGAGGGTCTGGTCCACGTCTCCGAGATGAGCTGGACCAAGAAGAACGTTCATCCGGGCAAGATCGTCTCCACCTCCCAGGAGGTCGAGGTGATGGTCCTGGACGTCGATCCGCAGAAGCGCCGCATCAGCCTCGGCCTGAAGCAGTGCCTGGACAACCCGTGGGAGACGTTCGTCGACAAGTTCCCGGGCGGCACCGAGCTCGAGGGCGAGGTCAAGAACATCACCGAGTTCGGCCTGTTCGTCGGCCTGCCGGGCGACATCGACGGCATGGTCCACATGTCGGACATCGACTGGAACAAGTCGGGTGAGGAGGCGATCGCCGAGTACAAGAAGGGCGACCGCGTCAAGGTGAAGGTGCTCGACGTCGACGTCGAGAAGGAGCGCATCTCCCTCGGCATCAAGCAGCTGGAGAACGATCCGTTCGAGGCGACCGTCGCCGGCGTGAAGAAGGGCGACGTGGTCACCTGCACCGTCACCCAGATCACCGACGGCGGCATCGAGGTCTCGGTCGGCGACGGCTTCACCGGCTTCATCCGCAAGTCGGACCTGTCGCGTGACCGTTCCGAGCAGCGCCCGGAGCGGTTCGCGGTCGGCGAGAAGGTCGATGCGAAGATCACCCAGGTCGACCGCGCCACGCGGAAGATCAGCCTCTCCGTCAAGGCCAAGGAGGTCGAGGAGGAGAAGCAGGCGATGGCCGAGTTCGGTTCGTCCGACAGCGGCGCCTCGCTGGGCGACATCCTGGGCGCCGCGCTGAAGCGCGCCCAGAAGGACAATGGCTAAGACCTGAGTCCTTCAAGGGTTGAAGGGGCCGCCGGGGGAAACTCCGGCGGCCTTTTCTTTTGCCCCCATGAAAAGCGTTGTTTTGGAACGGCTTGCGCCTTGTCCGAATGTCCGGCAATCTTGGGGCAACAGGCTGCGGCCCAGGCCGACGGCCGGCGCCAGAGGGGGGCACCGATGACCAAATCCGAACTGATCATGCGCCTGGCGGAGCGCAACCCGCACCTCTACCAGCGCGACGTCGAGAAGATCGTGACCACCATCTTCGACGAGATCACCGAGGCGCTCGCCCGCGGCGACCGGGTGGAGCTGCGTGGCTTCGGCGCCTTCTCCGTCAAGCAGCGCGACGCCCGCACCGGCCGCAACCCGCGCACCGGCGAGTCCGTGGACGTGCACGAGAAGGTCATTCCCTTCTTCAAGACCGGCAAGCAGCTGCGCGAGCGCCTGAACGCCGAGTGATCCGTCCGCCGCCGTCCCCGTCGGGCGGAGATTGAAGGCGGGGACCCGGGGGCGCTACTCTGGCGTCCCGGCCTTCCCGCCCTCCGGAGCCATGCCCGTGCGCCATCTCTCCTGGCTGATCACCGCGCCGCTGACGCTGCTCGCCATCGTCTTCGCGGTCTCCAACCGCGGCGACGTGCCGATCTCCTTCTGGCCGCTGCCCTTCCTGGTCAACATCCCCGCCTTCGCCCTGGTGCTGGGCAGCCTGGTGGCGGGCTTCCTGGCCGGCGGCCTGTTCGCCTGGGCCGGCGGCCGCCGCCAGCGCCGCGCCGCCCGGGCCGAGAAGATCCGCGCCGCCGCGCTGGAGAAGGAGCTGGAGACGCTGCGCGCCAGCCTGCCCGCCGCCGGCGCCGTCTCCCCGCCCATGACGGTCGACGCCCGCGTCAGCAAGCCGCTGATGAGCCTTGCCCCTGGCGGACGCTGACCGCTTCCCGTAGGTCGCATGAAGCCGCAGGCGGAATGCGACGTTGCCCCGCCGTGGCATGTCGCATTGCGGCTCCGCCTCCATGCGACCTACGGCTCAGCGCGCCCCGTCCAGGCAGGCGTCCAGCGCCGCCAGCATCGCCGTCTTGTGCTCCGGCGCGGCGCCATCGCCCATGTCGTTGTGCCGCAGCCCCGGAACCTTGGCGACCAGGATGCCCAGCCGCGCCTGCTCCGCCGCGTCCGGCAGCACGCCGGGGTCGGCGGGGACGTCGGAGGCGCGCACGCTGCAGACCCGGGGCCTAGCCGTGCGGGGCAGGGGCATGCGGCGGTTGTCCAGCGACAGCACGGCTCGGACCTTCTCCGGGTGCCGCTCGGCGAAGAGCATGCTGATGTCGCCGCCGTTGGAATGGCCGACCAGCACCAGGGGCGAGGCGTCGGCCAGCCCCCGCGCCCGCAGCTCGCCCGCGAGGTAGAGCAGGGTGTCGGCGCCGGTTTCCCAAAAGGGCCGGCGCAGCACCCGCAGGTTTCCCTCCGTCGCCATGGCCGGGTCGCCGGGCAAATCCTGGCGCACCGAGGCCACGACGAGGCCGCGCGCCACCAGCGCCTCGGCGATGAAGCGATAGTTGGCGTGGCTGCCGCCATAGCCGTTGGAGATGACCGCCAGCGGCCTGGGCGCGCCGGGCTGGGCGCCGTAGAGCAGCGTCGGCACCGGCCGGCCGCGCGCCGGGTCGACCAAGTCCAATACCTCCTGCGCCTGGACGGGCCCGGCCACCAATGCCAGCAGCGCCGCGGCCAGCAGGCGCCTCACGAGGCGCCGCCCTTCGGCTTGCCGCGCCCGCCCCGCCACCGGCCGCCCGGGCGCCCGCCGGGCCGTCCCCCAGGGCGCCCACCGGCCTTCTTCTCCTCGGCACCGGGTCGCCGGCCGCTGGCGCGGTAGGCGGCGACGAGGCGCTTGAAGGGGGCGGTGAGGGCGTCCAGCAAGTCGGGGCGCCGCTCCAGCACGGAGAGTGCGAAGGCGGCGGCCTCCAGCGTCGAGACGCTCTCCTTGCGCGGCTCGCGGCGCAGCTCGCCATAGGCGGAGCGGAAATGCGGATGGATGACCAGCCGCCGCAGCTTCAGCAGCCAGGCGTTGCGCCACCACAGCGCCTTGGCCTGGCTCCAGGATCCGTCCAGCAGCACGATGCCGTCGAGTTCGGCAAGCGCCGCGGCCTCCTCGGCCTCGGGCAGCAGCTGGCCCTTCTTGTCGACCAGACGTGCCGCGCCGGCGGGAACGGAGGTCACATCCTCGCCCGAGCCCATGTAGAGCACCGCCCAGCGCTTGGCGTCGGGCGGCGTGTCCTTGGGCGCCAGCGGGCCCAGCGCCTTGGCGAGGTTGGGCCAGGAGAGCCCGACGCGCAGGGCGGCGCGGGGCAGCTGCAGGGTCAGCAGCCGGGCGGTGCCCAGCTCGACGTCCTGCTCCTGCGGGTGCTGCAGCACCAGCACCGCCAGCCGGTTCTCCACCCGCGTCAGGTCGGCGCAGCCGCAGAGATCGGCCGGCTTGCGGCAGGCGGGGCAGGGGGCGGCGGCCTCGGGTGCAGGGGCGGCGTCGGTCGGCTCGGGCGTCGGCGTGTCGTCTGTCATCATGGCCGCACCTTAGACCATGCGGCCCTTCCATGCGACGCCCTCGGCCGCCGGATCAGGCCTCCAGCGCGATGCCCTCGCGCTCCAGCGCGCGGCGCACCGCCGGCCGGGCCAGCATGCGGCGCGTGTGGGCGGTCCAGGCCGGGAAGCGCTCGGCCATCTCCAGCCCGATGACGGTGCCCCAGCGCCAGAAGACCAGCAGGTAGGGATCGGCGACGCTGTAGGTCGAGAAGGCCCAGTCGCGGCCCGTCAGCATGGTCTCGACCTCGTCGAAGAATTTCTCGATGGCCGTGCGCGAGGTCGCCTGGATGGCGGGATGCGCCGCCTCGTCCTCGGCGAAGCGGCCGGCGCGCCACAGGCCGGCGAAGGCGATGTGGACGCTGGAGCCGAGGAAGGACATCAGCGAATGGGCATGCGCCCGCTCCCAGGGATCGGCGGGCAGCAGCCCCTTCTCCGGCGCGGTGCCGGCCAGCCAAGTGAGGATGGCGGCGTTCTCGGTCAGCACCTTGCCCTCGATCGAGAGGGCGGGCACCCGGGCGCGCGGATTGACGGCGAGGTATTCGGGCTTCAGATGCTCGCCCTGGCGCAGCATCACCAGGACGGGATCGAAGGGCCGGCCGATCTCCTCCAGCACGATGTGCGGGGCGAGCGAGCAGGCGCCGGGGCTGTAGAAGAGCGTCGTCATGGCGGAGGCGTTCCTTTCCGAACCGCTGCTGCGGACCGGGAAAGGCTAATCCGGCCTGACGTGCCGATCCAATGCGGCCCGCGCGGGGCAGCCGAGCCCTTTGGCGCGCCTTAGTTCACCCGGCGCACGTACCAGGACAGGCTGGGGCCCTCGGCATAGGCCATGAGGAAATTGCCCAGCGCCTTGCGGCTGATGCGCACCTGCCGGCCGACCATGCGCGAGGACAGCGCCGCCGGCTCGGTCAGGGTCCAGGTTTGGCCGTTGGCGAGCCGGATCAGTGCCTTGCCGTTTGAGCGCATCTCGATCTCCTCGACGACGGCGACGATCTGGTCGACATCCTCCGAGGTCTTGCCGACGCCGAAGCGCTGCTCGGCGGTCAGCGGCGCCGGGGCGGCGGGTGCCGCGGGGGCCGCCGCCACGCCCGGCGCGGGTGCCGCCGGCGGGGCCGGGGGCGGCGTCTGCATCAGGGTGCGCAGCGCCGGCAGGGCCGAGTCGAAGCATTTCAGCCGCGCCGCGTCGTCACGGATCTCGCCGCAGGCCAGCATCTGCCGCTGCGCGTCCGCCAGCGCCGGGCCGGCGGGCAGGAGGGCTGCGGCGATGGCGAGGATCGGCAGGCGGGCGGCGCGCAAGGGCTCAGGCCACCAGCTCGATCGAGTAATCCTCGATCACCGTGTTGGCCAGAAGCTTGCGGCACATGGCCTCGACCGACTCGCGGGCCTTGGCCGGGTCCTTCTCCGACAGCTCCAGCTCGATCAGCTTGCCCTGTCGGACCTCGCCCACGCCCTCGAAGCCGAGGCCCTGCAGGGCGTTGCCGATGGCCTTGCCCTGCGGGTCCAGAACGCCGTGCTTCAGGGTGACGACAACCTTGGCCTTCATCGTTCCGCTTCCGTAATGACGTTGGTTCTTACTGGACGAGCTTGGGGGCGGCATGGTCGCCCGGACCGCCCTCCGGCAGGATGCCGAGACGGCGCGCCACCTCCTGGTAGGCCTCCTCGACCTTGCCGAGGTCCTGGCGGAACCTGTCCTTGTCCAGCTTCTCGTTGGTCTTCATGTCCCAGAGGCGGCAATTGTCCGGGCTGATCTCGTCGGCCAGGATGATGCGCATCTCGTCATTCTCCCACAGCCGGCCGTACTCGACCTTGAAGTCGACCAGGCGCAGCCCGATGCCCAGGAACAGGCCGGAGAGGTAGTCGTTGATGCGCAGGCTCAGCGCCAGCATGTCGTCCAAATCCTGGGGCGCGGCCCAGCCGAAGGCGGTGATGTGCTCCTCGGAGACCATCGGGTCGCCCAGCTCGTCGGACTTGTAGTAGTACTCGACGATCGAGCGCGGCAGCTGCGTGCCCTCGGGGATGCCGAAGCGCTTGGTCAGCGAGCCGGCCGCGACGTTGCGGATCACCACCTCGATCGGGATGATCTCGACCTCGCGGACCAGCTGCTCCCGCATGTTCAGGCGGCGGACGAAGTGCGTGGGCACGCCGATGTCCGCCAGCTTGGTCATGAGGTATTCGGAGATGCGGTTGTTGAGGACGCCCTTGCCGGTGATCGTCCCCTTCTTCTGATTGTTGAAGGCGGTCGCATCGTCCTTGAAGTACTGCACCAGGGTGCCGGGCTCCGGACCCTCGAAAAGGATCTTGGCCTTGCCCTCGTAGATCCGCCGGCGTCTCGTCATGGACCTGTCTTCTCAAGTGGCAATGACCCGCGTGGACGGGCCGCGCGGGTCTTAACAGAAGTCGGGGCAGGATATAGCAGCCGGAACCCGCCGCCACAATAAAAGCGGCCCTGCGACGGGGGCCGCCCTGCGTTGCGGTATCCCTCGGAGCTCCGGCCGGCGTCTCCGGGGCTTGTAGGTCGCATGGAGGCGAAGCCGCAATGCGACGTTCCCGGCCGGACGTGTCGCATTCCGCTGCGCTGCATGCGACCTGCGGGCGCCTGGTCAGAGCTCCAGCGCCTCGAACGCCGTGCGGTCCGGCCGGCCCGGGGCGAAGCGCCAGACCGGCTTGACGCCCGGGCGCTCCATGGAGGGCAGGGCGATCAGGCTGGAGCAGATGGTCTCGAACCCCACCGGCGTGACCACGCACATGGCGCCGCGCGGGCCGACGTCGCCGTCCCAGACCCGGCTGCCCAGCAGCTCCTCCCAGCGGGACCACTCGCCGGTATCCGGATCGGGCGCCGGGCCGGCGGCGAAGAGCGGGCGGTAGAAGCGGGTGCGGGGGCTGGCCGCCTCGTCGTTCATGTCCATGGCGGTGACCATGGACAGGCCGGCCGGTATGCGCTCCGCCCGCACCGTGCCGTCGCCGCAGTGCGCCAGCCAGAAGGCGTCGCGGTTGTCGGCCACGACCAGGTTGAAGGGGCGGTAGGCGCCGGGGTCCAGCTCCGCCAGGGCGGCCGCCGCGTCGCGCGCGTCGGCATGGTCCAGCGCCTCCAGCACCAGCTCGCCGCGCGAGCGCTTGCCCGGCTGCGGCCCCAGCGTGTTCTCGCGGTTCAGCACGCAGGCGACCACGCCCTCGTCGTTCAACCCGCACCAGGTGCCGCCGGCCAGCTCGTCCATCCCCGCCACCAAATTGCCGCGGTCGGGCCAGTGGCGGGCGGGCGGCTTCCAGGGCCGGTCGACCATCTCGTCGCGGTTGGCGCCGATGACGAGCGGCCAGGCATGGCCGGGGCGGTGGAGGATGACGACGCTGCACATGGCAGGACCCTAGCGCCGCCGGGCGCCCGCCCGCAAGCCGGGCCGCGATTACCCCCTTGGCGTCCGGGGTTTTTGGTGAGACGCTTCGAGTCGCAGCGACAAGCCCGTGCCGCAACAGAGGGGGACGAGATGACCACCATGTTCGAGGAGCGTGAGCGCGGTTTCGAGAACAAGTTCGCGCACGACCAGGAGATCGACTTCCGGGTGACCGCCCGCCGGGCCAAGCTCCTGGGCCTCTGGGCCGCGGCGCAGCTGGGGCTGCAGGGCGACGAGGCGAAGGCCTATGCCCGCCACATGGCCCAGGTCGATTTCGACGAGCCCAGCCACCATGACCTGGTCGAGCGCATCGAGGCCGACCTCCACGGCAAGGGCATCGCCGTCACCCGCCGCCGCATCGAGGACGAGATGAAGCGCCTGCTCGACGTCGCCCGCGGCGAGGTCATGGCGGAGTAGAACGGGGGAGGCCCGGGCGGTCCCCGGGCCTCCGCCTCGACCTTCCACGGCCCAACCGTCCGGCCCTCAATCGTCCGGCCCTCTATCGTCCGGCCCTCAATCGTCCGGGTGGATGCCCTTCTCGGCACGGAAGCGCTGCAGGTCCTGCTCGGCCGCGTCCAGGCGGCGCTCCGCCAGGTCGCGCAGGTCGCGCAGCAGCGCGTGGGCGCGGGTGGCCTCGTCGCCCGGCCCGAAGGCCTCGGCCGCCTCTCCCTCCAGCCGGGCGATGGCCATGCCCAGCTCCACCAGCCGTTCCAGCTGCGCGACGCGGCGCGCCTCCTCGTCGATCGCGGGGGTGGGGTCCATGCGCGCGCTCCGTGGCTGTCCTGATCCGCAGGGATAAACAGCCGGCGGCGGCGGTTGGCGCCAGGAACCCGGCGGTTCAGGGGCAAAGCCCCTACATATCGACGGGACGTTCCGAAGCGGCTAAAGTCCGCGCGACCCGTGGGGGCGCCAGGCGCCGCGCGGCGACAAGAAACGGGGGCGCCGCCTAGAGCGCCGAAGGGACAAGGGGGTAGGCCGTGAACCTTTACGGCAATGAGGAAATCAAGGAACTCACGATCCGCAGCGTCATCCTCGGCGCGCTGATCACCGTGGTCTTCACCGCGGCCAACGTCTATCTCGGGCTGAAGGTCGGGCTGACCATCGCCTCGGCCATCCCGGCGGCGGTCATCTCCATGGCCGTCCTGAAGCTGGCGAGCGACAGCAACATCCGCGAGAACACCACCGTCCAGACCATCGCGTCGGCGGCGGGCACGCTCTCCTCCATCATCTTCGTGCTGCCGGGCCTGATCATCGTCGGCTACTGGCAGGACTTCCCCTTCTGGCAGTCGGCGCTGGTCTGCGCCATCGGCGGCATCCTGGGCGTCATGTACACGGTGCCGCTGCGCCGGGCCATGGTGGTGGAGGGCGGCCTGCCCTACCCGGAAGGCGTCGCCGCGGCCGAGGTGCTGAAGGTCGGCAGCCCGGGCATGTCCGCCTCGGACCAGCCCGAGCATGACGAGCGCCAGGGCACGGCCGGGCTGAAGGACATCGTCGCCGGCACGCTGGCCTCCACCGGCTTCGCCATCGTCAAGGCGCTGGGCATCTTCGGCGGCGAGGTGGTGAAGACCTTCACCTTCGGCACCGCCGTCACCCGCATCGGCACCGAGCTGTCGCTCCCGCTGATCGGTGTCGGCATCCTGGTCGGCATGACCGTCGGCATCTCGCAGTTCATCGGCGTCATCATCGCCTGGGGCGTGGCCGTGCCGATCCTGACGGCGCAGACCCCGCCGCCGGAAGGGGTGGAGCTGGCGCAGCACGCGACGACCATCTGGCGCACCCAGGTCCGCTTCATCGGCGCGGGCTCCATCGCCGTCGCCGCCGTCTGGACCCTGATCCTGCTGTCGCGGCCGATGGTCGAGGGCATCCGCTCCTCCATCGCGGCGATGAAGACGGTGCGGACCAGCGGCTCGGCCGGCCTGCCGCGCGTCGAGCGCGACATCCCCTTCAACTGGGTGGTGGGCGTCAGCCTGGCGACCCTGATCCCGATGGCGGCGCTGGTCGCCTACTTCATCGGCGGCACCGGCGAGGCGCTGGCTTCCAAGCTGATCCTGCTGACGGTGGTGGCGACCCTGTTCGCCGCCGTCATCGGCTTCGCGGTGGGGGCGGCCAGCGGCTACATGGCCGGCCTGATCGGCTCCTCCAACAGCCCGGTCTCCTCGATCTCCATCGTCTCGGTGATCATCATCTCGGCGATCCTGGTCGGCATCCTGTCGGGCGGCGGCCTGCTGGACCAGCCCGACGTGAAGACGGCGGCGATCGCGCTGGCGCTGTTCGCCACCTCGATCGTGCTGGCGGTCGCCACGGTCGCCAACGACAACCTCCAGGACCTGAAGACCGGCCAGCTGGTCGGCGCCACCCCCTGGCGGCAGGAGACGGCGCTGGTCATCGGCGTCATCGTCGGCGCCATCGTCATCCCGCCGGTGCTGGACCTGCTGAACAGCGCCTACGGCTTCGCCGGCGCGCCGAACGCCACGGACCGCTCGCTGGCGGCCCCGCAGGCGACGCTGATGTCCTCCATCGCCCAGGGCATCCTCGGCGGCGGGCTGAACTGGAAGATGCTGGGCTACGGCGCCGTCGTCGGCGTGATCCTGGTGGCGGTCGACGAGATGCTGCGGCGCTCGGGCGGCAAGTACCGCCTGCCGCCGCTGGCCGTATCGATCGGCATCTACCTGCCGCTGACCACGACCATCCCGGTCACCATCGGCGCCTTCGTGGCCTACTTCGTCACGCGCACGCTGAAGGCCCGGGCCGATGCGGCCGGCCAGGACTATGAGCGCTTCTCGGCGACGCCGCTGCACCGGGGCGTGCTGCTGGCCTCGGGCCTGATCGTGGGCGAAAGCCTGTTCGGCGTGGTGCTGGCGGGCCTCATCGTCGGCTCCGGCAACGACGCGCCGCTGGCCGTCGTCAGCGACTTCCACCTGGGGGAGACGATCGGCGGCATCGCCTTCCTGGCGGCGCTGTACGGGGCCTACCGCTGGATCATCGGCAAGAAGTGGGCCTGACCGGGCTCACCTCGCGGTGAAGGGAACGAGGGGCGGGGGGGAACCTCCGCCCCTTTCTCTTTGCGCAGATCAGCGCCGCAGACGCATGTCGACATGCAGGATGCCGCCATCGTCATAGGGCTCGCTCTCGGTGACAAAGCCGAAGCGGCCGTAATAGTCCTGCAGGTGCGACTGGGCGGAGATGACGACATCGGCTGCGGGATGGTCGGCCGCCAATCGCTCGAGGCAGGCCTCGATCATCCGCCGCCCCAGCCCGGTGCCGCGCCGCGCCGGCGCCGCCACCAGCCGCCCGAAGGAGGCCGCCCCGCCCCGCGCTTCCGACGGCGTCAGCACCCGGGCGTAGCCGACGAGATCGTCCCCGTCCCAGGCCAGCAGGTGCCAGGCATCTTGGTCCTGGAAATCCAAATCGGCGAAAGGCGAGGTCTGCTCGACCACGAACACCTCCTGCCGGAACGCCAGCAGCCGGTAGAGCCCGTGGATGTCAAAGTCGGCGAAGCGGTGCCAGGTGAGGCGCATGGTGACCTTGGGATCGGAGAGGCGTTGAAGGATGCATGCGGTGCATGCACATAATGATGCGATGAACGGAGGTGTCCAATGGCCGACATCCTGACCATCCGCGAGCTCGATCCGCAAGTGCACGAGGCGCTGCGCCGCCGCGCCGCCGCCGCCGGCCGCAGCATGGAGGCCGAGGCGCGCGAGATCCTCCGTGCCGCCTGCCTGCCGGCCACGAACGAGGACTGGTTCGAGGGGGCGAAGGAGCGGGCGCTCGCACGAACCGGCGGCCGCATCCTCGAGGACAGCACGCCGATCATCCGTGAGGCCCGGGACACGCGGTATGGCGAGTGAGGGCCTGTCGGGCACGCTGATCGTCGATGCCAGCATCGGCCTCAAATGGGTCGTTCCGGAGAATGGGACCGGAGAAGCCTTCCAGATCGTGCGGGGACGCCGCCTGCTCGTACCGGCCTTGTTCTGGCTTGAAGCGGCCAACGCGCTTGCGTCCAAGGTCCGCCGTGGAGTGCTGACAGCCAAAGCGGCAGCGGAAGCCTTCGAGGATCTGAAGCGGGTGCCGCTCGAAACGGTCGAGATCACGCCCGCTTTAGCGATGGATGCTCTCGCCATCGCCAACCGGCTTGGTCACACCGTTTATGATTGCGCCTACCTTGTCCTGGCCGCCAGCCGAGACGCCGTGGTGATGACTGCCGACCGGCGATTCGCCGCGGCCGTTTCCGCTGACGCTTTGTTGGCGCATCGCGTCCGCCTGCTTCCGACGACCTGACCCGCCCCAAAACGGAAACGGCCGCCCATCGCTGGGCGGCCGTTCCTTACTCAACCTGCGTGACCAGGGCTTAGGCGGCCTTGCCGGCCTTCGCCACGATCTCGTCGGCCACGTTCTTCGGCACCGGCTCGTAGTGCGAGAACTCCATGGTGTAGGAGCCGCGACCCGAGGTCATGCCGCGCAGCTGGCCGATGTAGCCGAACATCTCCGACAGCGGCACGTGGCTCTCGACGGCGATGTTGTGGCCGCGCTCCAGCTGGCCCAGGACGGTGCCGCGGCGACGGTTGATGTCGCCGATGACGTCGCCCAGGTAGTCCTCGGGGATCACGACCTCGACCTTCATCACCGGCTCCAGCAGGACCGGGCCCGCCAGGCGCATGGCCTCGCGGAAGCAGGCCTTGGCGGCGATTTCGAAGGTCAGGGCGTTGGAGTCCACCTCGTGGTACTTGCCGTCCAGCAGGGTGGCCTTGAAGTCGACGGTCGGGTAGGACGCCATGACGCCGTCCTCCTTCTGCACCGACAGGCCCTTCTCGACCGACGGGATGTACTCGCGGGGAACGGTGCCGCCGACGACCTTGTCGACGAACTCGAAGCCCTCGCCGCGCTCCTTCGGCTCGAACATGATCTTCACCTCGGCGAACTGGCCCGAACCGCCGGTCTGCTTCTTGTGGGTGTAGATATGCTCGACCGAGCGGGTGATGGTCTCACGGTAGGCCACCTGCGGCCGGCCCATGATGCCCTCGACGCCGAACTCCGTGCGCATGCGGTCCAGCGTCACCTCGAGGTGCAGCTCGCCCATGCCGCGCAGGATGGTCTGGCCGCTGTCCTTGTCGGTCTCCAGGCGGAGCGACGGATCCGCGCGGACCATCTTGCCCAGCGCCGCCGAGAACTTGTCCTGGTCGGTGCGGTTCTTCGGCTCGACCGAGACGCTGATGACGGGCTCGGGGAAGCGCATGCGCTCCAGCACGACCGGCGCCGAGGCGTCGCAGAGCGTGTCGCCGGTGTCGGTCTCGGCCAGCGACACGAAGGCGACGATGTCACCCGCGCGCGCCTCGTCCAGGTCGTTGGTGTCCTTGGCGAACATCTCGACGATGCGGCCGATGCGCTCGCGCTTGCCGCGGGTGGTGTTCAGCAGGGACGTGCCCTTGCTGACCACGCCCGAGTAGACGCGGACGAAGGTCAGGGCGCCGTACTTGTCGTTGATGACCTTGAAGGCGAGGCCCGAGAACGGCTCCTCGTCCGAGCACATGCGCTCGCCGTTCGGGTTGCCGTCCGGATCCACGGTCTTGATGGCCTCGACGTCGGTCGGGGCCGGCATGTACCAGACCACGGCGTCGAGCAGCTGCTGCACGCCCTTGTTCTTGTACGACGAGCCGCACATGACCGGGTTGAAGGCGCCCTCGATGGTGCCCTTGCGCAGGCAGGCGCGCAGCACCTCGGCGGAGGGCTCCTCGCCGGTCTCCAGGTACTGCTCCATGGCCGCGTCGTCCAGCACCAGGCACTGGTCGACCAGCGTGGAACGGTACTCCTTCACCTTGGCCAGCAGCGCCTTGTCATAGGCGTTGGTGATCTGGAGCTTGTCGGCGATGTCGTCCGACACGTCCCAGACTTCCCACTTGGCGTCCTTCTCGTCCGAGAACCAGACGTAGGCCTTCATCTCGACCAGGTCGATCATGCCGCGGAAGTTGTCTTCCGAGCCCAGCGGCAGCTGGATCACCGCCGGGGTGGCGCCCAGGCGCTTCTCGATCATGTCGACGGCGCGCGAGAAGGAGGCGCCGCTGCGGTCCATCTTGTTGATGTAGCAGAGACGGGGAACCTTGTAGTTGTCCGCCAGGCGCCAGTTCGTCTCGGTCTGCGGCTCCACGCCGGCGACGCCGTCGAACACCACCACCGCGCCGTCCAGCACGCGCAGCGAGCGGTTCACCTCGATGGTGAAGTCGACGTGGCCCGGGGTGTCGATGACGTTGATCTTCTTGCCCTTCCAGAAGGCGGAGACGGCCGCCGACTGGATGGTGATGCCGCGCTTCTGCTCCTGCTCCAGGTAGTCGGTCGTCGTCGACGTCTTCAGATCCTTGGTATCGTGGATGTCGATGATCGTGTGCTTGCGACCCGTGTAGTACAGGATGCGCTCGGTCGTCGTGGTCTTGCCGGCATCGACGTGCGCGATGATGCCGATGTTGCGGATGTCGCTAAGCGGGGTAGTGCGCGGCATGAAAGTGGGCTCCGTCGTCCAGCGTCGGGTCTGTCTGTTGGCGAACCAGGCGCGGTGATCTCATGGGGCGGGCCACTCGACCCGCACAAAAAAGACCGGGAAGCCCTGCGGCATTCCGCACGGACCTCCCGGCGGGGCAGTATGTAAACCGACGCGCGGCATTTTCCAATACCCCGCTTCGCATGCCGCCCCCGCTTTTCTGCGATTCCTGCGCATGTCGCAAAGATGGCGCAGCCCCCCGCGCGGGGAGGCCGGCCCGGCCCTCGCGGGCATGCCGTTTCAGGGCTCCAGCGGCTCCGCCCCGGTGCCGCGCTGGCGCAAGGACCGGGCCGCCAGGGCCGAGGTCTCGGGGTCCAGGCAGCGCATGGCCTCCGCCTGCGAGACGAAGACCCGCCCCGTCAGGTGCTCCGGCAGGCCGCAGCGGATCATGCGCTCCATCACCCCCTCGCGCACCTCCGACAGGTGCAGGGCGATTCCGGCCGCGCGCAGCCGGTCGGCCAGGGAATGCAGGGCGTGCACGGCGCTGGCGTCCACCATCGCCACCCCCTGGCAGAGCAGCACCACCTCCCGCACCGCCGGCCGGGCGGCCACCAGGGACTGCACCCGCTCCTCCAGCCAGCGGGCGTTGGCGAAGTAGAGGCTGCCGTCGATCCGGACGCCCAGCACGGTCGGGCTCTGCACCACCCATTGCCGGTCGACGTCGCGGAACTGCTCGGTCCCCGGCACCTGGCCGACGATGGCGATGGTGGGACGGCTGCTGCGCCACAGGAACAGGCCGACCGAGAGCGCGACGCCGACGATGATGCCGGCCTCCACGCCGACGTTCAGCACGGTCAGCATGGTGGCGGCCTGGGCGGCGAAGTCCTCCTTGGAGGTCTCCCAGCTGCGGCGCAGGCTCTCCAGGTCGACCAGCTGCAGCACCGCCACCACGATGATGGCCGCCAGCGCCGCCTGCGGCAGGGTGCGGGTCAGCGGCGTCAGGGTCAGGCTGGCGAGCGCGATGCCCAGGGCCGTCAGCACGCCGGCCATCTGGGTCGCGGCGCCGGCCTCGAAATTCACCACCGAGCGGGCGAAGCCGCCGGTGACGGGATAGCCGCCGGTCACGGCCGCCGCGACGTTGGCGGCGCCCAGGCCGGCCAGCTCGCGGTCGCAGTCGATCCGCTGCCGCCGGCGCGCCGCGAGCGTCTGCGCCACCGACACCGACTCGACGAAGCCCACCAGCGCGATCAGGATCGCCGCCGGCAGCAGGTCCAGCCACAGCCCGGCCGGCGGCAGCGGCACCGAGGGGGAGGGCAGGCCGGCCGGGATGGCGCCCACCGTCTTCACCCCTTCCCATTGCAGCCGGTAGGCGGCGACGATGGCGGTGGTGACGGCGACCGCCAGCACCGGCCCCGTCCGGGCCAGCAGCCCGGCGGCCCGGGGATTCATGCCGGCGCGCAGCAGCAGCGGCTTCAGCCCGTTCTTGGCCCAGAGCAGCAGCGCCAGCGCCAGCGCGCCCAGCGCCGCGGTCCAGGGATTGAACAGGGTGGCGTTGGCGGCCAGCGACACCGCCATTTCCGGCAGGGTCGAGCCGCCGGCGGGGATGCCCAGCAGGTGCTTGATCTGGCCGGCGGCGATCAGGATGCCGCTGGCGCTGATGAAGCCGGAGATGACGGCATGGCTGAGGAAGTCGGCGACGAAGCCCAGCCGCAGCAGCGCCATGCCCGCCAGCACCAGCCCCGACAGCAGCGCCAGCACCTGCGCCGCCACCACATATTCCGGCGTGCCGGCCGGCGCCACATGCGACAGCGACGCCGCCGTCATCAGCGAGATCACCGCCACCGGCCCCACCGCCAGCGTCGGGCTCGACCCGAACAGGGCATAGGCGACCAGCGGCACGATGCTGGCGTAGAGGCCGACCTGCGGCGGCAGCCCGGCCAGCATGGCGTAGGCCATGCCCTGGGGCACCAGCATCAGGGTCACGATGATGGCGGCCAGCCCGTCCTCCAGCATCTGGCCGGAGCCGTAGCCGCGGGTCCAGTCCGGCTTCAGCCGCTCCGGCACCAGCCGTCCCGGGCGGAGTTCCGCCGCCAGCGACAGGAGGCGCGCCAGCCGCTCCAGCGGCAGGCCGGCCTGGGGAGGCAGGGAAGGGGCCGTCACGTCAGCGCTCCGCCCCGTCGACCAGATGCGACCATTCCCGCTCACCCCGCTGCGACTCCGTCGACGAGCAGAACGGACCGGGCAGCGCGACGGGCACGGAGGATGAAGGCGTAGCCCGCCAGGGCCGGTCACAACGATTCCACAGGGCGCCACGGGACCGGAGGGGCTGGGAATCCCTTGTACCTGCACCAGATGGCTGTCGGAACGGAAAGCGTCCTATCCCTCGGCACAGTGGCGCCCCTCGCCTGTTGGGCCAGAGTAGATGCGATGGGATGAGAAGGAGAGATCCATGCTGACCATGATCGCGGTGCTGAAGCTGATGGTGATCGGCGCCCTGATGCTGCTGACGCTGAACCGCGCGGGCGAGCCCCGGCTGCGGGCCATCCGGGTGCGCAGCCTGCCGCGCCGGCGCTGAGGGCGTCTCGCGCGGGGGCAGGCCCTCACCGCCCGCAGGCTGGGGGCGCGTTGAGGTCGTGCGTGCTTCGACAGGCTCAGCATGAGGGGGTTGGGTGCTGCTCCCACTGAATGAGCCGGGAGTGCCTGGCGCACTCCGTCCCTCATCCTGAGCTTGTCGAAGGACGCACCACGTCACGGCCTCTCCGGGTTGGCGAGCCCCCGGACGGACCCGGCGCAGGGCTGGTCCCCATCCCGCAGGGTTGCCGCGGGACGGCGGGACGTGCTCCCCTCCGGGCTCCCCCTGATCGGAGTCCGCGATGAGCTGGCAGACCCTGTCGATGTTCCTGGCGACCTGCTTCTTCCTGTCGATGACGCCGGGCCCCAACATGCTGCTGGCGATGAGCCTGGGCGTGCGCTTCGGCCCGCGCGGCGCCGTCTGGGGCGGGCTCGGCATGTGCGCGGCGCTGGCGGTGCTCTCGGCCCTGTCGGCGCTGGGGCTGGGCGCCCTGCTGGCGACCTCCGCCACCGCCTTCGAGATCTTCAAATGGGCCGGCGTGGCCTATCTGGCGTGGCTGGGCGTGCAGGCCTGGCGGGCGCCGGTGGAGACACGGGCGGAGAACGGCGCGGCGGCGTTGGGTGACGGCGTCGGGCCCCGGCTGTTCCTGCGCGGCGCCCTGGTCTGCTTCAGCAATCCCAAGGCGCTGGTCTTCATGGCGGCGCTGTTCCCGCAGTTCATCGACCCGGCCCTGGATGTCGGCCCGCAGCTGCTGGTGCTGGTGGCGGCCATGCTGGTGATCGAGTTCGGCTGGATCATGGCCTACGCGCTGGGCGGCGACCGTCTGGCGGCGCGGCTGACCACGCCCTCGGCGGCCCGGCTGCTGAACCGCATGACCGGCGGCCTGCTGATCGGCGCCGGCGGCCTGCTGGCGCTGGCCCGGCGGGTTTGACGGCCCTCAGTCCGCCACGCCCAGCATCAGGATGAACAGGGCGAAGCTCAGCAGGGCGAAGACGGCGACGATCAGCATCGCCGCCGTGCGCCACAGCGCCCCGCCGATCCCCAGGGCATAGGTGCCTTTCAGCTGGGCGTAGAGGTGTACCGGCGGCGTCAGCACCAGCAGCGCGCCCACCAGCCCGTTGACCCCGTCGCCCATCCGCGCCAGCGCCGCGACGATGATCACCAGCAGGCTCATGAAGGACAGCGAGTAGAGCGAGAAGATGACGTGGTCGTACAGCGCCACGTCGCGCCGCCACGCGAACATCAGCCAGACGAAGGGCAGGGACAGAGGGATCAGCAGGAAGGCGAACTTGTAGGCGGCGCTCTTCATCTTGTAGAGCACGAGATCGGGGTTGTCGGCGGCCTTGCGCAGCTGGGCGTCCAGCGCGGCGTTGCCGGTGTCGATCTTCATTTCCTTGAGAAGCGTCTTGGCCACCTGCCCGTCCACGATGGCCCGCGGGGAACCATCCGCCGCCGCGCCGCCCGCCGCGCCCCCGGCCTCCGCCGCGCCGCCATAGACGCTCGTCAGCACTTTCTCCATCTCCGCCACCTGCGCGGTGAGCGCGTCGAGTGCGGCCTGGGCGGCCGCCACGCCGGCGCCGGAGGCCTCCGCCTGCCGCAGCGTCGCCTCGGCCCGGGACAGCTCGGTGCGGCTCTCCACCAGATCCTGGATCAGCCGCGCCCGCACCTCGGCGCTCATGCTGCTCTTGAACCCGTCGGTCTGGAGGGGGCCGGTCAGGCTGGAGAAGACGAAGAACATCAGGAACACGCTGAACAGGAACAGCGCCAGCGGCGAGACGTAGGCGGCGCGGCGGCCGTGGATGTAGCGCCGGGTCAGCGTGCCCGGACGGAAGGCCAGCAGCGGCAGGGTGCGCAGCGCCTTGCCGTCGAAATGCAGGATGCCGTGGATGAACTCCTCGACCAGGTGCAGGACCGAGCGATGGACGTGCCCGGTCTGGCCGCAGCCGTGGCAATAGGGACCCTGCAGCACGGTGGCGCAGTTGGCGCAGCGTGCCGAGACGTGACCCGCCCGGCCGCCGGCCTCCCCCTCGATGGCGATGGCGGTCAGCCCCGCCGTCGCCAGCCCGCCCGCCGCCTCGATCTCGCTGCTCATCATCCGCCCCCGCTACCCCGCCCGGGTGAGCGTGAGCGGAAACGGGCGCGGGATCAAGCCCCTGCGGGCGGGTGGGGCATCGCGGCGGCGAAGCGGGTGCCGGAATCCCGGCACCATGCCGCCCGGCCGTGCCCCACCCGCGACCCGTCAGGCCTTCTTGCCGGACGCCTTCAGCGCCGCGTCCCACATCTCGCGGTAGGCGATGCGGGTCTTGGCGCTGAGCGGGCGCCAGAACAGGGCGGGGGTGAAGAACTCGTCGCCGGGCAGGGCGGCGCCGACCAGCGCGCGCGCCTTGCCGTTGACGATGACGGAACCGAAGGCCTCGGCGATCTTCTGCTGCGCCTGCACGCCGACCAGATAGCCGAACAGCAGGTGCGCGGCCTCCATCTTCTCCGGGCTGGCGGCCGCCTGCTTGGCGATGGCGAGCGTGTCCAGCCAGACGGTCACCGGCTCCTCGGTGCGCGGGATGGCCCATTTCTGGCCGTCGGCATTGGCAGCGGCCACGCCGAACCAGTAGTCGGTGACGTAGCGGAGATCCTTCATCGCCGCCTTGTCGGGCATGCCGCCCCAGAAGCCGGCCGCGTTCGCCACCAGCTTGTTCAGGATCTCCTGCGTCTTCGCCTTCTGCTCGGGCGTCATCTTCTCGACGTCGAAGACGGCGTCGGCCTTGACGCCGGCCAGCAGGGCCGCCTGGTAGATGTTCGCCTCGTACTGGTCGCTGGTGATCTGGAAGGTGCCCTTGGCAGTCGGGTCCAGCAGCACCTGCCAGCTCTTCGGCCCCGGACCCTTGGCGGCGTTGTAGGCCAGCGCGTAGGAGCCGCCCAGCAGCGGCACGCCGTGCACCTTGCCGCCGGCGCCCTTGAAGGCGTCCAGGTCGCGCAGCACCGGGTAGACGTCGCCGTAATTCTCGATCTTGGCCGTGTCCACGGGCGCGAGCAGGGCGATGAGCTTGCCCTGCTCCTGCTGGTAGTAGTTGTGCGTCGGCGTGACGATGTCGGCCTTGCCGGCGGCGAGGGCCTGCACGATGTCGTCGGCGTTGCCGATGTACTGCACCGACCCGTCGGCCTTGCGCACGAACTCCAGGTCGATGTCCCTGCCCTTGGACTTGGCATAGGCCTCGAAGTCTTTCTCGTGCAGGCTGATGTAGCCTTCCCACTCGAAGACGGTCAGCTTGGTGCCGGCCTGCGCGGCCTGCGGACCGAGCGCCAGCAACGCGGCCAGCGCGATTGCCTTTCCGTTCATCAATTCGGCTCCCGAACCATTAGAGGCTGAATGAAGGCGCCTCTTTCCCCTCTGTTCTTCTGCGGGGCGACTGAGATGGTCCCCGCTTTCTCTTTTGTGTTAACAGGTTAAGGCGGCTGCCGCCCGCAAGCCAAGCGCCAAGGATTACGCCTTTCGATGTATGAGGTGGCGCCGCCGGCTTGACGGGAGGCGGGGATCGCGCGAGCTTCCGGGCCCGACCGCCCGGAGCTCCCGATGCCCCAATCCGTCGCCACCGTCTCCCTGCTCGTCCGCGACTATGACGAGGCCATCGCCTACTACCGCGACCGGCTGGGCTTCGAGCTGCTGGAGGACACGGACCTGGGCGGGGGCAAGCGCTGGGTGGTCGTGGCGCCGCCGGGGGGCAAGGGGGCGGCGCTGCTGTTGGCCCGCGCGGCGGACGAGCGCCAGTTGGCCCGGGTCGGCGACCAAGCGGGCGGCCGCGTCTTCCTGTTCCTGCGCACCGACGACTTCGCCGCCGACCATGCGCGCTTCGAGGCCGCCGGGGTGCGCTTCCTGGAGGCGCCGCGGCACGAGGCCTATGGCAGCGTCGCCGTCTTCGAGGATCTCTACGGCAACCGTTGGGACCTGCTGCAGCTGAAGGGCTGAGCGTCTCCGGCCGTCAGGGCGCGATCAGCCCCAGCTGGATCGCCACGGCCACGGCGTGGAACTTGTTGTGCACGCCCAGCTTCTGCATGGCGTTCTTCATGTGGAACTCGGCCGTCCGGCTGCCGCAGCCCAGGATCGTCGCCGTCTCCGCCATGGTCTTGCCGCGGAAGGCCCAGAGCAGGCATTCCCGCTCGCGGTCGGTGAGCGTGGGAAGCTCCAGCTCCTTGCCCTGCAGGCCGCGCAGCTCCAGCATCCGCTCATGGTAGCTCAGCGCCACCAGCCGCAGGGCCGCGGGCCGCGCGGCGGGGCTGTAGAACCCGGCCAGCGGCTCCGCCCAGTACAGCGAGAAGAAGGAGGAGGCCGGCCGGCCCGCCGAGTCCACCGCATGCACCGGGATCGCGATGCCCTGGTTCATGCCGTGGTCGCGGGCGAAGGCCATGATCTTGCGCGCCCGGGACTTCACGCCCCGGCGCGGCTGGTCCAGCTCCTGGAACTCGGGGAACTCCGACCAGTCGAAGGGCACGTTGCTCCAGGCCGCCCGGGCCACGACCGGATCATAGTCCAGGAAGCCCTCGCCCATATACTCGGTGACGAAGCGGTCGGGCGAGGTGGTCTGGAACCATGGCAGCGCGCCGTCCGACGCCGAAACGCGGCGGACGTCGAAATAGCTGAAGGCGCAATAGCCCAGCTTTCCTATTAGTGTATGAAACACGGCCTGCATCTCGTCCGGGCTCTGCGCCCCCTCGATGCTGCTAAGTGCTTCTTCCAGCGAGAACATCCGCCTGGGACCCCGTTCCGCCGCCAACCCATGGGACCAATCCCCCGTAATTCTACGAGTTACATAGGATTTTTGCCAGTGGCGTACTCCTGCCTGGATCATACGGGAGTACGCGATGTCCGGCGGCGGGTCCGGCGCCGGGACGGAACGCGCTCCCGCCCTCGATTTGACCGGGAGCGCCGCCTGATGCCCAAGCTCTCCTCCCTGCCGCAGCAGGTCGCCGACGCGCCCCTCCGGGGCTCCCCCAGCCTGCTGCGGGCGCTGGACGGCCTGCCGGAAAACGAGGCGCCGGCGCCGCGCACGGTGCGCATCGCCGGCAAGCGCACCTCCATGCGGATCGAGCCGGCCTTCTGGGCCCAGCTCTGCCGCATCGCCGCCGCCGAGGGGCTGGCGGTGGAGGATCTGGTGGCGCTGATCGCGGGCAACCTGCAGGACGTGGCGTGCCTGACCCGCGCCATCCGCGTCTTCGTCGTGCTCTACGGCCGGTCGGCCGCGCCGGTGGCCAGGACCCGCCTCGGCCGCACCGTCGAGCGGTCGCGCCGCGCCGCCTCCACCCGGCCGGCCCTCAGCGTTCCGAGCATGCCGGGCGAATAGGCCCGGCGCCATCCCACGTCCCAATCGCCCGCGAGACGCCGCACCGCGTCCGCGGGCTTTTTACTTGTCTGCATTAACGATCCCAAGTCACGGCGGGGTGCCGTCATTGGCGCGTATCCCCCTGCGCAACCGTATGAAGTTGTCCGGGCGACGGTTTTGGCTTACACATGTAAGCAGCAAAGGGGCCGATGTGGTCCCCCAGTCCGGGGTTACGAGATGCCGCGCCGTACGAAGAACCAGGAAATCCTCGCTTTCGAATCCACGGTTGAGGCCCATATCGCCGGCCGCTTGCGGCTGCGCCGGGGCCTGTTGGGGATGACGCAGTCCGAGCTGGCGCGCGCGCTCGGCATCACCTTCCAGCAGGTGCAGAAGTACGAGCGCGGCTCCAACCGCATCTCCATCGGCAAGCTGGTCCAGATCGCCGAGATCCTCGACGTGCCGATCACCTTCTTCTTCGACGGGCTGGAGCTGGACGGCGACCGGGTGCAGCGCCTGGTCGCGCAGGCCCCCGCCGCGGACGAGCCCGGCGTGCTGGGCCGCCGCGACCTGGACCTGCTGCGCGGCTGGCGCAACCTGCCGCCGGCCGTGGCCGACGCCTTCGCCGCCCTGCTGCGCGCCACGTCGGGCGCCGGCGAGGAGGAGGAGGGCGAGGCCGGCGAGGGCGAGGCGCCCGCCGCCAAGGCGCCCCGCCGCCGCAAGAGCGCGTCCGGCACCGCCGCCGCCTGATCGGGGTTCAGGGCGGGAGCGGCCGCGTCAGCGGGCCCGCTCCCCCACCCCGCGCCGGTCCGCCGCGTTCAGCAGCACCACCAGGCCGGCGTCCTTCCAGTGCTTGGTCCGCCTGATCTCCTCGCGGACCAGCCCCACCACCGTGCCCAGGATCGCCAGCTCCGCGCCGGTGAGCGGGACCGGGTCGTCCAGCCGCTCGGCAGCCGTCCGCACCAGGCCGGGGTCCAGCAGCGTCAGCCAGTCCGAGGCATCCACCCCCAGCGCCTGCGCCAGCTCCTGGCCGCGCACGGCATGGGCCATGCGCTCGCGGGCCGGCACCTCCGCCCCCTTGGCGAAGGCGCCGCGGAAGGCGGCCTGGATCTCCGCCACCAGCGCGTCGCGGAACTCGCTGAAGCGGGTGCCCCAATGCAGCCGGCGGGTCAGCGCGTTGCGCCAGCGGGTGCAGAAGCCCAGCGCCCAGGCCAGGGCCGCATGGTCGACGGCGCCGCGCCCCTCGGCCTGGGCGGCCAGCACCACGCGGCCCTCCAGGTAGGGATAGAGCGTCGTCTCCACCCGCTTGATCATCCCGTCCAGATGCTCGCGGGCGCGGGCGCCGTAGCGCGCGTCGCGCATCAGGTCGAAGGCGTCGAACAGGTCGAGCATCTCGTCCATGCAGAGCAGCTCGCGCTCCAGCAGCTCGCGCCGGGCCGAGGGCACCACCAGCGGCCGCCGCGCCAGCTCGCCCGCCCCGGCCATCGCCGCCGCCTCCTCGGCCAGCGCCTTGCAGCAGCGGCGCAGGTGGCGATCGAGTTCCGCCAGCAGCGTCGGCTGCCAGGCGGGCGGAACCTCCACCAGGAAGGGCGCCATGTCGCGATAGGCGCGGCGGCGGCGCAGCAGGGTCAGCGGTACCATCGGGCCGCAGATGGCCGCCAGAACAGGCGTCACGCCCCGGGGCGCCAGGCGGGCGAGGTCGGCGGCGACCCCGGCCATCGCCTCCGCGTCGCCCTCGGCGGCCAAGCAACGCTCCAGCAGCGGCGCGTAGGCCGGGCCGTGCGCCAGGACCGCCTGGATGGCGGCCACGTCCTCGGCCTTCAGCGGGCGCGGCACGTCGGGCAACTGCTTGGCCTCGGCCTCGCGCCGGCGCCAGCGGTTGACGGCCTCGAGGAAGCTCTTGGCCTTCTGCGGATCGGCCATGGCGGCGGAGATGCGGTCGGCGGCGGTGCGCCGGACCTCCTCGCGCAGGGCAACCACCTCGGGCGTCCGCAGCACCAGGTAGATGGGCGTGTCCTGCGCCAGCTCGGCCAGCCGCGTCGCCGCCATGGCGGGCAGGGCGCCCAGCGGCTTGGCCGCCAGCGCCGCCCAGACGCCGCCGACATCCAGCACATGGATCACGCCGGGCGCGCCCCACTCCTCGCCGACCCAGGCGGGTTCGGCCAGCAGGAAGGGCTCGAACAGCTGGGTGAAGAGCCGGCGCGCATGGTCGGCACGGGCCGCGTTCAGCTTGGCGACCAGGGCCCGGCGCAGCGCCTTCTGCGCCGCCGCGTCCTGTCCCGTCTCGTCCAGCTCGGAATAAAGCCGCTTGGCGGCGTCGACCGGCAGCTGCTCGATCAGCAGCGCGATCTGCTTGTCCTTGTCGCTCACTCGGATGCACTCACCAGGAAACGCCCGACGGCCCCCGCCATCGTCACCGATACCGCCGGAGCGAGAGCCCCGGTTTCCCGCACCATAGCGCCGGACGGCGAATTTCGGATGCGGTTCGTCGGTATAGGGGGAAGGGGGAGGGCGACCGCTGAAGGCGCCCGGCGCCTATGCGGAACCACTCCGGCGCCCTTGCCACCGGGATGGGTTGTACGGCGGCCAAGGGCCGCCCCTTACCAGGGTTGCCGCCTAAGGAATTACCACCATGGCGGTGTGACAATGTTTGGGCGTTCCTGACGGTTGAGCGGAAGTCCGCCTTGGACATCGGCCCTACGTCAGAGGTGCGGTATGACCACGAACTGGCAGTCGCTTTATGGTGATCCCTGGGGAAGTCTCAGCTACTTCCGCAGCAAGATGACGGGTGTCGAGCGGACGTTGAACGACTCCGCCAACAACCTGACTACCGGTTCCGGCCATGACCTGATCCGCCTCCGGGGAGGCAATGACTCGCTGACCGCCAACGGGGGCGATGACTGGATCGATGCCAGCCTCGGCAACGACAGCGTCCGGGCCGGCGACGGCCATGACTTCATCTTCGGCGGCGATGGCAACGACTCCGCCTGGGGTGGCAATCACAACGACATTCTGGAGGGTGGGGCGGGCAACGACCGGCTGTACGGCGAGGCTGGGGACGACCGGCTGCTGGGCGGCCTCGGCAACGACCTCCTGGAAGGCGGCGCCGGCAACGATTCCAGCCTCGGCGCCGCCGGCAACGACAGCTTCCGGGGCGGCATCGGCAACGACACGGCCCGCGGCGGCGACGGGAACGACACCGTCTATGGCGATGACGGCAACGACTGGCTCTGGGGCGACAACCACAACGACCTCATAGACGGGGGCGTAGGGAACGACACCCTGGCCGGAGACGCCGGGAACGACAGCATCCTGGGCGGCCTCGGCAACGACTCCGCCTGGGGCGGCGTCGGAAACGACACGTTCCGCGGCGGCGACGGCAACGACACCGTCCGGTCGGAGGACGGCGACGACTGGCTGTGGGGCAACAACCACAACGACTATCTGAACGGCGGTGCCGGCAACGACACGCTGGCCGGGGACGCCGGCGACGACAAGGTGGACGGCGACGGGGGCAACGATTTCATCTGGGGCGGCAGCGGCAACGACACCATCACCGGCGGCTCCGGCAGCGACACGATCCAGGCCGAGGACGGCAATGACGTGCTGTACGCCGGCGGCGATGGCAATGACAGCCTTGTCGGTGGCGCCGGGGACGACGTCTACCACAATTTCGATTTCAGCTTCGAGTATGACTGGGGCCGCTACGAGCACAGCCCGGGCACCACGACATTCGTCATCGAGAGCGGGCGGGACACCATCTACGACTGCGGCGGCATCTGGGGAACGTCCGACCGCATCGTCTACAAGGGCGGCAGCGTGACCGCCCATGATTTCGGCGGCGGACGCTATAACGCCACGCCCGACGAGATGGATTGGAACATGTACGGGGCCAGGGACAAGGTCGTCCTGACCGGCCTCGTCGTCGGCGGCAACCGCGTCGACGATTTCGCCGAGTTCACCCAGATGATCCGGGACGGTCGCATCGGCTACAGCTTCAGCCCGGCCGAGTGGGAGGGATACTGGACCTGGAGCGGTGAGTATTACGGCTGGAAGGTCGGTGACATCACCCTCGACTTCGGCGACGGGCGGGTCATGCATTTCATCAACACGTCATTGTCCGGCACTGACGGGGCTTGGTCCTTCTCCCCGGACGACTGGATCTTCTGACGTAGGGGCATCTGCGGGGACGGCATGCCGGGACGGCCATCCGCTGCCGGCCGGCTGTCCCCGGTTCCGGATGGTGCCCCCGGTCGGACTCGAACCAACACGTGCTTGCGCACAACAGATTTTGAGTCTGCCGCGTCTACCATTTCGCCACGGGGGCAACCGGGCGGGGGCGATCATAGCGGGCGGCGCGCGCGGGTCAAACCTATTCGGCCCGGGCTTTTGGCGGAGCGGGCAGGGGTGCGGGGGCGACGTGCCGCAGGGGCGAGGACGGCGGCGGCTTTGCGCAGGGGCGCGGAGTGTCCTATATCCAGGGGATGCGCCCGACCGATCTCCTCTCCTCTCCGCGACTCGCCGGCCTGCTGCTGGGCGGCCTGGCGGCGCTGGCGCTGGCGGCGGCGCTGCTGTCGCAGTATGTCGGCGGGCTCGCCCCCTGCGAGCTGTGCCTGTGGCAGCGCTGGGCGCTGGTGGCGGTCATGGTCGCCGTGGTGCCGGCCCTGATCACCCCGCCGCGCGGCACCACCGGCCGGCTGGGGGCGATCGCCGTCGCGGTGGCCGGGCTCGCCTTCCTGGCCGGCGCCGGCATCGCGATCTTCCATGTCGGGGTGGAGCAGCATTGGTGGCAGGGCCTCTCCTCCTGCGGCGGGGGCGGCAGCTCGGCCAGGACCGCCGAGGAGATGCTGGCCGAGATCATGAATGCCCCCGTCACCCGCTGCGACGAGGTCGCCTGGTCCTTCGCCGGCATCTCCATGGCCGGCTACAACGCCCTCTTCTCCCTGGCGCTGGGGCTCACGGGCCTCGCCGCCGCGCGCGCCGCCTTCCGGAGGTTCTGATGACCGCCGATCACCGCACTCCCTCCGACAACCGTCCCCGCCGGCCGCTGCCGGGCGATCCCGGTACGCAGGAGCGGGTGAAGCGCATGATCCGCGTCGACCATGCCGGCGAGTACGGCGCGACGCGCATCTATGCCGGCCAGCTGGCGGTGCTGGGGCAGGGGCGGCACGGCCCCACCATCCGCCACATGGCCGAGCAGGAGAAGGAGCATCTCCGCACCTTCGAGGAGATGATCCGCCAGCGCCGGGTGCGGCCGACCGCGCTGCAGCCCTTCTGGCACGTCGCCGGCTTCGCGCTGGGCGCCGCCACGGCGCTGATGGGAGAGCGCGCCGCCATGGCCTGCACCGTGGCGGTGGAGGAGGCGATCGACGAGCACTACGCCGCCCAGGCCGCGGCGCTGGGGCCGGAGGAGGAGCATCTCAAGGCCACCATCGAGAAGTTCCGGGCCGAGGAGCTGGAGCACCGCGACATCGGCCTGCACCACGAGGCCGAGATGACGCCGGGCTACGAGCTGCTGTCCGCCGCCATCAAGGCCGGTTCCCGCGCCGCCATCTGGCTGTCCGAGCGCTTCTGAGACCCATCCGTATGCGGATGAATGGGCTTGACGGTCTGCGCGTCAGGCGCTAGACACCCGGCATTCCTGCCCCATCGAAGGGTGTTTTATGTCCGCTCCCACCGCCTGATCCTGCCGGGCCGCCTGTCGGCCCGGGATCCAAGGCCCCGCCATGGCCGCTGAAGCCCGGCCCGCGACCTCGACGAGGCGCGGCGTCCGAAGGCGTGCGCCCGCGGGGTCCCTTCCAGGACCAAGGTCGGGACACCAAGGACATGAACGTGTCGAAACACGAGCAGCGGGTGCTGCACGTGCTCGCCCAGGGTGGGCGTATCGAGTATGAGCGCGACGAGCGCGGCCGCATCACCGAAATCCTCTGTGTGACGCGCGAAGGCTGGGCGCTGTCGGACTGCACCGAGGCGCTGTTCCACAAGCTGCGCCGGCGTGGCCTGATCGCCTCGCAGGACAGCCGGCCCTACCGCATCACGCGCGAGGGGCTGGCGGCGGTGAGGGCGCAGCTGGACAACAGATAGCGCGGATATGAGAAAGGCCGCGGGGCTTGCCCTCGCGGCCTTTTCTCAGCTCAATCCTCAGCAGGGATCGAGTTCGGTGTCCCAGTACAGGAAGTCGCGCCAGCTCTCGTGCAGGAAGTTGGGCGGGAAGCTGCGGCCGTTCTCCTGCAGCTCGTAGGCGGTGGGCTGCAGCGGCGGGTTCAGCGGGATCATGCCGCAGACATGCGGCAGCCGGTTTCCCTTGATGAGATTGCAGGCGGAGCAGGAGGTGACGACGTTGTCCCAGGTGGTGCGCCCGCCGCGGGAGCGCGGGATGACGTGGTCGAAGGTCAGTTCCTGGGTGGGGAAGTGCCGGCCGCAATACTGGCAGGCGAAGCGGTCTCTGAGGAAGACGTTGAACCTTGTGAAGGCCGGCCTTCGCGCCGAGGGTATGTATTCCTTGAGACTGATGACGCTGGGGAGCTGGATCTCGGCGCTGGGTGAGCGGACCACCCTGTCGTAGGTCGAGATGATGTTGACCCGGTCGAGGAATACCGCCTTGACGGCGTCCTGCCACGACCAGAGCGACAGGGGGAAGTAGCTCAGCGGACGGAAATCCGCATTGAGCACCAAGGCCGGACAACTTTCCAAAGGTGGAGCCAAGTCCCACCTCCATGCCGTTTCCTGGGCGACCGGCCCGGTGGGCATTGCCGTCGTTCGACGGCGCCTCGGACCCGTCCACGGGCATCATTCTTACATGAGCCCGCCTCTCCCTGGCAACGTCGCGAACGCGCCGAAGGGTCCCGGTCACAGAAAATTAACCGCTTCCCACTCCAACGGGTGGGGGGATCGGGGCTCCGCACCCACTTTCTATGGGGTTGGGGAACCGTCGCCCAGATGCCTGGCCAGGAACCTGCCGCCGACTCCGATGCCGTCCTCGTCCAGCCAGTGGCCCAGACGCGGGCGGATTCGCACCTCCACCTCGAAGCCGTGCTGGCGCAGCTGCGCGCCGGCCAGCGAGGTCGCCTGCACCGGCACCACGTCGTCGGCGTCGCCGTGGACCAGCAGCACCGGCGGGCGCGACCGCACCTCCGTCCCCATCGTCTCGAATCCCAGCATGGCGCCGGAATAGCCCACCACCGCCGCCACCGGCTCCGGCAGCCGCGGCGCCACATGCAGCGCCATCATGGTGCCCTGCGAGAAGCCCACCAGCGCCACTTGGCGCCAGGAGAAGCCGAGCGCCTGGCGCTGTGCGTCCAGGTAGCGGGTCAGGCCCGGGGCGGCCGCCTGGATGCCGGCCAGCAGGCGCGGCGGCGACAGCTCGCGCAAGCTGAACCATTGGAAGCCGTAAGGCGCCATGTCGCAGGCGTCGGGCGCGTCGGGCGCCAGGAAGGCGGCATGGGGCAGGGATGCCCGCCATTCCTCGCCCAGACTCAGCAGGTCGCGCCCGTCGGCACCGACACCGTGCAGCAGCACGACCAGCTGGCGGGCGGGGCCGCCGGAGGCGGGGGGCAGGGAGGGGCCGGAGAGTTCCTTCATCATGCGCTGGTTGTCCCGGTGATGCCGCCGGATGTCAACCGCGCCGGCCGGTGCTACATCTCGCCGATCCTACATCCCGGGCCATCATGAGCACCGTCACCCGTTTCGCCCCCAGCCCGACCGGCCATCTGCATCTGGGCCATGCCCACTCCGCCCTGTTCGGCTGGCGCGCCGCCCAGGCGCGGGGAGGATCGTTCCTGCTGCGGATCGAGGACATCGACCCCAACCGCTGCCGGGCCGAGTTCGAGCGCGACCTGAAGGAGGATCTGGCGTGGCTGGGCCTGTCCTGGCCGGAGCCGGTGCGCCGCCAGTCCGAGCACAGGGAGGACTACAAGGCCGCCCTGGTCCGGCTGGAGGCGATGGGCGCGACCTATCCCTGCTTCTGCTCCCGCAAGGAGATACAGGAGGAGATCGCCCGCGCCGGCGCCGCCCCGCACGGGCCGGAGGGGCCGCTCTATCCCGGCACCTGCCGGCGCTTGGCTCCGGAGGAACGGGCCGCGAAGCTGGCCGCCGGGCTGCCCTTCGCCGTCAGGCTGAGCGTGGCGGCGGCCACCGCGCTGACCGGCCGGCTCACCTGGCGCGACCTCGGCGAGGGCGAGGTCGTTGCGGAGCCGGAACTGATGGGCGACGTGGTGCTGCACCGGCGCGACGCGCCCTCCTCCTACCATCTCTCGGTCGCGGTGGACGATGCGCTGCAGGGCGTGACGCTGGTGACGCGGGGCCGCGACCTGTTCCACGCCACCCATATCCACCGTCTGCTGCAGGGGCTGCTCGGCCTGCCCGTCCCGGACTGGCACCATCACGGGCTGCTGCTGAACGAGCGGGGCGAGCGGCTGGCGAAGCGCGACGGGGCCGCATCGCTGCGCTCCTTGCGCGCCGCCGGAAAGAGCCCGGCCGAGGTGCGGGCGCTGGCCGGCTTCCCGGATTGATGCGCCGCCCGCACCTTCTTGGTCACACCGCATTTTAGCGAATTTTTGCGGATGGGCTGTCACCTTCGTGGTATGAACCGCGGATGCCCGACACGCCCATGCTCGACCATTACCGGCGCCTCGCCAAGGAGACCACCATCGACGGCAATACCTTGCTGTCGACGGATTACTTCAACCATTTCAACGAAGTGATCATGCTCCTCTCGATGCTCGGCGACATGCCGGACATGCTGGAGGACATCCAGGCCTGGCGACCCAAGAGCTACCGGCAGCATTTCGAGGAGAGCGGGCTGGCTTTCGCGCCGCTCGCCATCGAGTGCTACGACCATGTCCCGCCCGAGTACCGCGTCCCCTTCGACGCCACCATCGACGAGATGACGGCGCTGATCCAGGAAGCGGCGGCGGCGCTGGACGGGCTGAAGGCCGACCCCGACATGCTGGGCTTCACCGCCTCGGACTATTGGCAGCGGCTGCAGGCCCTGGTCGACCGCGGCAGCGCCATCGTCCATGGCTGCGCCCCCAACGCGTCACTCGACCAGAGCGCGATCGACGATCTGTTCTGAGGGGGGCGGCCGGTCTGAAGGGGCTGGGGCGTGGTGCGTCCTTCGACAAGCTCAGGATGAGGAATGGGGGGATGCCAGGCACTCCCCGTTTCCAGACCAGCGGGAGCAGCAAGAACCCCCTCATGCTGAGCCTGTCGAAGCACGCAGGCCCCCAACGCTGCCGACGGCGCCTCTTTACCGCCGCAGCCCCTTCACCAAATCCAGATAGTCCGGGTCGGTCGGACCCAGGTAGCCGTGGCGGATCAGGAAGTCGATGACGACGAGGTTCACGTTGAACTTCCAGTCGTCGGTGGTGCGCACGCTCTCCATCACCCGCTCCACCGGCCAGAGGAAGAACGCCTCCACCTCGCCGTCGGTGTTGCGGGGGATCACGTCTTCCGGCAGTTCCAGATCGTAGCAGAAGAGGGTGTCCGGCTTCAGCCCGCGCTCATTCTCCATCAGGTAGGTGACGGCGCCGACCGGGCGGGCGCTCAGGGCTAGTTCGGGAGGCAGGTCGGCCTCTTCCCGCGCCTCCTTGACCAGGTTCTCCTCCAGCGTCAGCCCGAGCGGCTGGCCGCCGGCCACCAGATTGTCCAGCTTGCCGGGCGCCACGCCGCGGTCGTTGGCGCGGCGCCCGACCCAGAGGTGCGGCCCGTCGGCGCGGCGGACGATGCCGTTGATGTGCAGGCCGAAGCTGCGGATTCCGAAATAGGGGATCGCCGCCCGGTCCATCGCCAGCAGCGGCTCGGCGCCCCAGCGCGTCAGCACCGGGTACATCTCGCGCCTGAGCTTGTGGATGGTCCGCTCGGCCACCAGCGTGGCGATGGCGTCGCCCACCGCCCTGGTGCGCGCGTCGAAGTCGCCGTGACGGTCCATCACCGCCACGCCTTCCCCGTCCTTCTCGAACGGGTCGCCCAGGCCGAGCAGGCGCTTCGCGAAGTCGTGCGCCACCCAGCCGACATGCTGCCCCGCCACCCGGAAGGGGCGGTAGCGGCTGAGGTCGTGCGCGTTGCACGCCTCGATGTGGCGAATGAGGCTCATGCGCCGACAGGTGTACCGGCACGGACGGGCGGGCGCAACCCACCCGCCCGTGTAATCCGGCCGCGCCCTGGCACCAACCCCTCCTTCCGGCGTTAAGAGTCGGACCCCCGTCCAGCACCCGCCCGGAGGAGTGCCCGTCCATGTCCCTCAATCCCGCCCGCCGCCTCCAGAATCTGCGGACGCATCTGAAGGCGGAGAACCCGGACATCGTGGGGCTGGTCGACGCCTATGCCCGCATGGACAAGATCCTGCGGCGCATGCGGCTGCTGGACAAGCAGGAGACGCTGACTTCGCGCATCGGCTGGTGGCCGGTGGTCTCGGCCGTGGGGCTCTATTCCGCCGGCAAGTCGACCTTCCTGAACGACCTGCTGGGCATGACGGTGCAGCGGACCGGCAACCAGGCGGTGGACGACAAGTTCACCGTCATCTGCCATGGCACCGAGCTGCGCGACCTGCCCGGCACGGCGCTGGACGTCGACCCGCGCTTTCCCTTCCATGCCATGGGCGACGAGATCGACAAGGTCGCCCCGGGCGAGGGCAAGATGGTCGACCGCTACCTGGCCCTGAAGACCGTGCCGTCGGACATGCTGCGCGGCATGATCCTGGTGGACAGCCCGGGCTTCGACAGCGACGAGTACCGCCACGCCACGCTGCGGCTGATCGACCACATCCTGGACCTCTCGGACCTGACGCTGGTCATGTTCGACGCCCGCAAGCCCGAGCCGGGCGTGATGCGCGACACGCTGGACAAGCTGGTGGCGCGGGTGAAGGACCGGGCGGACGTCAACAAGTTCCTGTTCATCCTGAACCAGATCGACGCCACCGCCCGCGAGGACAATCTGGAGGAGGTGGTCGGCGCCTGGCAGCGGGCGCTCGCCGGCGTCGGCATCTCCGGCGGTCGCTTCTACACGGTCTACAGCGAGCGCGCCGCCGACGGCTCCACCATGATCCAGCCGCGCCTGCAGGAGATCCGGGCGCGCGACATGGCGGAGATCCGCCAGCGCATCGACGAGGTGTCGTCGACCCGCGGCTACCGCGTCGCCAACGGGCTTGAGGCGGTCGCCAAGGAGGTGCGGGAGGAGGCGGTGCCGATGATCACGGCGCAGCTCACCCGCTGGCGCCGGGTGGTCAACCGCATCACGCTGGGCGTGCTGGTCACGCTGCTGATCCTGACGGTGGCGCTGGCCGGGCTGGTGCTGGGCGACCCGACGGCGCTGCTGGCCCTGCCGCAGGAGGTGGGCTGGACGGTACTGGGCACGCTGGTGGTGCTGACGCTGGCGGCGCGCTTCTTCTCCGGCCGGGCGGTGGCCCGGCGCTACGCCCGCGAGCTGCCGGAGAAGCTGGGCGGCTTCCAGCTGACGGTGCGCCGGGCCTTCCTGAAGGCGACCGAGGCGCCGCTGTTCCTGCTGCGCGGCCGGCCGGTCGGCTGGTCGCGGGGCGTGGCGCGCAAGATCGACCAGATCCGCGAGACCGTCGCCGCCGAGGTCCGCCGCCTCAACGACCGCTGGGCGAGACCTGGCCTTGCCGGCGCGCCGGCGAAGCGGGACGCGGCTTGAACGGGCAGGCGCGGGGGCATAGAGTCGGGGACATGACCAAGCCCTTCGACATCTTCGGCCCCGCCTCCCCCGAGGAGGAAGCCCGCGCCGACGCCGAGGCCGAGGCCGACATCGCCGCCGGCCGCGTGGTGCCGCATGAGGACGTGCGGAAGTGGCTGCTGTCCTGGGGACAGCCTGACGAACTGCCGCCGCCGACGTGCAAGTAGTCTGGTCGAAGGCGGCCATCGCCGATCTTCGGGGTATCCGCGCCTATATCGGCCAGTTCAATCCCTTTGCCGCGCGTGACATGGCGGTGCGGCTGGTGGAAGCGGGGGACAGCCTCGGATATTTCCCGCATAGGGGCCGAATCATTGCCCCCAATATCCGCGAGTTGACAGTCGTCCATCCCTACATCATCCGCTACCGCATCACCGCCGAGGCGGTTTTCGTGCTGCGGGTCCGTCACGGCATGCGCCACGGAGATTGAGCCGGACGGCGCTCCTGCTTTCTGGGCTGAACGGGGCGGATAACCGCGACCGTCATCCCCGCGGAGGCGGGGACCCAGCTAATGTGCTTGCTATCCGGCCGTCGACAGGGGTGCGAAGGGCGACGTTGCCGCTCATCGCTCCAGTTCCGGTGCTAAGGGAATAACTGGGTCCCCGCCTCCGCGGGGATGACGATCATAACCACGCGCCTAAAGCCCCGCTCCCACCCGGTCCCGCCAGTGCGCCGCCAGCATGCGCGGCAGCTCGGTCGCGAAGTCCAGGCGCATCATGGCGAAGGCGGGGTCGGCCAAGGCCTCGGCGGCGGCGGGCGGGGGCTCGGCGACCTGCCACAGGCCCATGACCACGGCGTAGGAGGCGACGGCGGCCGGAGCGCCGGCGCCCGGAGGCAGGCCGGGCAGGCGCTGTTCCAGGAACGCCCCCAGTTCCGCGAGCTCGCCGGCCAGGGCCGCCTTGAAGCTCCGCACCGCCGCCTCGGCGCCGCGCCGCTCCAACTGGGCGTGGCTGATCGCGGCCAGCCGCATCAGCACGGGATGTTCGACCGGATAGCGGGCCTGCGCCGCCGCCAGGGCCTCCGGCGTCAAGGGGGCTGGCGCGGCGTCCGCTAGGTCGCGCAGCTGCCGCATCCAGCGCACGAAATGCTCGGACAGCAGGGTGAGGAACATGTCCTCCAGCGAGGCGAAGTAGAGATAGGCCGTGCCCTTGGCGAGGCCCGCGGCCTGGGCGATGGCACCGGCCGAGGGCAGCTCGCCCCCGCCCTCGACGAACAGCCGCTCGGCCGTGTCCAGCAGGTGCCGGCGGCGGGCGAGCTTGGCGGCGTCGTTGCGGGCACGCCGGGGCGCTGATGTCTCGGGAGGGCTGTCCATCGTCTCTCGGCCGGTCGCGTCGGTCGGCGCCCATGTTAAATGACCACCGGTCATTTATCCATTGCCACGCCGCTTGTCCCGCGCCATCATGGCCGCGCCAGCCAGGGAGGGGAAGCATGGTCAGTCTCACCGTCAACGGGGTCGAGCACCGGGTCGAGGTCGAGGAGGACATGCCGCTCCTCTGGGTGCTGCGCGACGTGCTGAACATGACCGGCACCAAATATGGCTGCGGGGTCGCGGCGTGCGGCGCCTGCACCGTCATGGTGGACGGCAAGGCGGAACGCTCCTGCGCCCTGCCCGTCGGCGCCGTCTCCGGCAAGGTGACGACCATCGAGGGGCTGTCGGCAGACCGCTCGCACCCCGTGCAGAAGGCCTGGTTGGCGGAGCAGGTGCCGCAATGCGGCTACTGCCAGTCCGGCATGATCATGGCCGTGTCGGCGCTGCTGGAGAGCAACCCGAGGCCGACCGACGCCGACATAGACGCGGCCCTGACCAACATCTGCCGCTGCGGCACCTATCCGCGCATCCGCCAGGCCATCCACAAGGCGGTGGAGGTGCGGTCGTGAGCGCGCCCCAGATGCCCAGCCGCCGCCAGTTCCTGGTCGCCACCGGCGCCGCCGGCCTGCTGGTCGGCTTCGGCCTGCCCGGGCGTGCCGGCGCTCAAGCTCCCGCCGCCGTTCCGCAAGGCCCCGCCCAACTGAACGGCTGGGTGCTGGTGGCGCCGGACGGGCAGGTCACCATTCGCTGCGGCCGCGCCGAGATGGGGCAGGGCGTCTTCACCGGCCTCGCCACGCTGGTGGCGGAGGAGCTGGGCTGCGACTGGCGCCGGCTGACGGTGGAGACCGGCCCGCCCGACGCGCTGTTCAAGAACATCGCCGGCGGCAAGAACATCCTGGCGCCGAACCATCTGCTGCCCCGCGAGGGCGGCGGCTTCGCCGACTGGGTGCTGACCGGCGTCGCCACGCTCGCCACCGAGCAGTTCACCGGCGGCTCCACCTCCATATCCGACGGGTTCGTCAGGGCGCGCGAGGCCGGCGCCGTCGCGCGCCACATGCTGGTGCAGGCGGCGGCGCGGGACTGGGCGGTGGCCGCCAAGGACTGCACGGTGGAGAAGGGCCGCGTGCTGCACGCCGCCAGCGGCCGCTCCGCCGATTTCGGGCAGCTCGCGGCCCGCGCCCAGGGGATCGAGCCGCCGGACGAGGTGGCGCTGAAGCCGCGCGCCGACTGGACTCTCATCGGCACCTCGCCGCCGCGCCTGGATCTGCCGGGCAAGGTCGACGGCAGCGCCGCCTTCGCGCTGGACATCCGCCGGCCGGGCATGCTGTTCGCGGCCGTCGCCAACGCGCCGACGCTGGGCGGATCGCTGCGGGCGCTGAACGCCGAGGAGGCGCTGAAGCTGCCGGGCGTGGTGGCGGTCCGGACGGTGCCGGGCGGCATCGCCGCGGTGGCCGACAACAGCTGGCGGGCCCTGCGGGCGCTGGCGGCGGTGAAGGCCGACTGGGATGCCGGCCCGCATGCCGGCTTCGACAGCGCCGCCGTCACCCGGGCGCTGGCCGCGGCCCTGGACCAGGAGACGGACACCGCCTTCGAGACCGGCGACGGCGCCGCGGCGCTGGAGGGCGCGCAGCGCAGGCTCCAGGCCGAGTACAGCCTGCCCTATCTCGCCCACGCCACCATGGAGCCGCAGACCTGCACCGCCGAGGTTACGGGGGCGGGCGTGCAGGTCTGGGCGCCCACCCAGGCGCAGACCCGCGCCGTCAAGGCGGCGGCGGACGCGGCTAGCGTGTCGGCCTCCGACGTGACGCTGCACACCACCCTGCTGGGCGGCGGCTTCGGCCGTCGCGGCGAGGTGGACTTCATCGTGCAGGCGGTGACGCTTGCGAAGGAGTTGGGCCGCCCGGTGCAGGTGGTCTGGTCGCGCGAGGAGGACATGCGCCACGATTTCTACCGGCCGGCGACGCTGGCACGGGCGGAAGGGGCGCTGGACGGCGACGGCATGCCGCTCGCCTGGCGCCAGCGGCTGGCGGGGCAGAGCATCATGGCCCGGGTCTTCCCGCCCTCCACCCTGATGGGCACCGACCCGACCATGATCGAGGGCGCGGCGCACCTGCCCTATGCCGTGCCGCACCAGGCGGTGGAGGTCGCCGCGGTCGACCTGCCGGTGCCGGTCGGCCCCTGGCGTGCCGTCGGCCATTCGCAGAACGCCTTCATCTCCGAGTGCTTCCTGGACGAGATGGCGGCGGCCGGCGGCCACGACCCGCTGGAGTACCGCCGCCGCCTGCTGAAGGATCATCCCCGCCTGCTGGCGGTCCTGAACCTCGCCGCGGAGAAGGCCGGCTGGGGCACGCCGCTGCCCGCGGGCCGGGGACGCGGCATCGCCTTCCATGTCAGCTTCGGCACGGCGGTCGCCCAGGTGGCGGAGGTGACGGTGGGTCCCGAGGGCGCGCTGAAGGTTGACCGGGTCGTCGCGGCCGTGGACTGCGGCACGGTGGTGAACCCGTCCATCGTCGAGGCGCAGGTGCAGGGCGCCATCGCCTACGCGCTCTCCGCCGCGCTGTTCGGCCGGATCAGCGTCGCCGGCGGCGCCGTCGAGCAGGGCAACTTCCCGGACTATGAGATGATCCGCATCCGGCACATGCCGGCCGTGGAGGTCCATGTCGTGCCCAGCACCGCCCCGCCCGCCGGCATCGGCGAGCCTGGCCTGCCGCCGCTGGCCCCGGCGGTCGCCAACGCCATCTTCGCCGCCACGGGCAAGCGCGTGCGCTCGCTGCCGCTGGTGGAGCAGGGGTTCACGGTGGCTTAGCATCCCTCGCCCCTTGCGGGAGAGGGATGGGCCCCATTGCATCAGCAATGGGAGGGTGAGGGGTCGGACGCCGCAGGCGGACGTTCTCACCGCATATCGCGGGCACGCCCGTCGAGAAGGCCCAGCCTGCGGCTGGTCCACCCCTCATCCTCCCCAAGCAGGCTTGGGGCCCCATCCTTCTCCCGCAAGGGGAGAAGGATGAAGAGCGTCACCCCGGCCTGCCCGCCGCTGCGGCCTTCTCGTCGCGCAGGCGGATCGCCAGCTCCTTGGCGATGTCGCGGATACGCAGGGCGGCTTCGGCGATGCGCTTACGGTCGTCGGGCTTCACCTTGCGGTGGGCGGTGCCGGAGATGTCCAGGATGGTCCGCGCCTGGGTCAGGATCGCCTCGGCCTTCGTGGCCGCGTCGGCGTCGCGCGGGCGCTGCTGGGCCCAGCTGCGGCAGCCCTCCGCCAGCGGTGGCACCTCGTGCATGCGGACGAAGCCGACGATGCCACAGGACTGCACGATGTTTCGCACCACCCGCCGGTCCTCGTCGGACAGGGTGTTGCCGCCCTGCTGCGCCAGGGAGGGCGGGGCGGCGAGGATCAGCAGCAGGAGGGCGGCGGTGCGGCGCATGGCGCCATCCTGACGCCGCCGCGGGAGCCGCGTCCACCTTCTTGGGACAAAGGGCTCACCCCACCGCGCGGATGCGGTCGCGCAGGAACTCGGGGATCTCCCGCAGGCGCCAGGTGGCCGGCTTGCCGTCGGCGAAGACGCACTTCTCCCCGGCATAATAGGCCTGGTAGGCGGCCACGGCGTCGCCCGGCACCTTGTACTGGTCGGGCATGGCCTGGGCGAACTCCTCCAGCAGGCCGTCGGGGATGCCGGCACCGTCCATCTCCTCGATCGGGTTCTGGCTGGCGTGGCGCTTGCCGTAGCGAGCGGTGAACTCCTCGCACAGCGCTAGGCCGTGGGTCTTCAGCCATTCCCAGTTGGGCCGGGTCCGGGAGGCCCACTGGGTGCAGGGATGGTGGCGATAGGCGGGTTTGTAGGGCGCCGGCACGCCGTTCATCCAGAGCGCCGTCGCCAGGATCTGGGCCGACTCCACCGCCTGCTTCACCACGTGCCGGTCGCACAGCATCTGCGCCGAGCGCACCGGGTCGCGGTCCAGAACGAAAATCTGCATGGCTCCCCCTTCGACATCGTCCTGCGACGGGCGTGACCGCTTGCAACAGGCGTGACAGCCGGGCGTCGCGGGGGGCATGCGCTGCGCGCGCTGGACAAGCGCGCCTCTATCGATTTCTCTGGCGCCCTATTCTGAAGGTCAGGTTCATGGGCGTGGCGCAGCAGGACGAGATCGAGGCGATCCGGAAGGAGCTCCAGCTCCACCGGAACTGGCTTGACGGCAAGGCCGGCCGGCGCGCCGAGCTGCAGTTCCGCGACCTCTCGGGCCTGCCGCTGAAGGGCGCGCGCCTGTCGGAAGCCAAGCTCTCCGGTGCCGACCTGTCGGGCGCCAATCTGGAGGGCGCCGACCTCGCCCGCGCCGACCTGTTCGGCGCCGACCTGGCCGGGGCCGACCTCACCGGCGCCAACCTCGCCGGGGCCGACCTGCGGGGCGCGAACCTGCACCGCGCCATCATGACCGACGTGGTGCTGCGCGGCGCCGACTTCCGCACCGGGCGGCTCATCAGCAGCGACGGCAAGACCGTCTGCGACAACGCCGCCGTGCTGACCGAGGCGCGGCTGGAGCGCGCCGTGCTCTGCGCCGCCAAGCTGACGGGCTGCGATCTCTCGGGCGCCGACCTGATGGATGCCGACCTGTCGGGCGCCGACCTCTCGCAATGCGTCATGGTCGGCGTCGACTTCACCGGCGCCAACCTGGAGGGCACGCAGCTGGCCGGGGCGGTGGTGGAGGCGTCGGCGCTCGGCGGCGCCAAGCATCTGTCGGAGCTGGCCCGCGCGCAGCTGGCAGCCCCGACCTACCGGCAGCTGAGCCCGATGGAACTGTCCATCGCCATCCGCCAGCACACGCACTGGGTGGAGGCGGCCGGCACCGCCGGCGCCCGGCTGGATCTGGAGATGGTGGAGCTGCCGGCCGTCGATCTGTCGGAGAAGGATCTGTCCGGCGCCCGCCTGCGCCACTGCAAGCTGGTCGACGTCAATCTCCAGGGCGCCCGGCTGGACATGGCCGACTTCGCCTACAGCGACCTCTCCGGCGCCGACCTGGAGCGGACCTCGATGCGCGGCGCCTCGCTCAAGCGCGCCAACCTCGCCCATGCCCTGCTCGCCGGCGCCAACCTCTCGCCCCAGCCGATGAGCGGCGGACGGGAATGGCCGGCGAACCTGGAGGGCGCCTGCCTGCGCGGCACCGACCTGACCAATGCGGCGCTGACCGGCGCCATCCTGCGCCGGACCGACATGGTCGGCGCCATCACGACGGGCCTCAGCGTCAAGGGCGCCGACCTGACCGGGGCCAAGCGCACGCCCGGCGAGGGGGAGGCGACGGTGCAGCGCCGCCGCTTCCGCCGCTTCGCCACGCCGGTGCTGGTGGTCGGCAGCCGCCGGGGCACCTACAAGACCCGCGACTGGTCCTTCGGCGGTCTGGCGCTGGCCTGCCCCGTCCAGGGCTTCGAGGCCGGCGAGAAGCTGACCCTGCTGGTCGCCTCGCCCGCAGTCGGCGACCCGGTGCCGGTGCAGGCGGTCGTCACCAGCATCTCGCCCGAGGTCCCCTCCGTCGGCCTGCGCTTCGAGCCGCTGACCGACGAGCTGAAGGCCCTGCTGAACCGCCTGGTGCCGGAGCATCTGCGGTATCGGTGAGGGCTGGCGGCCCGTTGCCGCATCGGCTAGAAGCGCCCGACCAGATCAACGGAGCCGCCGCCATGCCCTTCATCCATCGCGAGACCGTCCGCTTCGGGCATGTGGACGGGGCCGGGATCGTGTTCCATCCGCGCTATTCGGAGTGGGTGAACAACACGATCGAGGCCTGGTTCGCCGAGGGCATTGGCTACGACTTCACCGCGCTGCACCAGCGCGACGGGCGCGCCATCCCGCTGCTGGAGAGCCGCTACGCCTTCCGCAAGGCCAGCCGCCTGGGCGACGTGCTGACCTTCTCGCTGACCGTCACCGAGGTGAAGCGCGCCACCTTCGACGTGCATGTCGACTGCCACGGCCCCGGCGGCGCCGACGATCTGCGCATCACCACCGACATCCGCATGATGCACGTCACGCTCGAGCCGATGGGCTCGGAGACCATCCCCGACTGGCTGCGGGCGAAGTTCGAGGAATTCAGGGCGTAAGCAGCCCATTCAGGACGTACAACACGCCGCCGATCAGCGCGCCCAGCAGGGTGCCGTTGATGCGGATGTACTGCAGGTCCTTGCCGACGCGCAGCTCCAGCCGGTCGGTGAAGTCCTGCACATCCTGGCCGCGCAGCGTGTCGGAGACGAAGCCCCTGATCTCCTGGCGCAGGCCGGGGACGGAGGCGGCGAAGGCCTCCTCGATGCCGCGATTGACGCGCTCGCGCAGGCTGTCGTCGCGCAGCTGCTCCGACAGCGAGGCGACGGCCGCCGCCACGCCCTTGCGCAAGGACCCGTCCGGCTTGGCGAGATCCTCCTCGGCCATGGCGCGGAGCGTCCGCAGCAGGTTGCGCACCAGCGGCGCCAGCGCCTCATGGTTCAGCGCCGCGCGCAGGGCCGCCGACAGCTTCTCGCCCAGCCCGTCCATCGTCTCCACCCGCTCCGGCAGCCCGGACAGCCAGAGGCGGAGCTTGCGGCCCGGGTCGGTATGCTTGTAGCGCAGGTCCCAGAGATGGGCGGTGACGGCCTCGGCCAGCTGGTCGGCCAGCTTGCGGTCGATGGCGGAGGGGACCCACCAGCGCGACTTCTCGGTCACCGCCTCCTCGATCCATCCGCGCTTGTTGTGGACGAAGGCCACCGCCTGGTCGGACAGCTCCAGGATCAGCGTCTCCATCTGCGGGCTCTCGACCAGACCGCGCAGCACCCGGGCGCTGGCGGCGCGCAGGTCGACGCCCGCGATCCCCTCGGTCACCGCGCGCACCAGCGCGTCGCGCAGCTCGTGCTCCTCCTGGCCCTTCAGCAGGCCCGGCACCAGCCCGGCCAGGAAGCCGGCCAGGCGGCGGCGGGACTCCTCCTCCTCCAGCGCGCGGGCGATGCGGCCGGCCGGGTCGACCCGCCGCAGCTGCCCCACCAGCATGCCCGGCTCCAGGAACTCGCGGTCGATATAGCCGGCGATGCCGTCGGCGATGCGGTCGCGGTTGCGGGGCACCAGCGCCGTATGCGGCACCGGCAGGCCCAGCGGGTGGCGGAACAGGGCGGTCACCGCGAACCAGTCGGCCAGCCCGCCGATCATCCCGGCCTCGGCCACGGCGCGCAGCGGCAGCGCGGCACCCGGGGGCAGGACGCCCGCATGGCTCAGCGCCCAGCCCGCCGCTGCGGCGCCCAGGCAGGCGCCGGCCGCCATGCGGTGGCGCCGCAGCTCCGCCGCCAGACCGGCCTCGTCTGATCCGTCCCGCACCATGCTCCTCCCGGCTGCCCCGTCCCTTATGCCACGAGGGGAACACCGGGAGGCAAGGTCCGGTCACACACGCCGCGCCAGGGCCACGCCGAGGCGGGAGGAGGAGACGGCCACCCAGGCCAGGGCCCGGGCCAGCGCGTCGGGCCTTCCGGCGAGCGCCCAGCCATCCTCGGCATGGTGCGCCTCGTCGTTGCGGCAGGCCTGCAGCAGCCGCACCAGCCCGTCGGGCGCGCCATGGCGCCGGGCGATGTCGATCTGGCGGGCATAATGGGTGTCGACCCATTGCTCCACCGAGGCCAGCACCGTGTAGAAGCGGTGCGGCCCCAGCTTCGCCGGCAGCCAGCCCATCAGCCAGCCGCCGGCCGACAGCAGCCCGACCAGCCGGCTCTCCTCGCCCTCCGGCACCAGGGCGCGCAGGCGGGAGAGGTGGGTCAGCTCCACCTCCCGGTGCTTGCGGGCGAAGAGGCGGGCGGCGGCGTCGCCGGTGGCGTCGGCCACCCCGTCATAGAGACGCACCGCCACCGCCTCGCCGACATGGCTGGCGCGCAGTTCCCGCTTCAGGGCCGGCGGCAGCGCCGTCCAGTCGATCGGCGGCGCCGGCGTCCGCGCCACCTCCGAGGGGGCGCCCACCAGGGGTGAGTGCGGCGAGTGGGGGCCCGGTGCGTGATCCATCATGTCCTCAACGCGCGTCAGCGCCTGAGGGTGTGTCGCCGGACCGGCGCGTCAATTCCCCGAAGGAGGGCGTTCCGGGTTCCGGCCGATGGCGAAACTTCCCCTCTCCCAGGGGGAGAGGGTGGCGCGAAGCGCCGGGAGAGGGGGTAAGAGGGTCGGGGAAAAGCACTTCATCGGAGCCAGCGGACAGCTCCGCGATCCCGTACCCCCTCTCCCTGTCCCCTCTCCCTCTGGGAGAGGGGACGGCAGTTCCACGGGCCCAGCCTTCGGGAAACCCACCGACCCTGCGGCTACTCGGCCGCGGCGGTGGCCGGGGACGCCAGGACGGTGCGGTTGCGGCCGCCCTGCTTGGCGGCGTAGAGGGCGGCGTCGGCGCGCTCGATCAGGTGGGCCAGGCTCTCGCCCTCGCCGACCCATTCCGCGACGCCCAGGCTGGCGGTGATGGGGAACCAGGTGTCCTCATGCCGGACCGGCTCCAGCATCACCGCGCGGCGGATGCGCTCGGCCACCAGATGGGCGACGTCGGCCGGGGTCTCGGGCAGCAGCAGGATGAACTCCTCGCCGCCGAAGCGGGCCGGCACGTCGGTCTTGCGGATGGAGGCCTGCAGCCGTGCGGCCGCCGCGCGGATCGCCTCGTCTCCCGCCGCATGCCCATGGGTGTCGTTGACCGCCTTGAAATGGTCCAGGTCGATCATCATCAGGCTGAAGGGATGGCGGTAGCGGCGGGAGCGCTCCATCTCCACCTCCGCCATCTCCATGAAGCGGCGGCGGTTCAGCAAGCCGGTCAGCGGGTCCAGGCTGGCGAGCCGCTCCAGCTTGGCGTTGGCCTCGGTCAGCTCGACCGTGCGCGCCGCCACCTCGGCCGCCAGCTCCTGCTCGCGCCGGCGCAGCACGCGGGTGCGGGCCTGCACCAGGCCGCCCACCGCGCCCAGGGCGGCCAGCGCCGCCAGCCCCCGGACCCAGACCGTCTCGTACCAGGCCGGCAGGACCCGCACCGGCACGGTCAGGGTGGCGGCGGACCAGCGCCCCTCCTTGTTGCTGCCGCGCAGCATCAGCCGGTAGTCGCCCGGCGGCAGGTTGGTATAGGCGACGGTGCGCCTGATGCCGTCGGCCTCGCGCCAGCCCTTGTCGAACCCCTCCAGCCGGAAGCTGTAGCGCAGCCGGCCCGGCGCCGCGTAGTCCAGCGCCGCGAAGCTGAGGTCGAAGCCGGCATCGGCAGGGCCGACCACCAGCGGCGGCGGCTGGCGCAGCGGGTTCAGGGCCGCGGCGTTGAAGCGGTCGGCCGGCACCGGCCGGGATCCCACGCGCGCCTCGGTCACCACCAGCGGCGGCTCGTACTCCCAGTCGCTCAGCAGGGTGGGGCGCACCACGGTCAGCCCGTCGCGGCCGCCGAACAGCAAATGCCCGTCGGGCAGGGCGGCCGATGCGCCGATCCAGGGGCCGCGGATCGCCACCCCGTCGTCGGAATCCAGCACCCGGACCGACAGGCGCGCCGGATCGATCACCGCCAAGCCATTCTCGGTATAGGCCCAGATGCGGCCCAGCGCGTCGCGCTCCAACGCCGACACGCTGTCCGCCGGCAGCCCGTCGCGGCGGTCCAGCCGGCGGAAGCGGGGCTCGCCGTCGTCGCGCTCCAGGATGCCGATGCCGCCGCCCAGCGTCCCCACCCAGAGCCGGCCGGCGGCGTCGTGCAGCAGCGCCGTGACATAGTTGTGGGGCAGCGAGCGTGGGTCGAAGGGGTTGCTCAGCACCCGGCGGGCCTTGCCGGTGCGGGGATCGAACAGGTTCAGGCCGCGATGCGTGCCGACCCAGAGCCGCCCGCCCGGGGCCGGCGCCAGAGCGCGCACCCGGTCGTCGCTCAGCGTCTCGGGATCGTCGGCATCCGACAGGTGCCGGCGCAGGCTGCCCGTCCTGGTCTCCAGCCGCATCAGCCCGTCGCCGGCCAGCCACAGCGCGTCGCCGTCGGCCAGGATGCGGAAGATGGGCGGCGACGGCTCGGGCAGCGGCAGGGGCACGGCCTCCGGCGCGCCGCCCGACCGGTCGGTGCGGGCGAGGCCCAGCTGCGTGCCGATCCAGACCCGGCCGCGCGCATCCTCCGCCATCGCCATCACCGTGGCGCGGGGCAGGGAGCCGCCCTCCGCCACGGTGCGCAGCGCGCGCTGGCGGCCGGTGGCGAGGTCGATGATGTCGATGCCGCGGGTCTCGGTGCCCAGCCACACCTCCCCGCCATCTGGTCCCCCGCCGGTCGCCAGCACGCTGCGGACCTGCCCTTCCGACGGGCCGGCCTTGCGGTAGGGCGAGGCGATCAGGCTGCGCACCGCGCGGTTGGCGGGGTTGTGCCGGCTGACGCCGCTGCCCCAGCCGCCGACCCAGACCAGCCCGGCCCGGTCGCGCAGCAGCGAGCGCACCGCGTCGCCGCCCAGGCTCGTGGCGACCGCCGGGTCGCTGCGGATGGGGCGCAGCCGGCCGGTGGCGACGTCCAGCTCGGTCAGGCCGCCGGGGTCGCTGGCGATCCAGATCAGGTCGGGCGCCACCTCCACGATGCCGCGCACCTGCGGCCGGCCGCCGCGCTCCTCCTCCGAGAAGAGGTCGAAGCTCAGGACCCGCCCGCGCTCGCCGTCATAGGCGGTGACCGTGCCGTCGCGCCCGCCGATCCAGACGCGCCCGGCGGAGTCCTGGTACAGGTCCATCACCGCCATGCGCCGGTCGAACCCCTGCAGCCCGGGAAGCGTGGCCGGGTCGCCCGGTTCGTCCGATCCCGCCCGCCGGACCGCCAGCCCGCCGGGGCCGCCGATCCAGAGATTGCCGGCGCGGTCGGCCAGCAGGGTCTGCACCGGCCCCGCCGGCAGGGCGCCGCCGGCGGGCTGGCGGGCGGCATCGCCGCTGCCGGCGTCCAGCAAATCCAACCCGCCGCGGGTACCGACCCACAGCCGCCCCTGGGGATCGTCGGCGACGGCGTAGACGGTGGCGTGGCCCAGCCCGCCGGGGCCGGCGGGGTAGCGGGCGAAGCCCTCCGTCTCCGGCACGTAGCGGGCGAGGCCCCCATTGTTGGTCGCCACCCACAGCCGCCCGCGCCCGTCGACATGCAGGGCGTTGACATAGCCGTCGGGCAGGGCGGAGGGGTCGCCGGGATCGGGCTGGAAGATGCGGAAGCCGTGGCCGTCGAAGCGCGCCAGCCCGACCGAGGTGCCGATCCAGACGAAGCCGGTGGCGTCCTCCGCGAGCGCCGTCACGATGTCGCTGGGCAGCCCCTGGTCGCGCCCGATCCGGTCGAACAGCCGGTCGGCCATGGACTCCCACAGCTCGAGCGAGCCGGTCGCCTCCGCAGCCGCGGCACCCGGGGCGGGCGGGCAGAGCAGGGCGAGGCACGCGATCCCGGCCAGGACCGTCCCTCTCGCCATCGCCCGCGCACGCCGCATGCCGTTCTTCCCCATGCGAACAGGTTAACGTCCAAAGATTAACCCTTCCGTAAGATGCGGCCAATGGCGGTCTCGGCCGCCGGCGGTATCGACGCGGCGCGCCGGACCGCTACTATGACGCCCCGAACAAGGCCCGCTGGAGGAGGAAAGCATGAGCGAGTTCCGCGCCCTGGTGCTGCACGAGGCCGGCGGCAAGGTGACGCCCGCCTTCGAGACCCTGACCGAGGACCGGCTGCCGGCGGGCGAGGTGCTGGTCGATGTCGAGTACTCGACCCTGAACTACAAGGACGGGCTGGTGCTGAAAGGGCTGGGCCGGCTGGTGAAGACCTATCCCCACGTCCCCGGGGTCGATTTCGCCGGCACCGTCGCCGCCTCCGACAGCCCCGACTACAAGCCGGGCGACCGGGTGGTGCTGACCGGCTGGCGGGTGGGCGAGCTGTCCTGGGGCGGCTATGCCGGCAAGGCCAGGGTCAAGGCCGGCCAGCTGGTGCCGCTGCCCGACGGCATCTCCACCAAGCGCGCCATGGCGATCGGCACTGCCGGCTTCACCGCCATGCTGGCGGTGATGGCGCTGCAGCGCCACGGGGTGACGCCGGACCGGGGCGAGGTGCTGGTGACGGGCGCGGCGGGCGGCGTCGGCAGCGTCGCCACCGCCATCCTGCACAAGCTGGGCTATACCGTGGCCGCCTCGACCGGCCGGCCGGAGCAGGCCGATTATCTGCGCTCGCTGGGCGCGTCGGTGATCGTCGACCGGGCGGATCTCGCCAAGGCACCCACCCGGCCGCTGGATGCGGAGCGCTGGGCCGGCTGCGTCGACAGCGTCGGCTCCACCACGCTGGCGACCGTGCTGACCCAGATGAAGTACCGGGGCAGCGTCGCCGCCTGCGGGCTGGCGGGCGGCAATGATTTGCCCTCCACCGTCGTGCCCTTCCTGCTGCGCGGCGTGAACCTGCTGGGCATCGACAGCGTCATGTCGCCGTTGGAGGAGCGCCGGGAGGCCTGGACCCGGCTGGCGGCCGAGCTGCCGCTGGACAAGCTCGACGCCATGATCGAGGACGCGCGCCTGGACGACCTCCCCGCTCTCGCCGACCGCATCCTGCAGGGTCAGGTGCGCGGCCGGGTGGTGGTGGATGTGCGGGGGTAGAAGGAGGCCGTCGCTTCCCGCTCTCTAACCCGTCACCCCGGCGGAAGCCGGGGCCCAGGGGTTGCAGCGGGATGCGGCCGATGCAGCGCTCGTCTTGTTCGTAGGTCGCATGGAGCCGCAGGCGCAATGCGACGCACCGGCTGAGATGTCGCATTGCGGCTTCGCCTCCATGCGACCTACGGCTGCTGCGCGTCCTTCGCCAGGCTCAGGATGAGGAGGATTTAGCTGCTCCCGGCGGTCTAGGAGCCGGGAGTGCCTGGCTTCCCACAGCCCTCATCCTGAGCTTGTCGAAGGACGCACCACGCACCAGCCCCACCGCTTCATCGATGGTGCATGGCTGCAACCCCTGGGTCCCGGCCTGCGCCGGGATGACGTTTCAAGTGCGGTTGAAGTTAGGGCATTACCGAGCGAAGTGATCGGCTCATGCCGCAAGAAGCGCCCCGCCTGACCCTACCGCGCCTCGAACCCCGCCGTGGCGAAGTCGATGGCGCGGCGGGTCATGGCCTCGGAATCCTCGGGCGTGCAGAGGCCGCCGGACAGGGTCTCCAGCCGGCTGAGGTCGGTGTAGAGCGAGTGCAGCACGCCCAGGGAGAAGTGCAGGCGCCAGTACACCTCCTCCTGCGGCAGGTGCGGCAGGGCACGGGCCAGCGCCAGCACGAAGCGCTGGAGATGGCTGACATCCTTCTCCAGCAGCTCGCGCATCTCCGGCGGTCCCTCGGTGCGGGCCACGGCGGTGAACTGGTTGTAGAGGGCAAGGCGGCCGGTGCCGACGCTCCAGCGCACGGCCGGCGCGATCAGCGCTTCCAATATGTCGCGCACGGGCGGGGTGCCGCCGGCCCGCTCCTCCGCCTCGCGCAGCAGCCGGGCGCGCTCGCGGTTCAGGGCCACGGCGCCGCGCTTGAACACCGCTGTCAGCAGCGCGTCCTTCGACCCGAAATGGTAGTTCACCGCCGCCAGGTTCACGCCGGCCGCGGCGGTCAACTCGCGCAAGGACACCGACGAATAGCTGCGCGCCGCGAACAGCCGCTCGGCCGCGTCCAGGATCAGCTCCTTGGTGTCGGGGCGGCCGTCCGTCGGGCCGCCATCCCCCTCGGGTGCCGTGTCGGTCATGGCAGCAGCAGCACCAGGCTCTCGGCGACGCAGGCCGGGCGCGGGCCGCCCTCGAGTTCCACGGTATTGGCGAAGGTCAGCAGCGCGCCGCCGTCGCGCATCTCCACGGCCGTGAGGGTGCAGCGCAGCCGCACCCGACCGCCCGAGGGGACGGGGGCGGGGAAGCGCACCTTGTTCAGCCCGTAGTTCAGCGCCGCGCTGATCCCCTCGAACCGCACGCAGTCGGATATGAGCGCCGCCGTCAGCGACAGCGTCAGGTAGCCATGGGCGATGGTGCCCTTCAGCGGCGAGCGCCGGGCCTTCTCGACATCGACATGGATCCACTGCCGGTCGCCGGTGGCGTCGGCGAAGCGGTCGATGCGCTCCTGGTCCACCGTGACCCAGGGGCCGGGCTCCGCCTCCGTGCCGATCAGGGCCTGCGCGCCGTCGATGCCGTTGATGACCAGCATGGTTCCCCTCAAGCGGATGTACCCCGGACGGGTGGGTGCGCCGGCCAGCGGCACGGGTCCACACTTCCGGCCCGGTCGGCAGATTGACACAAACAAGCGTTTGAAACTAGGGTTCGAGTACCGGGTCCGGCGCCGTCCGCGACCTGCCGCAACGCCCGCCACAACGAACAAATCCGGAGGAATCCCATGGTCGTCCGCTACGAGCGCCGGGGCGCGATCGGTCTCATCCTGGTGGAGAATCCGCCGGTGAACGCCCTGTCCCATGCCGTGCGCCAGGGCATCGTGGACGGGCTGAACCAGGGCCTCGCCGATGCGGGCGCCAAGGCGCTGGTGCTGGCCGGTTCGGGCCGCACCTTCATGGCCGGCGCCGACATCTCGGAATTCGGCAAGCCGCTGGCCCAGCCGGACCTGGGCGAGGTGCTGCGCCAGCTGGAGACCTCGACCAAGCCGGTCGTCGCCGCCATCCACGGCACGGCGCTGGGCGGGGGGCTGGAGACCGCGCTGTCCTGCAACTACCGCGTGGCGGTGGCGAAGGCGCAGGTCGGCCTGCCCGAGGTGAAGCTGGGCATCCTGCCGGGCGCCGGCGGCACCCAGCGCCTGCCGCGCCTGGTCGGCGCCAAGGCGGCGCTGGACATGATCACCACCGGCAACCCGATCCCCGCCGCCAAGGCCAAGGAACTGGGCATCCTCGACGCGGTGGTGGAGGGCGACGACCCGGTGGCCGGTGCCATCGCCTTCGCCGAGGCGCTCGACCCCGCCGCCAGGCATCCGCGGGTGCGCGACCGCGAGGACAGGGTGGCGGCCGACAAGGGCTCGGCGGCCTTCCAGGAGAAGCGGGCGGAGCTGGACAAGGTCGCGC
>Ga0196974_1000052_pt1 | contig 57037 bp, 75 predicted proteins | sample S1_1013CmetaG_FD_155477 | JGI IMG/M metagenome (GOLD analysis project Ga0196974, IMG submission 155477) | Soil microbial communities from Anza Borrego desert, Southern California, United States - S1_10-13C | ecosystem: Environmental > Terrestrial > Soil > Desert | place: USA: California...
CCGCAACAGAGGCGCACTCAATTCGACTCCGGAAGGACCCAAAATTTTTTCAGAGCCATTGCCGTGCTTTTCGAAATTGGAGTAATACCAATATGTATGGACGACGCCCATACAGGATTCATTGCGCCGCAGCATTACCGCGACCCCCAATGCTCGGCCCACGACTTCTCGAACCCGCGGGCGAAGGACGCCGCGGCATGGCGCTTGGCATACCCGAGCAGTTCGGTGCGCGGCCGATACGACACCGAGCGCACGAAGTAGAAGACCGCCACGGGCTTCTTCTGCCTGCGCTCGTAGATGCCGCCAGGAAGGCCTTTGACGCTGGGCGGCATGGCGAAGTAGGCGCGCCCGAGCGAGGCTGCACGTGCTGCACGCTTCGCCGCACTGGGCGAGATCACGCGCTGGTAGCCCGGGCTGAACTTGGCCCCGAGCTGCGCGATGACTTGGACGATCTGTGCGCGAGACACGTTGCCGAAGGCGTCCAGCTTGGCGGCCGGCCCTGGCACCACGTAGTGGCCAGGCGGCAATGCGCCCTGGTTCTGCAGGGCCTGCTCGAACTTCTTCAGCCGGCGCGCACCACCGAACTCCTCGGGAGCCAGCCACACGGCAGGCGGTGTGCCGCCGCCCTGGTCGCGGATGTAGACCTCGGCGGTCAGGTCGTTGACCTGGGCACGCTTGAAGCGCGGTGCATTGCGTGTCGCCGAGGTCGGGCGATCGAGTCGCGTCTTCAGCTGCTCGCCCCAGCCCTTGGCCAGGTCGGCGACGGTCCGGTTCAGCGTGGCTGCGGCAACGGACGCGACCGCGCGCACGCTGAACTTGCCGCGCATCTTCGCCTGTGCTTCCTTCAAGCCGGTAACGGAGACGGTCATGCGCATGCAGCCTCCCCCATCAGATCCCGCTGCGACTGCTCATCCCGCTCGATCCCGAGCACCGTGACCGCAACACCCAGCGCCGGCCATGCGTGGCTGCTTACGCCGTACAGCGGCCCCGGCTTGGCCTTCGTGCCCACCTGCGGTGTCGCGCCTCCGCCGGTGGCTGGGAACAGGTCCAGCAGCCCGCGGCGGATCTCGCTGTCGTTGGCCTTGGCCGACTTGCACACGTGCAGCTTCACGGTGCGGCGGTAGACCAGGCGCACGGCCTCGGGTGTGTTCCAGGCCTGCTGGAAGCGGCCGATCCACACGCAGGTCTCGAACACCTCGCGGCCGACGGCCATGCCGTAGCTGGCGATCATCTCGATGGCGAGCACCTGAGCTTCGAGGCGTCCGACTGCGCATTGCACCTTGCGCAGCATGTCGTCGTTCGGTAGCACGCCGGATTCGAGGACGCGCGCGCCGTCGAATCGCACGAAGCCGGACTGCGTGGTGCCGGGGTCGATCGCGAGGATGGCGCTCACGCCAGCCACCCCAGCGCCTTAGCCAGCACCACCAGCAGGCCGACCATGACGACCGCGGACAGCGGCAGCGCGACGAAGAGGTAGACGGCGCAGGCTGGGTCGATGTGGGTGTTGCGGTCGTTCATGCGACTCTCCGCAGCGTGTCGCCGGTGCGCGTGAACTTCGCGTGCACCAGCTTCGAGGCGATGCTGGCCAGCGACTTGCCACGGCCGGCGATGGTGATGGACTCGCCGATCTGCAGCAGGCGGATGGCGTGGGTGGTGTTGCGCGGGGCGGGTGCGGTGGTAGGCGTCGTCATTCCGGGTCTCCGTGCTGGCGCAGTTCCGGGTAGGTCCTGCGGCCGGCGATGGTGATGAAGTCGAGTTGCGCCTTGCTCATTGCCTCGCCGCTCGTCTGGCGATCGAGCAGGCGCTGTACGACCTCGCGCGCCACCGGTTGCTTGCCGCCCTGGGCGTACCGGCGTGAGGGTTGGGGCTCGCGCTTGTAGGCCTCGTAGCAGCGCCGGCAGCGAGCCCCGAACGTGCTCAGCTCGCTGTGCGAGGCCGGGCCCTGGCAGCGCATGCAGGCATGCTCCTTCGGGTCGTCGCCGGCATCACCCATGGCCTCGGCGGTGCGGCGGCGGATGTCGGCGACGGTCACGATGCAGCTCCCTTGCGGGCAAGGCGTGCGGCGCGCTGCTGCTCGAACTCGCGGGCTCGCTCGGCCTGCTCGGCGAGCCATGCGGCAGCCGGGTTGTGCGGTGCTGGCGCAGGCTGGGATCCGGGCATTGCGCCGCGGTGGATGCTGCCGGCCAGTTCCTTCGCCCGCTCCCGCTCCGACGCGACCGTTTTCACGAGGTAGGCGAAGGGCTTGTCCATGCCGCGGGCCTTGTCGGCGTAGGCCAGGAACTCCTCGGCCGTCGCCCCGGCCTCGACCAGCGTTCGGAACCCGAGGTGCCCGGGGTTGGCCTCGATTCCGGCTCGGCGGATGGCCTGCGCGACCCGGCCGAAGGCGGTCGCAACGGGATTCGGGATCCGGACAGGGGGCTCCGGATTCAGGGCTCCGGATTCAGTAATACCGGTTACCGCACGGCTGACCCCCCCTTCCACCGGGGGGCTGGCCCCCCTTGCCAAGTCGCTTCTTGGGGGGTCAAGCCCAGGGCTTGCCTCGGGCTCGCCTGGGGCGTCACCCACTTGGGAACCCCCCCCAGCCCTGGGCTCTGGTGGGTTGCCATGGGGTGAAAGCCCAGGGCTTTGGGGTGGTGGCAAGTCGCTCGGCGGCTCGCGGTGGTGTGGATTCTGGTGGTCCAGGAACTTCAGCACCTGGATCAGCGCACGCCCATCGGCGGCCGTGTAGCGCAGGATGAAGCGGTGCTGCGCGAGCTCGGCCAGCAGCGGCTCAACGTCCAGCGAGTCGAAGGCGAACAGCTCGCCCTTGATGCGCTTGGGCCGGTCTTCCAGGCGCCCCTCGCGGTCGGCGAGGGTCCAGAGGCCGGCGAAGCACAGCCGCGCCTCGAAGCAGCATTCGGCCAGGTCCTCGTTCTTGAAGAACCCGGGTTTGAGGTTGCGGGCTCGTGCCATCAGGCGGCCTCCGCTTCCAGTGCATCGAACAGCGACGGCATCGACACCTCGCGCTCGGCCGCCTGCAGGTAGTGCACCTGGTCGGCGAAGTAGGCCCCGGAAAGCTCGCTGCCGCCGCCGCGCCGGCCCTTCAGGATCGCGCGGTAGGGCACCGTGCCGAGGCCGCAGAACGGGTCATAGACCAGCTCGCCGCGGTTGCTGAAGCGCTCGATCAGGCGGTCCACGATGTCGAACTGCAGGGGGCAGACGTGCTGCTCGACGTTGCGCTTCGACTGCTCGCCGTTCAGCGTGATCATGCGGTTCACGTCGTGCCACACCAGCGGGTGATGCGAGCCGGGCGCGAGGCTCATGAACGTGGAAGGCAGTGCGCCCCTCTCCTGCAGCGCCGCTCCGATGCGGACGTGGGCCTCGAAGTCATAGACGCCGCGCAGGCTCCATTCGGTGAACAGCTTGGCCAGCTTGTCGGGCCCGTAGCTGGCCAGCTCGTCGGGGGTCAGCTGTCGGTTGCCGCTGCTGCGCCAGAAGGCATGCGCATCGACCTGCCAGCGCGCCAGGCTGTACTCCTCGACCGTCTTCTGGATCCTGCTGTCGGCGTAGCCCTTCGAGCGATCGGTCTGCGGCTTGTGGAACAGCAGGACGTACTCAGGCGAGCCGACGCCCATCTTCGAGCCGTCCTTGCGCATCTCCGTGTACCCGAGGCGATAGGTCTGGTTGTTCTCCCGCACCACGTCGGTGACGACGGTGATCATCCCGAGGTAGTCGAAGCCATGGCCGTGCAGGCCCAGCGCCGGCAGGCCGCTGTAGTGCGCAATGGCCTCGGCGTGGAATGGGCTGCTGGTGGGCAGGCCCTTGCCGGTGACGTTGCCGAAGTCGATTCGGTCCTTGACGTGGATCGCAGCGATGCGGCCGGGCTTCAGGATCCGCAGCAGCTCCGGGGTCAGGAAGTCCATCTGCCGCCAGAAGTGGCGGTTGTCCTCGGTGTGGCCGAAGTCGTTGTAGCTCGGCGTGTACTCGTAGTGGTTGGCGAATGGGATCGAGGTCACCACCAGGTCGACCGAGGCCTCCGGCCGCCGGCGCGCTTCCAGCACGGCATCGTTGTGCGCGACCTGGAAATGCTGGCCTGCCACTTCGCGCCGTTCCACGCCGATGGTCCGTTCCAGCGCCGTCTCCATCGACAGCCGATCGAGCCCGTATTCGCGCACGAGCGCCGCCATGCGGATCTGCTGCTCGTCGTGGCGCCGCCACTTCGCCTGCAGGCTGGCCACGATCTCGCGCTCGGCCTCGGTGTGCACGATGTCGATGCGTACCCGCTCGGCCTGGCCGAAGCGGTAGGTGCGGTGCACGGCCTGGATGAAGTCGTTGAACTTGTGGCCGATGCCCGAGAAGATCTCGCGATGGCAGTGCCGCTGAAAGTTGCAGCCGCTGCCGGCGATGATCGGCTTCGTGCTCAGCACGCGGTGTTGGCCGTCGCTGAAGCCGACGATGCGAGCCTCGCGCTCGTCGAGATCCTGGGCGCCCCATACGCTGACGGCCTCCGGAATTGCAGCCTGGATGGCGTGCCGCTCGTCCTCAAGGTCGTGCCACACGATGAAGTGCTCAGTCGGCGCCTCGTCGATCAGCGCCTTCACCTTGGCGACGCGGGCCGGCAGGCTGTCGCGCTTCTCGCGCGCCGCGGCCGGCAGGCTCATTGCGACGTCCTGGATAAGCAGGCCCTGACCATCGCGATCGGCGCCGGCGGCGCTGTAGTCGGACTCGATCTCGTGCCAGCGCACGTCCAGCGCGGGCAGCACGTAGCCGGCGTCATCGTGGCCGAGGTCACTGGGCTTCGTTATGAAGACGGCCCAGCTCGCCACCCACAGCCAGAACTCGCGTTCCTTGTGCGGGTACAGCGTCAGGTTGCCGGCCTGCGTGCTGTCGCGCTGGAAGAAGCGCGTCAGCGCCTGGCCGGTGTCCATCACGCCGAGGTAGCCGGCGTAGTGGATCAGCTCCTTGTACCGGTTCGGGTCCGGCGTGGCGGTGTAGACCGACTTGAACTCGACCGACGCGAAGGCGGGCAGGAATTCCTGGTAGGTCTTTGAGCCGAAGCTGCGCAGGATGCTGGCCTCGTCAAGCCCGGCGGCGCGAAAGCGTGACGGCGTCACGTTGCCCTCGCGCACGGCCTCGTAGTTCGTGAGGTAGATCGTCGACGGTGCGTCGATCTCACTGTCGCGGCGGATGAACCGCAGGTCGATGGCGCAGTCGCCGGTGAAGCGCTGCTCGACCTCGCGGAAGAACTCCTGCCGCACGCCGAGCGGAATCACGCCGAGGCGATACGCATCGGGGAAGCGGCGGCCGATCTGGCGCAGGACCTCGAGGTGCGTGGCGGTCTTGTGCAGGCCGAAGCTGGCAAAGCAGGCCCGGCTGCCGCCCTTGAGGATCCAGCGCGCGATGTCGCGGGTGTGCGGCTTCAGCGCGGGGTTGATCTCGTCGGCCGGCACCTCGAAGCCGGTGTGCCGCGCGAGCTGAATCTTGTCGCGCAGGAACTGCAGGTAGGGGTCGCTCATGCCTCAGCGCCCTCCCCGCGCAGCCTCTGCCACTGCGCGCTGAAGCTCTCCGGGTCCTGCCCCAGCGTCTTCGGGTCGACATGGAACCGGGTGTCCACAGGCGTCGGCGCCCGGGTGATCTTCACGTCAGGCGGCACGATCACTTCTCCTGTTGCCTTCACCACAGGCGCAGGCGCGGCCACGGTGATCAGCTTGGTGTTCTCCTGCCAGCCGGTGAGCTTGCGCGGCGGCTTGGCGGGCTTGCGTTCTGCCGGTGGCGGCGGTGGCGCGATGACGGCCAGGGCTGCGGCGACGGCGGGTGCGTCGGCTTCGACCATGGCGGCGAGCGCCGGCAGTGCGACAGGATCCGCAGCGTCCGCCGCCGGTCCTTGTTCTGCGGCCCAGCTTTCGGCCCGCTCAGCCGTCGCGAAGTACCGCAGCGAGCCGTACTTGCTGTACTGCGAGCGCACCGCGACGAGCTTGCCGGTCTGCGCCAGGCGGTTGAGCCGGGCGGCAGCGGTCGAGGTGTTGGCCTTGAGTCCGTGGGATGCGGCCACGGCCACGACATCGGCGGCGGTGATGCCGCCTGATCGGCTGGCCAGCTGGAGCACCTCCAGGGTCACGACGCCCGCTTCACGTCCTCGCCCGCGCGGCAGGGATGGCCTGGGCGTGCTGGGCGGTTCGGGCGCCGCAGCAGCCTCGTGCGCCGCTTGCTCGAACGCGACGATGAACCGGTCGGCCGCCTCTCGCAGGCGCAGCGCAGCGGTGTGGAGCACATGAAGGGCTGCAGTCGCCATGGTCAGATCTCCCCACCCTCGCTGTCGGCATCCAAAGCGCGTGGCAAGGGCCGCGCGACGTCCTCGAACAGCGGGAATGCGCCCTCGGGCGTGCGGCATGTCAGGACGAACCGGTCGGCCCCTGGCAGTTCGACGCCGCGATACACCACACACCGGCCGCGCTTCGGGCAACACTCGCCGTAGCAAGCCGCAACCTGTTGGGTGCGCGATTTGCTGGCCGAGTTCGGCTCGGGCACAAGCCGGGCTGCCGCATGGGCGTTTGCAGCAAGCATTGCCGGTGATGGGGGTGTGGGCATGGTTTGTCGGCGTCTCGTCAGGCCGCGCGCTGCAGCTGCTGCTCGGCGTAGTTCGCGCGAACGAGCGCAGCCGCCACCGGCGGGCACACGCTGTTGCCGCACATGCGTACCTGCGCCGACTTCGAAAGCGCGCAGCCATCCGCGCCGCGGTCGATGGCGTAGGTGTCGGGGAAGCCCTGCGCTCGGTACAGCTCACGCGGCTGCAGCATCCGCATGCCGATGTCGGCGATGAGGTAGTCCTCGCCTGCGACCGTGACCAGCCCGAAGCGGTCCTTCGTGGTCACGGTGTGCAGCGGCTCACGCAGGTCCGGGTCCTGGTCGGTGCCGTAGTACTTCAGCAGCAGCGCGCGGACCTCGGCGTGATGGCCGCCGGTGGTGATCGTGTGCAGCGGTGCTTCGGTGGCGCCGCCGGCATGGCCGGTGGTGTTCGTCATCAGGTGCGACGACACGAGCGCGTGATGCTCGCCCTGGGCGCTGACGGTGTGCAGCGGCTGGTCCGGGTCGGCGCTGCTGCTGGTGCCGCGCAGCTTGGCCAGGCTCGCGGCGACGATTGCGGTGTCGCCCTTCGCGGTCACCGTGCGCGTGGGTCGATCGGCGCCGTAGGCAGGCGACTGGCCTTGTCCTTGCCGGCCGCCGACGCCGACCAGATGCGCCGCCACCACGCCGTGCTTCGCGCCGTCTGCCATCGCGGTCGGCATCGGGTGGCGCAGGTCCTGCGCGGTCCGTCCGGCCTGGGGCTCGCCGCCGTAGTGCTTGACCACGTGGGCAGCGACAAGATGGTGATGGTCCTGGGTCGTGATCGTGCTGACCGGACCGCTCAGCGGCACGCCGGGGCCTTCGTTGCCGCCGTAGTGCTTCGCCAGGAACGCGGCGACCAGCCCGTGCTTCTGTCCGTCGACCGCGGTGCCCAACGGCTTGTCCAGGCCCGGCACGCGCGGCGCCTGGCCGGGCCGCTCGCCGTAGCCGGTCTGCACCAGCGTGGGCGACACCAGCAGGTGCTCGGCCTTGCTGGTGATGGTCGACACCGGCTCTTCGACGCTGTTCGAGTACTTGCCGTTGCCACCGGTCTGGCCGATGCGGGCGATCGTGGGCGTGATGAGCGCCTTCTCGCCGCGGTTGGCGCCCGTGATGGTCCGCATCGGCTCGTCGATGTCGTTGATGCGAATGTCGCCGGGATGGGTGACGGGCGCGATGAAAGGCTTCGGCGCGTCGATGACATAGCGCTTGATGCCGTGCGCGATCCGCCGCAGCGTGGCCTCGGCCAGCGGCCGCTCGCGCTCGAAGATGGACGGGCACGGCAGCGACCAGTCGATGCAGTCGGCCGCGGTGCGCCAGGGCAGCAGGCCGCTACCCTTCGCGGGCTTCGCGGCGTGGGTCGGCTTCGGCCACACGATCGGCATGCCGTCGCGGCGCGCGACCAGGAACAGGCGCTTGCGGATCGTCGGTGCGCCGTAGTCGCACGCGCGCAGCTCGCGCCACTCGACGTGATAGCCGAGGGTGCGAAGCTGGGCCACCCAGCGCTGGAAGGTCTGACCCTTGCGGCGCTGGCACGGCATGTTGTTCTCGTCGAGCGGGCCCCACGTCTGGAACTCTTCGACGTTCTCCAGGCAGATGACGCGCGGCCGCGCCAGCTTCGCCCACTTGATGACGACCCAGGCCAGGCCCCGGATCTTCTTCGACACCGGCTTGCCGCCCTTGGCCTTGCTGAAGTGCTTGCAGTCCGGCGAGGCCCACAGCAATCCGACCGGCTGACCATCGGTCACCGCCAGGGGATCGACCTCGAACACGTCGGACACGAAGTGCCGGGTCTGCGGGTGGTTGGCCTGGTGCAGCGACACCGCTTCGGGGTCGTGGTTGACCGCGATGTCGACGTGCCGGCCTAGCGCCTGCTCGATGCCGGTACTCGCGCCGCCGCCGCCGGCGAAGAGGTCGATCACGAGCTCGTGCGCGAGCGGCAGGATGAATTGGCGGGCCGTCACGCTGCCGCCCTTCCCTCGCGCTGCAACTCAGCCAGCCGGGCCTGCAGCTGCGCCGGCTCGGCCGCGGGCATTCGAGCCACCAAGTCGTAGCCGAGCCGGTGGGCCATCCACCGCAAGGGCTCTACGCTCTTGGTTGCCATCATGAGCAGCACCATGCGGATGGCCCACTGCTCGCCCAGGCGGCGCATGAGGCGCGAGAAGTAGCCCTGCGAGACCTGGACGAATTCGGCGATCTCACGATCGTCCAATCCGCTGTCGCGCGCGGCCTCGGAGAGGACCTGCGAAAGCGTCTTCTGCTTCATGCCGCAGCCCTCCGCTGCTCCAGCGTCGCATCCGCCTGCATCTGCTCAATCACGGTGAGCTTCGCGGCGCGCGCGCGGAACTGCGAAATCGCCGTGTTGCCGTAAGCCTGCTCGACAGCATCGATGCTCTCGAATGGCAGATTGCGGCGGCGCGGCGCGTCGTCCGGGTGGAAGTAGTCGGTGCAGTGCTGGCTCACCAGGCCGGCCTCGTCGGCCAGCATCGTGAGCTTCAGCGCACGCCGAGGCGATAACTGCCGGCAGACGCGGCACGCCTCACGGTAGGTCCTGATCGTGCGCATGATGGCGGTCGGCACTGTGGCCGGCGCGTCGATGCGCTGCATGAGCGGGAATTCCCGCTGCAGTGGGTGTTCTTCCAAGGCTGCCTCCTCGAAGAAATTCAATCGGCCAACCAGTTGCCCAACCAGTTGGAACGGGGCGAAGCTGAAGGCATGAACTGCCAGACCACGCTCGCCTTTCTGCTGCGCCCGGAGACCGGCGCCCTGGCGAGCCATGGAGGCAGCCAGGACAACGCCAACGCGTCGGGCGGACGCAGCAGAAAGGGGATCGATGGAACTCAGGAATCGCGACCTGGCCTGGAGCCAGTCGAAGGTGCGCGCGCTGCTGCGCGACGCAGTTGCGGCGCTGCTGCTGGCGCAACTGGCCAGGCTGGGCGTGAGGCCACGGAAGTGAAGGGGGTGGAACCGGCCGGACTCGACACCGGCTGTGCGGCCCGAATGGGCCTTGCCGCGCTCTGCTGCCTGCGCATACACGGCTTGCTCTCGGCTGGCGCCGGCACGTCCTTCCGTGCTGCGGTTCCGTTGATCGTTGGCACACCGTGCGGGATTCGAACCCGCGTTACCCGGGCGAAAACCGGGGTTCCTGACCACTGGAAGAACGGTGCATTTGCGCGTTACTGGCGCGCCCCAGCTGATCGACAAGGAATTGCGAAGACAGACCTGTCGCTCTACCGACTGAGCTACCCCTGCCATCGAATTGGGCAGGGGGGTGGACTCGAACCACCGACCAGCAGTCCGAATGTAGTCCTCGCGGCATTCGACCCGTATACCGCTCCCGAAAGCGGCATTTCGGCAGGACGCAACTGCCTCATCAGCGGGTGTGGAGTAGAAGACCCGGCCGAGCCGAAGCCCGGCCGGGTTGAAAGCCTCGCGCGCGCCAAGGGAGGAATGGCGCGCCGGGTGGGTTTCCGTCACCCGCGGGGCGAGGCTGGAGACAAGGGGCGGGCGCCCTGCCCGCGGATGCACACTGGTGATTCCCCAACCACCAGCCCGCGAGAGGGCGCCCATGACCATGGAAAACATCGAGAGCAGGGACGGCGAGGTGACGTTGGCCATCTCAGGCACCTACGCGCCGCAGGAACTGCGCGAGCTGTTCCGCCGCTTGAGCCAGGCGCATGCACAGGCGTCGGGCGAGGCGATGAACGGCGAGCCGCTGTACTCGGTGGGCGGCAGTCCGCTGCTGCAGGTCGGCCACGGCGACTCGATCGTCGGCATCGGCGTGCACCTGCCGTTCTTCGGCTGGGCTCAGGCCGCCATCGACATCCCTCGCGCGCAGAAGCTGGTCGCCGACCTGCAGGCCGCGATCATGGCCGCGGCCAGCTCCCGAGGCACGAGGCACTGAGCCGGCACCCTCGGCGCCGATCACGGTCCAGCTCATGGCCGGCGCCGTGGAGCGCTCGACGTAGTGCGCTGGCTCCGCGCCGGGCTCGATGGGCACCTCGGTCCAGTGCACGATGCGGTCACCCATGGCCGGGCTCCTGTGCCGCAGCGGAATTAGCCCACCGGACTACCGGCTGCTCAGCCCCGATCCCGATCGACACGCTGCGCAGCAGTTGCCTCCGCCGATCACCGATCGAGGTGATGTCCCGGTCGTACAGACAGAGGGCGGACACCTCGGTGCCCAGTTCGGTCTCCAGCGCCTGCAGCCGCGCCTGGATGTCGGCCTCGGCGCGTGCGATGGCGGCACCCACGTCATGCGACATGGCTCACCTCCTCGCGCGCCGATTCGGCGGCCACGCCGGGCCCGATGCGGCCGGCCATCACGCGGCCCTCGCGGGGGCGGGTTCGGCGACGACTCCGGTCGGCGCAGGGGGCGGCGCCAGAAAGAGGTCTGGGCGCTCCAGCTTCACCTTGGCCGGGATGCCTCGAGTGGTCCAGTTGTGGACCCGCTGCGTGCCGCCGTCCTTCTCGTACCCGAGCAAATCAGCAACTTTCGCGGGGCCGCCCAAGCGCTCGATCAGCGCCCTGTCGTCGTTGATGTCCATGGCTTCGCATACTAAACGACGCGTTTAGGAATTGCAAACATGGCGTTTGGGCCCTACTCCACATTTCGTTTAATGGAGGATCCGGTGTGGCATAGGCTTGACCAGGAGCTCGCGTCGCGTCGCGAGCGCCACCTCGTGCCCGGTTCTTGGGCTGAACTGGCTCGTGCGCTCGACACCAGCGAGCAACGGATCAACAACTGGAAGCGCCGCGGCGTGCCGCCCAAACAGCACGCGGCCGTCGCCGCAGCACTGGGGTGGTCAGTGGATCGCCTGATCGGCCTCGACGAACCCCAGCGGGCGCTCGCCACACCAAATGGCAATATTCCACTCACGGAAGTGGAAAAAGTCGCAGCGGCTTATGCGAACCTCAGTCCTGCTGAGCGGCGTCGCTTTCTCCATCTCCTTGCGGCAGCAAGAGACGACGCGCCAATGCTCGGCATCGACTGGGAGACGCTTTGGACTACACGGAGCAAGGAGCAGTTGATCGACGAGACGGCGCCGAGACGGGTGGGCAACAAGAAGCGGAGACTCGGGTGAGGCCGCCGTTCCGCCTGGTCGCCCTTGATGGCGTATCGCGCGACACGGTGTCGTGCTTGCGCGAGTTGCTGGCCCGGGCCGAGCGCGGCGAGGTGATCGGCGTGGCCTACGCGGCGATGCACCGGCGACGGAAGTACACCGTGCACGCGTGCGGCGAGGCCGATCGCAACCCGACGTTTGCGCGCGGCATGGTGGATGCGCTGAGCGACGAGCTCGCGAAGCGCGTGTGGGGCGACAGCTGAGGAAGGAGGCGGTTGATGCGAACTCTCTTGGGGGCACTGTGGCTGCTCGCCGCGACAGCGGCCATTGCGCAGGCCCCAGTCGACCATCTGGGGCGATACCGTTCCCACACGGCGACAGCCATTTACCTCTGCCGTTTGGCGCTCGATACGGCCCTGCTGGAGGCTGAGGCCCAAGTGGCGGCAAGCGAGCGCCGCGACTGGAGGGGGTGTTTGCTGGAGCAGCGCACCGAGGGCAAGCGGCTGCTCGACGCGTCTCTGAAGGTGACGAAGAAGCCAGCGGTGCAGGCGGCACTGAAGTCCTACCACGTGTCGTTCATCGCGGCCCTTGACGGCATCGAGCCAGCACCCGACGAGCGGCGCATCAGTTACCGCGCACGGCAGGCCGGCCTCACGGACAAGGTCAATGAAGCATGGGCGCGCGTCGAAGTAGAACAGTGACCCGCTGACGCCGACGCCGGCGCCTGAGATCAGCCCGCAGCTCGCGGGCTTTTCTTCGTCCGCCACTAAACATTCCGTTTGACAACACCAAACATGATGTTTAGGATTCCCTCCAACACGACGCACGGAGGGACACATGCACCCAGCCACCGCCACCCCAGCAGCCGCGCCGCCCGACCACCCCTCCGGCTCGCTCGCCGCTCAGGGCTTCCGCTTCCTGCGCCGCAATGGCGTCTTCGCCTGGGCCATCCCCGAGGTGGTCGGCACCGACGCGCCCGACTTCCTCGACTGCACCGACATGGCTGAAGACGAGTTCGAGGCCGTGGTGCGCGCAACCCCGGGAGCCGCGTGATGAGCCTCGCCCTCGCCCCGCGTTTCGACCGCGACCTCGGCCCCTACCTCGCCCACCCCCTCGACCCCCGCACCGACGACTTCGACGAGGTCTACACCCGCGACCGCGCCCTCGACCAGGCCACCGACGAATGCGACGCCACGCCGGCGCAGTTCGCCGACTGGCTGGCCAAGGTCACCGACGTGCCGCCGAAGCGCGCCGGCTACGAGCCGCAGAACATCCGGCACCTCGAACGCCGGTTCGCCACCGGTGACGACCTGCAGCCCTGGGAGCTGGCCGCGCTGATGATCGCCGGCCGCGCGCAGCACGTTATGCGCGCGCGTCAGCTGCTGCTGGAGCTGTACCGCGAGGCGCACGGTGAGCAGATCCTGCAGCGCGCCCGGCAGCTGGTCGAGCAGTCCGGCGGCGATCCGGAAGCGGTGGTGCTGTGATGGCTGGCCAGCGCACACCCACACCCGGCCGCGTCGTCGGCGCACCCAGCTGCGCGCGCTTCGCTGTCGTCGTCGACCCCGGGACGCTGATGGAGCGGGTCGACGTCTACGCCAGCACCGCGAAGAGTGCCTACGAATGGGCTGCCGATCTCCGCGACGACGGCCTGCAGGTCGACGTCATGCGCATCACGCCCAGCGGCGAACTGACCACGGAGTTCTGACGATGTTCGGCACCACCGAAAGCGCCGTCGCCCTGGCCGCGACGATCCACCAGGCGACAGCGCCGCGGTTCCTGCTGTACCCGGCCATCGTCAGCATCCGCCGCCGGCTCGAGCGATGCGAGTTGGACCATCTTCGCGAGCACGTCGCCGAGCAGGCCGAGCGCATCGGGCAGCTGGAGCGCGAACTGCGCTGGGCCGAGCAGAGCGCGGAGATGTGGCAGCACACAGCCGAGGCGGCGCAGGAGTATCTCGACGACGGCGTGCGCATCGGTATCACGGTCGACGGCGCGGTCGGCATCGTGGTCGACGACGCGGTTTGGAGCCCGTCGTGAGCACGTGGCCCGCTCCGCAGCCCATCGAGTCGGCCGCCGGCCGCTCCGATTTCGCGCCATTGGTCGAGCACAGCCGCTTCCCGGTCTCGGTGCTCGACGACAGCTGCGCCACCGAGGGCGCCGCGCACGAGCCGATCAGCTACGAGGACGGCATCGCCGAGATGGAGGCCGACCCGCTGGTGCTGGTCGCGACCATCGTCGGCGCGGTGCTGGGCTACCTGCTGTCGACGCTCTTTCCCAACGGATTCCAGGCGCTGCCCTGACGTTCAACCAAGGAACCCACATGCTGAGCTTCAACGAAGAAGACCTGAAGGCCGCCGTCGTCCAGAAGGCTGCGGACGAATTCATCCAAGGCGCCGACGACCTCGACGGCTTGGTGGCCAAGGAAGTGAAGCGTCGCCTCGACGCGATCTTCGTCGAGCGCGCCGAGAAGCAGATCGCCGACGCCATCGACGAGGCGGTGCGTGACGGCTTCAACCGCGAGTACCAGCGCGTCACGGCGTGGGGCGAGCCCAGCGGACCGAAGACGTCTATCCGCGCCGAGCTCGAAAAGACCGTCGGCGCCTACTGGAGCCAGAGCGTCGACAAGCGGACCGGCGCGGCCTCCACATCCGACTACAACTCGGTGACCCGTGCCGAGTACCTGATGACGCAGATCTGCGCCAAGGACTTCACCGAGGGCATGAAGCAGTCCGTCGCCAACGTGCCTGGCGCCCTCAAGGATGGCCTGCGAGTGCAGCTCGCCGCGCAGATGGAGTCGATGCTGTCGAACCTCTTCCACGTCAAGAGCCTGGCGGACCAGGGCAAGGTCGAGAAGCCGTGGTGAACCGCCGCAATCCCAGCCCCGCCGCGCGCCGCATCGTCATCGGCGCCCTGCACGGCATGCCGCGGATCCACGCCTCAATGGCGGACGCGTTCCCGGACGAGCGCTTTCGCGCCGTCGAGCACCACCACGCGCCGGGCCTGCTGGCCATCCTCACCCGCGCACTTCGCGCGGTACTCACGAAGGGATCGAAGTGACCACCGAAACGAAAGAGCGGCCCACCGAGGTCGCGTCCGAAGTCGTCGACCGCGCTGAAGTCCGCGACGGGAAGGCGATCGTCCGTTACGACCGCACGGCGGCGGCGCTGGCCGAGCTGAAGGCCCGCTACGCCGGCGCGAAGTTCGACTGCACCACCACGGCAGGCGATAAGGCCGCTCGCGCCGCGCGGCAGGAGCTGGTGCAATTGCGCACATCCCTGGACCGCAAGCGCCAGGAATTCAAGGCCCCTGCCCTGGCGTTCGGCAAGGCGATCGACTCCGAGGCCAAGCGGCTGACGGCCGAGATCGAGGCGCTGGAACTGCCGATCGACGCGCAGATCAAGGCCGACGAGGCACGCCGCGAGCGCGAGCGCCAGGCGAAGGCCGAGGCCGAGGCGGTCCGCCTTGCCGCCATCCAGGACCGCCTGGAGGGCATCCGCGAGGGCCTGCAGGACGCCATGATGGCGAAGACCGCCGCCGACGTGCAGCGTGAGATCGACCACCGCATCCAGAACTTCGGCCAGCCGAAGCGCGAACAGTTCGAGGAGTTCTACGACCAGGCTGTCGCCTTGTGGGAGCAGACCCTGGCCGGTATGCGCCGCGTGCTCGTGCAGCGCCAGGAGCAGGAGGTCGAAGCGGCCCGCGTCGCGGCCGAGCGCGCGGAACTGGAGCGCCTGCGCGCCGAGGCCGCCGCCCGCGAGCAGGCCGAGCGCGAGCGCATCGCCGCCGAGCAGCGCGCCGAAGCCGAGAAGCTGGCCAAGGCCCGGGCTGAGATCGAGGCCCGGGAGCGCGCCGTCCGCGAGGAGCAGGCCCGACTCGATGCCCTCGCCGCCGCCGAGCGCAAGCGTCTCGACGAAGAGGCGGCCGCCCGCCGGGCCGAGGCCGACCGCCAGGCCCGCGAAGCGCGCGAGGCCGAGGAGCGCCGGCTGGCCGCGGAGCGCGCCGAGCTGCAGCGCCAGCAGGCCGAGGAAGCAGCCCGGATCGCCGCCCAGCGCGCCGAAGCGGAGCGGGCCGAGGCTGAGGCCGCCGCGGCCCGACGGCGCGAGCAGGAGGCCGCGGAGGCGGCCGAGCGTCAGGTGCGCGACGCGGCGCCGCTGCTGCTGAAGTCGATGCAGGCCATCGTCGCCACGTTCGACGCGCTGCCCGAGGCGACGCGCGACGCGCTGGACAGGCTGCTGGCGCTGGCCATCGTCAATGGCCGCATGGCCATCGCTGTCGCGACCGAGAAGGACGGCGCGCCGCTCGAAGGCGGCCCGTTCGCCGACGAAGACATCCCCTACTGATTCCCCACCCACGCCGACAGAGTCCCGGCACGCAGGAGAACGACCCCATGACCACCGAAACTGTTGACCGCGCCACGGGCGAGATCACGACCGCCACGGCGCACGCCGAGGCGCAGGCGCTGCCCAACGGCCAGGCTGAGCTGCAGCGCCTGCTGGAACGCCAGCCCTTCAGCGTGCGCGACATGCTGACCCACGACACGCTCGACAAGGTGATGCGGCTTGCCGAGGTGATGGCCTCCAGCCGCATCACCGTCCCGAAGCACCTGCAGGGCAACGTCGGCGACTGCGCAGCCATCATCGGCCAGGCGATGCGCTGGGGCATGGACCACAACGCGGTGGCGCAGAAGACGCACCTGGTGAACGGCGCGCTCGGCTACGAGGCGCAACTCATCATCGCGGCACTGAACAACTCGCCGCTGCTGGCGACCCGGCTGAACTTCGAGTGGTTCGGCGACTGGACCAGCGTCAACGGGAAGGAAGACCGCAGCGCCGATCGCGGCGTGCGCGTGTTCGCCACCCTTCGCGGCGAGCGCGAACCGCGCGTGCTGGAGGTCAGCATGGCCCAGGTCGGGCCGGTGCGCAATTCGCCGAACTGGGTAGCCGACCCGCGCCAGCAGATTGCCTACCTGGCCGCGAAGCGCTGGGGCCGCCTGCACGCGCCAGACGTGATCCTCGGCGTCTACACGCCCGACGAGATCGAGGAGATGGTGCCGGCCAACGCAGCTGGCCCGCACGCGCTGCCGCGCAATGCGCCGCCTGCCACCGTGGCCAAGGCCGCCGCGGAACAGACCCGCCCGGAGCGCACGCCCGCGCACGTCAAGATCATCGAGACGCTGGAGCACACCGCCTTCAAGGAAGGCACCGAGGGCTTCCGCGTGGCCTGGGAGGCGCTGTCGAAGGGCGACCGGGCCGCCATCGGCATCGAAGAGCGCGACCGCATCAAGGCCATCGGCGCCGAGACGGACGAGCGAGTCGCCAAGGGTGTCGCGCCGTGACCATCGAGCAGCGGACCGCCGAGTGGTTCGCCGCCAGGGCCGGCCGGATCACGGCCAGCCGGTTCGGCGACGTGATCTCGCGCACGCGCACCGGCCAGCCGACGTCGGAGCGCAAGCGCTATCTCGCCGAGCTGGTCTTCGAGCGCACGGCGCAGGCTGCCCGGCACGAGATCAGCAGCCGGTCGCTGACGTGGGGCCAGGAGGTCGAGCCGTTCCAGAAGGAGGCCTTCGAGCTGGAGACCGGCCTGGTCGTGATGCCCGGCGGCTTCCACGTGCACCCGCGGTACCCGTTCATCGCGGCGAGCCCGGACGGCCTGATCGGCGCCGATGGCGGCCTGGAAATGAAATCGCCGCACTCGGAGGCGGTGCACGTGCAGACGCTGCTCGAAGGCATGCCGCCGGAGCACATGCCCCAGGTCCAAGGCGGCATGGCCTGCACCGGCCGGAGCTACTGGTACTTCAGCAGCTACGACCCCCGCCAGGCGCCGCACCTGCGCCTCTACGTCCAGCGCATCCCCCGGGATGACGCGTACATCGCGCGCTTGATCGCCGAGCTGCAGGCCTTCGAGGCCGAGGTGGCCGATGCCGTCGCGCGCCTGGAAAGGAAAGCAGCATGACCGCCGCCCTCCGCGACGCCCTGCAGCTGCGCCGCCTCAACGTGATGCGCCAGCGCCGCGCCGAGGCACTGGCCAGGCGCCCGGCCGGCCAGGAGTGCCAGTGCGCTGCCTGCACGTTCAAGCGCGGCGTTCTCGCGGCCGTCATGGACAGCGTCCGCGCCGACGCCGACCCGGCGGACCTCGCCAACACCGCGCCCGTCCGGGCGCACTGATCAACACGGGGCGGCCGCGCGCGCGGTGAAGGCGGCTCTCTACCTCCTGAGCACAACGGACGCCCATAGCCCGGATTGCTTCCGGGCCGCCCCACCCTCATCCACCGCGGCCCGGCCGCACCACCTGGAGATCCAATGATCCGCTTCGACCTCCCGCCCGGCACCCGGGCCAAGCTCACGAAGGTCACGCCGCGCAAGGAACAGCACGGCCCTGACCTGAAGCAGGCCGTGTCGCTGCGCCTGCGCCTCGAAGGCCCGGGCGAACTGCTCGACATGCTGGCGCCAGGCCTGCGCGACGCCTCGCTGCGCGTGCCGCCGCGCGACGACACGCAGGAGATGATCGAAGGCGTGCCGCAGATCCCGACGATGCTGCGCGTGCAGGGTGTTGACCAGGTGCGCAAGCTGCCGGAGCTGAAGCTAACCGGCTACACGCTGACCATCGACCACGGCATCGACGAATCGTCGGCCCTGGAGCTCTACACCTGCCACATCGACAAGGTGACGGCCGAGGCCAAGCAGGGCGGCGGCAGCGTCATCGAGTGGTCGGTCGGCTCGAACCGTGAGATCACGAAGGAACTGGTCGGCGAGCTGTGCGACCTTGAAGGCACCGAGATCGAGTTCAGCCAGGTCGGGCCGGTGCCGGGTGAAGTCATCGACGGCACCACCGAAGCCTTCGAGCGCGATCACCCGCTGTTCGACCAGGCTGGCGAAGGCGACGACGGCCCAGGCGATGGCGACGACACCGGCGACGGCTTCGACCAGGACGCGGACAGCGAGTCCGCGGTGGCCGAAGACGACACGCCACCGGTCACGCGTGGGCGGCGCGGGCGCAAGGCGAAGACCGCCGACGCCACGGACGAGTGGGTGAAGCGCAACCAGGCCGCGGCAGCCGGGGCGCACTGACATGGGCGCCGCACCTGCTCGCTGCATCAAGCCGCAGTGCCCGCCGGACTGCTCTGGCTGCAACCACGCCATTCCGTCCGATGACGAAGCGCTGGTGCTGATCGCCGACATGCTCGACCACTTCGCGGTGGACGGGCACGGCGGGACGTTCGAGGACGGCGAGAGCGCGATGACCGATCGGGCGCGGGCGTTCCTGTGCCGCGCAGCCGGCGCGAAAAGGGCGCAGCGATGACCGCCGCCGACCGCGCCATGTGGCGCAATGCCGCTCACTTCTGGCGGCAGCAGGAGAAGGCGCGGCGCCGCGAGGGCCGGTGGCGTGCGGCAGCGGCTGCGGCCCGTGAGGCTGAGGCGGCCGAGGCGAAGGCGGCCGAGTGCGATCGGCAGATTGCGGCCGCACTCGATGCGGCAGCCCACTCGACGGCCGACTGACGCTCACATCGGGAGCAAGCAATGACCACCGACAAAGCACAGCCAGCACCAGCAGTGCCGAGCCTCCGTGAAGCGCTGGAGGCGGCCGTGGAGTACATGGCGGCAAATCCACCAGCCAACGGCTACGGAATGCTCGATCGAACCACTGACCGCGAACGGCTGGAAGTGCTTGAAATGGCCCGCGCCGCCCTCTCCGCATCTCCTCCAGCAGCAGTGCCGGTAGAGCCGGTGGCGTGGCTTCGGCAGTATCCGTGCGCGATTCTTGGACGCGACATGACGGACAGCTATTGGTCCAAGAAATCAGCCCGTGCTGATGCCGCAAAGTTCGGTGGTGATGTGTTCCCGGTCTACGCCACCCCATCCGCACCACCAGAGGTGGATGCGCTCGATGCTGCGCGCTGGCACCCCCTCACCCCCGAGCTGCTGGCGCAGATCGAGCGCGGCGACTTCCCGCGCCGCGTCTGGCTGTACTCACCTGGCTTTGACAGCGCCCACCCGTTCACAGGCCAGTACGAATGGCGCCAAGGCCGGCATCCGCACGGCTTCAACATCGACACCGGAGGCCGCATCGGCGCATCCGACATCACCCACGTCATGCCCTTCAACCCGCCAGCGCAGCCCAGCGCCATCGCCGCATCCAAGAAGGACCAAGCATGACCGACAGCATCCCCACAGGAGTGGCAGCCGGCACGTACTGCTGCGGCGATCGACTTCTCCCCTGCAAGAGTTGCGGCGCTGACGCATGGCAGTCGCTCGGCGATACCGATTGCGGCGACTGGGAAGAAGAGTCTTTCAAGTGCACGAACTGCGGAAAGGTGATCCATGTCGAACTCCCGGACTGAACCCACAGGAGCGGCAGTAGAGCCGACCGACCAAGACACGCGGCCGAAGGTGCCGGCGCATATCGTCGGGGCGATCCAGTTCTACGGTGACGCCCGCGCTGATGAGGGCGACAGCGGCGCCGCGCTGCGAACCGTGCTCGGCGATCTTCGCAATTGGGCCGCCGCTCTCGCCCCTCCTGCTGCTACAGCAGTGCCGGCACCGCTGACCGACGAGCAGATCGGCGAGATTCAGCAGCGGCTTTCGCGGACCCGGTACGGCTGCACCTACAGGTCGCTCGCCCGCGCAATCGAAGCTGCACACGGCATTGGCGCATCCCCCGCAGCATCAACCGCAGCCCAAGACCTGGGCGAGGTGCTACGCGATCCGCTCCTCGATCCAGTGCGTCCCGGCCCCGAAAGTCTCGTTGCCAGCGTCCATGACGATGGCAAGGATGCGGCGGTTCTCGGTGGTGTCAGGATGCCAAAGGCCAGCACCGGCGGTGCCGCCGGGAACCCCGCAGGACCAGTCGGATATGCGCCAGCGGCAGAGCCGCCGACAACACCCTACCCGGCACCACCTACGCCGCCGGCCGACTGGGACACTTGGGCACTCAATGCCGCCAAGGGCGTCGCGCTGGGCGACTTGGGGCTGCCGCTCTCTCAGCGGGTTGCGCGCATCCAAGTGGCGCTGATCGATGCCATGCGGTACGCAGCCGGCAAATGAGAGCCAGATACACCCAGCGCCACGACGGCGAAGGCTTCACCGTCCCGAGCGGCGAGCTGTACCGCATCGCCTGCTGTGACTGCGGCCTCGTTCATGACTTCGTGTTCGTGAGCGAGGACGGCAAGCCGATTGGGGTTGCGGCAAGGCGGAACAACAGGGCGACTGCGCAACGGCGCCGGTCGAAACGGAAGGAAACAGCATGAACACCGAAGGACGCGCGAGGGATGGAAGCCGACAGGCCGAGACGCTTGCGGCTCGGGGCGAAGCCCGACAGCCCGGTGGCGAAGCCACGCGCCCAGAATCACCCGCCGGGGCACAGGAGGGGGTGCCGGCTGAGGTGCTGGATGCGCTTCGGGCCGCGCAGCCGGTGCTGGACGCCGTCTATCTCGCATTGAAGTCGGCGGACGGCATCCCGGCGTGGAGTTCCGGCACCCCAGTGTGGAGCCTCATCAACGCACGAAGCCTCGTGAATGCCGTCCTCGCCACCCACCCCACATCAGCACAGGAGGCGCCCGGCGCGGCGCGGCGGATCGCTGGCGCGGAGCCCGTCACCATGCCGGCCTACTGGCAGGTGCAGGTGATTGCGGACGGCGAGACGCTGCTTTCCATCGGCCACGACTGGGTTTCGGGCGAGCGACCGCTTGAGCAGGCCGACGAGCGCACGATTCTCGGCGCAGCGCAGCACCTGCTGGCATTCATTGGGCACGGCCTGCCGGCGGGCAACTTCGATCCCGACGATGAAGCCGCGCCAGCACCCCAGGAGGCACCACAGGCCGAGACGCCGGCAGCGTGGCAGAGCCGGGTGAACCTGGGCGGCCGATGGACCGAATGGAAGGAGTGCGCACCGCTGGCCGACGATGAACCGCGCGAGCTTGTCAGCGACGGTCGCGTGGCCTATCAATTCCGCCCGCTGTACGCCACCCCACAGGCTCCACAGGAGAGCGCAGGCCGGCACCTCCTTCCGGTCCAGCTTCCAGACGGCCGCATCGTCAAGATGCGCAAGTGCGATCTGATCGGCACTGACCAGATGGCGTTCTGTGACTTCGATGCCCTGCCGCCGCAGAGGCCACAGGAGAGCGCAGGGGTAGTGCCGCTGACCGATGAGCAGCGACAGACGCTGTTCAGGGTTCTGCGCGAGGCAGTGGAAATCGGCTGGATTCCTGCTGCCGAATACAGCGAATTGCGCGCCGCCCTCGCCGCTACTCGCGCAGAGCCGGCCGGATGGGATGTCCCGCACCTCCCTGGGACCACGGGTGATTCGCTGGAAGACGGCATGGCCGCACTGGCTCGCGCAGAGCCCGAGTTCACCGATACCGCCCGGGCAGCGCTTCTGTGGGTTCTGTGGCACCACCAGGGCGGCAGCAGCAAGGTCGGCCAGCCGATCCGCTTCGCCCTGGGCATGGGTGCACACGATCACCTGACCGAAGACCAGGTGGCCGAGGCAAAGCGGTGGGGCGAGCTTCAGGCTCGCGCAGAGCCCGCAGGCGGGCGAGATGAGCGCCGAGACTTCGAGGCGTGGGCCAGCGCTCGCCACCTCATTGGGCGCACCGGCTATTCGCCGTCAGGGAAGCTCGCGTGGGAAGTCTGGCAAGCCGCTCGCGCCACCCCTCCAGCACCTGCACCTGAGCCGGCGCGGCTCCCGGAGCTTGGCGACGTGGTGGTCTTCGCCATCGACACCAGCAAGATCAATCACCTGATGCTGGCCGGGATGAAGGAATGTCTCGCCGCCGCGAAACGAGCCCGGTGGACCAACGTTGTGACCAGGAGGGATGGCGTCGAGCGGACCTGGGAGGCCGACTGGCTCAAGCACCTGCAGCGCGTGTCTCTCGAAGCGCTTCGGGAAGCGGCTGAGGCCGAAGTTCGACGCCTCGCCGCTGCCGCCCATCCCGCACCTGGTGGAGGACTATGACGCGAGCCGATTTTCTGAGACAGCAGGCCATGGCGCGGCAGGAAATACAGGCCATCGCCAAGCCACGCGTCCGCGCGCGTGCAGCAGGCCTGCTATTCCTCTGGCATGCCCCGCAGCTGCTCAATGTCGGCCAACACGTGCACCGTCTCGGCCTCATCACACGTCACATTGCCGCCGACGAAGATGGGCAGCGTTTCATCCTTCAACACCTTCCCGTTCAGAGCAATCGTGTAGTGGTTTCCCTCGATCGTGATGTCGTACGTGCGGCGCTTCCCGGCCGACCGGGTGTGCTGGAACTGCTTCATCGGGCACCTTCGAAGTGGCCCTCCAGTATGCGGGTGGAGCGTGATGACGGCGACGTAAAGGCGGCGATGTTGGTTGCCGGCTTGGGCGGGCTCACTCTCGGCATCAACATGGCGATCGGAGCGTGGCCCCCACTGGCCACTCGGCGCAGGGGGTCGCGATGATGGCCGAACCCCTGTTCCTCGACGACGACGCTCTGCGAAAGCTCACCGGCTTCGCCCACAAGGGCAAGCAGGTCGCGCAGCTGCGCAAGATGGGCATCCCGTTCTGGGTCAACGGCCGCGGCCAGGCCGTGGTGGCCTCGAGCGCTGTCGTGCAGTGGCAGGCCAAGAAGGATGCGCACCGGGGAGCCGTCGAGGCGGAGGCATCAAGACTCATCGCAGCGCACGAGCGGTTCGCGGCGCACGAGGCCGCCAAGCGTGAGCGCGCCGCCCAGCGGCAGACTGAGCGCGCGCAACGGCGCGCCGAGACTCGGCCCGCGCTGGTTCGGCACCACACGGCGAAGCGCCGAGCCGCGAAGCTGCGCCGCACCCCGCCTTGGGCCGACATGGCCGCGATCGAGGCCTTCTATGCCGAGGCGCGCCGCCTCACCGTCGAGACCGGCGTCCCGCATCACGTCGACCATGACATCCCGCTGCAGAGCGAGCTCGTTTCCGGCTTGCACGTCCACAACAACCTGCAGATCCTGACCGGCAGCCAGAACAGTCGGAAGAAGAACCGATTCGAGGTGTGCGATGGCTGAGCGTCCACAACCGCGCCTCATCCGACACCGCGACGCGCCGGGCTACCTCGGCATGGACCGCAACCGTTTCGACGCCGAGGTGCGCCCCGGCTTGACCGAGATCCCGCTGGGCGAACGCGCTCTGGCCTTCGACCGCCTGGAACTGGACGCCTGGGCCGAGGCGTACATTGCCGCCCGTGGGCGCCCTGGTCGCACGAAGAAAGGAGGCATGGAAACATGCGAACCAGGACGAAAGGAATCCAGCTCACCGACGACGGCGAGCGGATCGTCGACAAGCTCTACCGCGGACAGCGGCTCTTTGAACGCCTCGGGCGAGTCTCCCAAGACGAGGCCGAAGCGTGGGTCCGCAAGCAGCAAGCCATCATCGACACCCAGCGGCAGCAAGGCCTTCAACAAGGCGATGACCAGCTGTTTCGGGTAGCGGCCGGGAAGTACCTGCTGGAACTGCAGCAGGCGACCGACGTGCGCACCCTGGACACCATCAGCGGCCACGTGGCGCTGTTGAACGGCTGGGTCGGGCATCTGCCGCTGCGGCAGGTCTGCAACGACAGCTTCGCCAAGTTCAGGGCCGACCGGCTCGCGGGGCGCGATGCCAGCGGCAAGCCCGCGCGCAAGGTGAAGCCGGCGACGGTGAACCGGGCGCTCGAGGTGGCCCGCACGGTGATGAACCGGGCGGCGCGGGTCTGGCGGACCGATGACGGCAAGCCCTGGCTGGGCGCGCCGCCGCTGATCGAGATGCTGGATGAGCAGGCGACGAAACGACCGCCGCGGCCGCTGAGCTGGGCCGAGCAGGCCGCGCTATTGAAGGCGCTGCCGGACCACCTTGGGAGCATGGTGCTGTTCGCCGTGAACACCGGTGCGCGCGACGAGAACGTGTGCGGGCTGCGGTGGGACTGGGAAGTGCCGGTGCCGGAGGTGGGCCGCAGTGTCTTCGTGGTGCCGGCGAAGGCGTTCAAGAGCAAGCGGGACCATGTGCTGATCCTGAACGATGTCGCCTGGCGCATCGTCGAGGCTCAGCGCGGCAGGCACGCCGAACACGTCTTCGTGTACCGACGCGAGCGGGTGAAGCACATCGAGAAGGAACCGGCGATGAAGTACCGCCGCATCGTCACGATGAACAACACCGGCTTCCAGGCGGCGCGCGAGGCGGCGGGCCTGCAGGTGCGTGTGCACGACCTCAGGCACACGTTCGCACAACGGCTCAGGGACGCAGGTGTTTCGGCAGAGGATCGTTCGCTGCTGATGGGGCATGCCGTCGAAGGCATGGCCCAGCACTACGCCTCGGCCACCGTCGCGCGGCTGATCGAGGTGGCGAACAAGGTGCAGGAGACGCGCGACCGGACCACGCTGCTGCGGGTGGTCAACGGATGAAGCCCGGCGGGAAAGTCACGCTGCGGGTCACGCAGAAAGAGAAACGGGCTACGTGCTCTGAACACGTAACCCGTTGATCCGTTTCTTGTTTTTCTGGCGCGGCTGGCAGGATTCGAACCCACGACCCCTTGGTTCGTAGGCTGACGATCCTCCAGCAAATCAACAACTTAGGTCCGGGGCGCCCACCGTTTCGGCCATCGTAGCGCCTGGGAGCGTGAGCAGGACTCACGCAGAAGTCACGCACCCGGTTCCGGTAGAGAGATGGGTACGACGAACTTCAAGCGGCTTACCGACTGATCGGTGTCCTTGATGCCGCCGCCACCGCCGATCTTCACCACCTTCAGGAACTCGATGCTCCCTTCGGCGTGGCCAGTCCCCTCCGAGGTGACAGTAACGGCGACGTCGAACTGCACGTCCCGGATCAGCTGTCCGTTCACCGAGGTCATCAGCTTGTGCTCGCGCGCGGAGTGCGCGCCGCCGCTCTGCGAAGGGTTGACGAGATCCCCGTGCTTCCCCTGTGCGTCCTTGACGCCCTCGATGATGGAGATAAGGCTGTTGGAAATGAAGGTCTTGAGATCCATGGCCGGCGATCCTACCCGCCGGAACCGCCCGGCCGGCCCTCCCGGCCGCTTGGCCTCCGCTCCCCACCCGGCCCACGTGGGCGGCCCAGGCGGGATCGGGCGGCGGCCTCGCGGCGTATCCTCGGCCAATGGACCGCACCGAGTGGATCCTCCGATTCGTCGAAGAGTTGCAGCGCCTTCGGTCCCATCTGAAGCCCAAGTACGGAAGCTCGCGCATCGCGCATGCCCACGCAACCCAGGCCTATGCGACCGGGGAGCCAGACCCCGAGAAGGCCGCGCGAGCGGTGCACGCGCGCATGGGCACACCACCTGCCAAGCGGGAGCCATGACGTGCCCCCTCTGCCGCCGATCGAAGGAGCCCGGCTGGCTCTGCGCGGATCACCCTGGCCTGCCCTGGGAGCACGACGGCTGCGGCGCCGAGGGCGCGCCCTGCGCATGCAACCCCAGCGGCCTGGTGCGCTGGCGCGAGGTCTACGCCGACGCCGGCACTGGCGCGCGTGAGACGACCGAGGCGATCCACCGCATGCTGGCCTCCGCACCACGGCGGCCGATGCGCCGGCTCAGCCGGTGAGCGACTTGGCCTGATACCGTGGTGCGATGGACTGGTACCGGATCACCTGCTGGCGCTGCCGTTGCGACTTCCTGGACACCGACCCCAGCGGCCGCTGCTGCTCAGGCTGCGGCGCACCTCGCATCGGCATGCGGGGTGATGGTCAGTACGTGCGTCATGCCTCGGTGCTGGTCGGGCCGTTGCCTGAGCCTGTGCCGCCACCCCGGCTCGGCGCCCCCTCGGCTCAGCAGCCTCCAGCGCGGGACGAAGACGGGCTGTTGCGCATCTACCAGTGGCGCCTGCGCAGCGCGACCACAGGCAAGCTCTACACCACGAGGCACAAGCTCACGGAGGCGACTGCACGGGCGATAGACCCTGATGCGGTGCCGGTTGGCGAGCCCGAAATCATCCGTGGCGCAGGCGGGACACGCAGTACCGGGGACCTGATTCGACCGATGCCAGAAGCCGACGCACCACCGCGCACGCACGTCGAAGACTCGCCGGGAGGGCCGCTGGCTGGCTGGCGCGACGGGTCGCGGCACCAGTGGAGCCGGGATCCGGGGCGCGGCCGGCGTTACCGGTGACTCCCCCTTCGGAGGGATAGCGCCCGCCGCCGCCTGCCGGCACAGTGCACCCCGGCCGGCGCAGTCGCAGCTACGGCGCGCGGGATGGGCTACGGGCCCGATCGCGCCGGCTCACCCGTCCCTACGACTAGTCATATTTGCCCGGGGCGGCAACCTCATGAGGCTCGACCGCGGACCGCGAATCCTTGCCCGTGACGAAATCGATGGCCGACACGAGCACGGCCGCCAGGCACGTCAAGGCGGAGGCGGCGACCGCGAAGACCAGCACAACCAGGAGCAAGACCCCGCCAATGCACTGGCCGCTCAACTCCACTGCACGCTTCATGGCGGTAACTGTAGGTTGCGAACTGTGACAGTGTACGGCCGATGCGGGCAGAACGTTGCGCACTATGCAGTGCGGATGAACCGGACGGGCCCATCCTGGTGGGCCCAAATCAACCCCCCCAGGCGCGCGGAGTGTGCAAACCGACCGTACGCCCCTGGGCGGGCATCCGTGCCGCCGGTCATCGCGCCCGTGATGGGCTGGGGCTGAACGGTCATCGTCCCCGCATCCACCCGGTAGAGGCTGGGCGTGGCCGTGCGGAGCAGGCACCAGAAGCAGTCCAGGGTCGAGTCGTACACCACCTCCTTGCGCATCCTGATTGCAGCGACGTGGGCTGGCTCGCCCTGCAGGATCAGGGGCGAGGCCTTCGCGCTGTCGTTGAGGTCGAACGTCCACGACCTTCCAACGCCATTGTCGATGCACACCAGGCGGTTGCGACGGGTGTCCACCACGTAGGCCGTCTCGTAGATGGCCTGCTGCCCGCGGTAGCCGAAGTCCGTGATAACGCCCGGCGCACCGTCAGGCGTGGGACTCGGCGACCACCGGCGGATCGTGCCGCTTGTGGTGTGCTGCCAGACGTTGCCGCGCCCGTCCTTGGCCGTGGGAATCGCGAACGAACCGCTCATGCCGCTCGCGTAGGTGCCGGCGGGAAGGTAGAGGCCGGCCGCCGGGTCGAAGGCATCCACCGTGCCGAAACCGGAGTTGCCATTGCCGTAGACTGCTGCTGCCCCCATGAACATCAGCCGCCCAATCTGGTCGATGTACTGGATGTGCCAATAGGTGTGGCGGCTTGCCGGGCGGCCGTCAAGGTAATGCGAACGACCAACTTCGCTCGGACCCCAGCCAATCCGATCGAACGGAGTGCGATCGGCGATGCGCTCCCACGCCGGCGTGTCGGCCCACAAGCGGAGACGGTAGATGTCGTTGCCCCAGCCGTCGTTATGGCCCCCACCGGCCGCGTAGAGATCGTCATCCTCGCTCTTGGCGCCGCCGCTGTAGGCGTAGAAGCCCAGGCCGACCGACCCGGCCCCGCCCTGGAAAATGGGCAAGGTGCGCAGCTTCGTGCCTGGCAGTTCCAGCACATCGAAAGGACGTGCAGGGACGCGCCACGCAGGCAGGAGCCCGCTGGGGGGTGGTGGGGCGGGCACGGACGTTGGCGCTGGTGCCGGCACGGGTGCGGGTGGAGCGGGCACTGGCACGGGTGTCGGCGCAGGCGCAGGGGTGGGCGTTGGCGCCGTGGCTGGGCTGGTCACGGCCCACACTGGGTAAGCGCTGAAGGCGGCGGCCAGTGACGCAAAGTTCGCCGCGCCGCGGAAGCGCCGCACAGCCGCTTCGGCGCCCGGCATGCCGGCCTGGTGGGCCATGGCCAGCGCGCACGAAGCGATGCCCCAGTAGCCTGTGGCCTCCGTAGGCGCAGCAGCGCTCGTGCCACGCAGTCCGCTGTCCGTGCGGGTCCAGCGGCCGCGCGAAGCAGCCGCCCACAGGTCGCCCCAGGTGGAGTACCAGGGGCCGGCCCCGGTCACGAAATTCGGCGAATCGCTGGGCGCCACCGTCATCTCGTACTGCGCGGCGTCCATGTACGGGAAGGCCGTCGGGTCTGCCGGGTCGCCGAAGCGGCCGACGATGGACCGGGACTTCCACACGGCCAGCGCGCGCAGCTTTGGGTCGCCCGGCGCATTGGCAGCCATCCAGCACATGGCTGCAGTCACGAAGTCCTGCATCCAGATCGCTTCGTGGTACTCGCCGTCGCCGCTGGCGGTGTAGTCGCTGTAGGGTCGGACGAAGCCCTGCGGGTTGTTCGGCTGGGCCACGTACTGTGTGTGATAGGCATCCACGTTCTCACGCAGTGCCTGGGTGTACTGACTATCAGGGCCGCTCACGAGTGCGGCCTGCATCAGTGTGCGCAGCGCCCAGCCGGCGCCACGGGTGGTGTTCGCGCCAACGTGCGTCCACAGCAGGCCACGCGCGAAGCCGCGCACGTGATCGACCTGTGCGAAGTGGTTGTAGGTCGCCGCGGCCAGCACATGGTCAGCGAAGAACTCCCAGCCTGTGAGAAGGTGCGCTAGGTATCCGACCGAGGGGTGGTGGCTGATGCGCCACCCCGCCCCGCCACCGCGGATCAGCTGGTTCTTGCTGCTGGCCTCGCTGGAGAGATGCGGATAGGTTGCGAAGGCTGGCTGCTCGCCGGTCGTCTCGTCGCGGTAGTGGATGCCGTACCGGCCCGCGGCCAATGCATGCAGCACGACTGCGCGCAGAGCACGTGGGTCGCGCGACGCGAGGTATGCCATGTCCCACTCGGGCAGCAGACCGATGGACGAGTGGTAGCCGGCGGTGCCCATCGCGCTGGGGTAGCCGGCTTGCATCAGCGGCACGTACTGCTGAGGCAGGCGCGCGAGCACCGCCTCGCTCACTGTCACGTTGACCGGCGGCACCAGCGGCCACGCGACATCGCGCACCGTTAGCGGAGCCTCCCCGCCGCTGATCCGCTGCGGCCACAGTGCCGCGCGGCAGTGCGGTTGCAGCGTGATGTCGTGAGCCGTGCGCTCGCCGCCGCCGATGACCAGTGCTAGCCGGCCCGTGGCGGCGGCCTTGCCAGGTTTCAGGAGGTAGCCGTTCTCGACCCAGGCGAGCACATCCTCGCCGTGGACCTCGAACCAGGCGACAAGCTGGTCCGTCAGCGGCTTGCGGTAGGTGGCGTGACCAGGTGCATGCTGCCGGTGCAGCGTGGCATCTGCCAGCGATGCCGCGCCGTGCGGCGCGAAGGACAGCACCACGCTATCGGGCGCAGGCGGCGGCGGTGGAGCGGGGCTCGGCTTAGGTGTTGGCGGCGGCGGGCTCGGTTCAGGGGTTGGGGCCGGCGGGGCCGGTACAGGATCAGGAACTGGCGCCGGCGCGGGCGCATTGGCCGCTCGGATCGCCTCCTCGGCCGCTGCGATCTCAGCCTGGGCCGCGTCGATGATGGCGATCTCGTCCTGCTCCGCCGCGTCGACCTCCTTCACGGCTTGGTCGGCAGCCGCGGCGGCGCGCGCCGCTTCCTCCGCTCGGGCGGCTGCCGCGGCGCGCGCCGCCTGTGTGGTGGCCTGGGCGGCATCGATCGCCGCGCGGGCCCGGGCCATGCGCTCCAGCTGCGCGGCGATGATGTCAGCGGCGGCCATGGCGTTAGCTCCCCGGCCGCGGCGCGGTGGCGCCGACCTTCGCGTCGCCGGCCCGCGTCTTCGGCTTGGGTGTCGGCGCGGGCGCCGGATCGGTGGCATTGACGACCCCGCAGGTCTGCGCAGCCAACACCCAGCGGCCCTGCTCGCACCGCCAGTCTTGCACGCCCAGGCTGTTGCCGAAGAGGTCGTAGATCGGCCGGCGCGCGCCGTGGGGCGCCGCAGGCAGGATGTGCAGGTCAGGCGCCGACGACACGCCGGGCGGCTGGCTGCTGCAGAGGTCGCCCTGCGCACCGCCCCAGCGCTCGTAGGTGCTGCGCGCACTGCATGGCACGGCCGGCGGCGGCTCCGGCATGTAGGGGTCGCCACCATCGGCCACCCAGTCGCGGCACACGGCCCAGACGCCCTCGCGGCTCACGAAGCGCCGGTGGCACGAGTTGAACTGCGTGCGGTCGGCCACGCACGTCACCGCCTCGCCCTGCCACATGCCGATCGTGCCGGCGGGCGGGCTGCAGACGGATGGCGGCGGGGCGGCGCTCGCGACGGCCGCGGACAGAACGGCCGCGAGGACCGCAAAGGTCTTGCGCAGGAAGGCGCTCATGGTGATGGTCCTTTCAGGGTTGCGGCCGTCGCGGGCGGCCGGGTGGCGATCAAGGCTTGACCCGCTCCAGGCCGACCGGCGTGCGAGCCGTCGCACTCAGCACCTGCTCGGCGAACCGCGCTTTCTCGCGCATCGCCATCAGCTCGCGCACGTCCTCAGTCCGCAGCTCGGCGGTGACGCCGATGGGTCCGTACAGGCTGGTGACGAATGCGCGGTCGCCGCTCAGGCTGAGCGTCAGCAGGTTGCCGAATTGGCCTGGGCTGGTACCGCAGGCGGTGAGCGCCGCGCAGGCGGCCAGGGCAAAAATGGTCTTCATGGCGCGATCCATTCAGCGGTGGAGGGATAGGTGACCGGCGCCGGCGCAACGAGCACCGGCCGTGCGTGGATGGGGTTGACGAACCTCTCGCCGAACGCCCGGACAGCGCCGTGCGCGATGCCGGCCATGAGCGGGTGCATGCCGTCCTCGACGAACATCACACGCAGGAGGTCATCGGCCGCCTCCCGCCAGGTCGTCGACAGCCCGCACTCGCGCATCAGCTGGTAGAGCGCGTCGTGCACCAAGCTGCCGCGGACGATCTCGGGGCCTTGCGCGATCGGGCCCGACGCGCCGTCCCAGGCGTAGCCGGCGGCGATGGTCAGCGTGCCGTCGGCGGCCAGGCCCACGAACTTGCTGCCGGCGCAGGCCTCGGTGATCGGCGTCGCGCACTGAAAGGGCTCGGCGAGCTGGAAGCGGTAGCCGGCGCGGTAGTGGACCGTCATGGCAGCACCTGCAGCAGCTCGTCGGTGATGCTGCGCCGCTCGGCTCGCTTCAGCATCCCAGGGCCGTTCACCGCCTTGGTGATGGCGTCCCATTGCGCCGAGTCCGCCAGCGCGTTGCAGCGGTTCGTGTGCCAGTACCACGCCGCGGTAAGGCAGGCATCAGGCGGCAGCGCGACCAGCTCCGGCGACTTGACGTAGGGCCGTCGCAACGCCACCGCAGCGTCGGCGTAGTTGCCGCGGCCGGTCAGCATCTTCAGCCCGCGCCCGCGGTATCGCCAGCCGTCGCCGCTGGCCTCGTCGCCGTTGCCGTTCACGTGCGCATAGGCCGCGTTGGCCAGCGCCCGCGGGTTGCGCGCCAGCTTCGCCACCTCGTTCATGCCGCGTTGGCGCAGGCGGTGGAAGACCTCCCAGATGCGTTCGGCCCTCCGGTAGTAGAGGCGCTCTTCCAGGCTCACGAAGTGCTCCGACTCCACGATGCATTGCGCCAGGAACCCGGCCACGCGGGCCCGCGTGGTGATGTCGAAGCGCTCGCACGCGATCGACAGCGGGACGGCGAAGGTGCGCGCCTGCGAGGGCGCCACCTCCGCGGCGATCAGGGCGGCGACGGTGATCACGGCTTTTCCCCATCCAGCGGCGCCGGCCCGGTGGGGCCGAACTTGCGCAGGATCCGCGCCTGCAGCAGCCGCTCGGCCAGGTCGACCGCTCGGCCGCCCATGTAGCCGGCCATGCCGGTGATCGCCGCCGTGACCCCCAGCGGGACCTGCACGTGGTCGCACAGGAAGAACGCGCCCAGCCCAGCCAGCGCGCTGGTGGCCATTTCGCCGATCAGCGAGAACAGGCTTGCCGATGACAGCTCGCCGCGGCGGACCTTCGCGTACCAGCCGGCGAAGCCGCCCAGCAGCGACATGCCGAGCACCAGCGCGTACTGCTTCAGCGGCAGGCTGAGCACGTCGCGCGCTGCCTCGGCGGCATGCACGACGTGGGGGACGATGGAGAGGATCAGTGTGGTGAGGCGGCGGCGCATCTTGGCTCCTTTGTTTCGATGGTTCACAGCGCCGCCGCCTGTACGAACATGGCGTCGCGTTCTTCGTCGGTTATCCCGGCTGCCTGCTGCAGCAGGACGGTCAGCGGCGACAGGCGCCGCACCGTCGGCCGGAACTCGAACTGCGCGGCCGTGATTGCGCGCTGCACAGGGTCTGGAATGGCAGCAATAGCGTCGAGCACCGCTTGATGCTTGCCGGCGGCGATCAGCACGCACCTGGCGCGCCACATCTCGACCTCGTCCGGCACGACCGGCGGCGGCTGAGCAGTCCACGGCTCCAGCACCCACGCGGTGCGCTGCCAGCGTGGCCACGGCTCGCCGTCGACGCGCTCCTCGGCGTGCGCCGGCGGCGCGATCGGCGTCGAGCGCGGCGTGTCGTCCTCGACTTCGCCGTCGTACCAGCGCTGCGCGTCGTAAGCGAAAGCCGTCACAGCAGCTGCTCCGCGGTGAATGCCTTGGTCCAGTAGCCCTTGGCCATGGCGCGCAGCTTCTCCATGTCGGCCACCGTGGCAAGGAACGTGTGCCGCGGCAGGTTGCGCGCGTCGTCGGGGTCGAGCGACACGAGAACTTCGCCGGTCGCCCCCTGCGTGCGCATTAGCTCGTAGATGGTGTCCCAGGCCTCGGCATCGGCGAGGTAGTGGAAGGTGAAGTCGAGACACTTCGGCGCCGGCAACTCGTCGAAGTAGCGCGCGCCGCTGGCCGTCGTGACGGTCGTCGATCGCGGCTTGAAGTAGATGCCCAGGCCGCAGGCTACGTCACGCTCACTTTGGAAGGCATTCCAGGCCATCATCGGGCGGCCGTACTCGATCCAGCCATCCGCGTTCGATGTGTCGTTGATATCGACACGCCAATACGGGTAGCTTTGCGCCGCGCCTGGGCGGTACAACGCCGGAGTCTGCTCCCCGCGACGCATTCGCTCGGTAGTCGCCGCCACGTACGCAGCAGGCCATGCATCAAACGTTCCGCTATCGAAGTCAGCAGGAGTCTCCAGTTCGCTGCCTGAAAGACCCTGAAGCTGCGCATTGGTCATCGCAGCGGCATAGACGCGCACCCTCTCGATGTATCCAACGTGGTTAACCGAGCCATCGCGAGAGCCGAGATTCAGGTGGAAAGAACTGCCGGTAGGCACCGCGGCCGTTGTGTCCTGTGCGGCGGCGCTGCCATTGGACGAGTAGCGCACGTTGTTCGTCGCCCACGCCATTGCGAAGGTGCCAACATCGCCAGCCACCAAGGTGGGCCCGTTCGCCCCTACCTGCTCCGACAGCCTCACTACGCTGAAGAAGATTCGCGTTCCGTCATGGCTGATTCCGGCTTGATCGGCTGCCGCTCCGTATAGCGTGCAGATTCCGGTCACACTCGCGGGAATTGACATGAGCTTCGCCTTGACAACAACCGTACCTGTCGCAAAGGACAGCCCGGCGGACTCGGCGTTCAGATACCGAGGCGAGTCCTGTTGCCGCGTGACTGTTGCCGTTGTCGTTGGTATCGGCGTGGTCGGCACCGAGCCACCCTCCAGCTGCACAAAGTCGACAGCGACGGCATCGCCGCTAGTGGCGAGGCGAATCCCGATCACCGGGTTCGTGCCGCTGACGGCGATATCGAATCTCTTGTACTTGGTCGAAGGCGGAACGATGGCCGTACTCGTGGCGAAGTTGTCGCCGCTAATGGTGACGGTCCCCGAGCCGACGACGCGCCTGACGTACATCGACAGTCGGCGCGCGGCAGAGGCCGCGGTGATCGACTGCGTCATTTGACCGTTGGAGCTCGTAGCAGTCAGCGTCGTCGCCGCGTTAGCCACGCCGTCCAGCCCAGTCGAAGTCAGTGCGGCCGTCGCACTCGACTTGGTCCAGGTGGCATTGCTGCCGTCGCGCGAGCGGAGGGCGAGGTTCGTCGCGCTGGGTTCATATATCAGGCCCAGCGGCAGGCCGGTATCCAGATCCCAGCCGACGCGGGCGACGCCAGATCCGGCGCTGGCGAGCACGCCTTGTCGGTTGATGTAGTAGGCGGTGTCGGTGCGCGCTGTGGTGATGCCGGAAGGTGGCGAATCGCCAGTGCATACGAGGTCGATGGCAGCGATTGGGCTGCTCGTCCAGGCGCGTAGACGCAGTTGTGCGGATGTGCTGAAGTTGCCGCCCAGCGCCGCAAAGGCGGCCATCGTGATCGCCGATGGCGCGGAGATGTAATGCCACGTGTTGCGCGTATCGGTTCCGGCGGTGCGCGCTCTTTGGTCAAGTTGGCGGGTCTGAAGGTACGGCAGCGGGAGAGTGGCAGTCCATGCGCCGCCGCTGAGCGTGCACTCGTCGATGGTGTTGTCGTAGCAGAGGAGGAGCTTGCCCATGTGTCACTGCCCCCAGAGCAGAAGGTCCGCCGTGCCGGCGGCCAAGTTCTTCGTGTAGGCGAACACGCGGCGCAGCGTGCCGGCCTCGCGGCTGAATCCGTAGCGGTCCCAGCGCAGTTCGACCACGCTGCCGATGTCGACGTCCAGGAGGGTGGCGTCATCGAGTTGCACGCCGCGGGCCCAGTGCATGCGGTGCGGCACGCCCAACAGCGCGGCGCGGCGCGCAGCCTCGGCGTCGGCGTCGGCCTTGAAGGCGAACAGCGTGTCGAGCTCCAGCGTGGTGGTGCGCTTGTACGGATTCGGGCTCGGCGTGGTCGTGCCCTCGGACACGCGCCATTCCTCGCCTAGGTCGGCGCGGTCGGCGGCCGAGACGGTGATGTCCACCTCAGGGCCGGCCAGCGGCCGGTAGTACCGCGCATGTCGGATCAGCACCTTCGTGGCCGGCACATCCTCGCTGCTGGTGTCGCCTTCGAGCGTGGCCTCGTTCCAGGGCGCGATCACTGCCGCCGCGGTGCCGCTGGGCTCCTCGACCCGCTGCATGGTGAGCACGCCGAGGCGATTGAACCCGTATGCGGCGCCCACGGTGCGCGCGACGGCGTCCATGATGTCGAGCGTGCTGCGTCCGTCGGCGACCCAAATGCCGAGCACAGCGCCGTTGGCGGTGTCGAGCGCGGTGACGTGGCTGCTGCTGATGTCCGCTGCGTCGATGCCTCGCGCAAGCGCCAGGCGTTTCAGCAACGTCCCGGCCTTGCTGTTGGCCGTGGTGTCGGCCGTCGCATCGCAGGTGAAGAGCGTAGGCAGCGCGCCGCCCACGCGCAGCATGCCGCCCGCCGGCCAGACGCGGTACTGGCCGCTGCTGGGCGCGTTCGTCTCCATGTCGGACTGCGACGTGTAGTCGGCGCCCTGGGTGTACGGAGCGCCCTTGTCGTAGGCAGCGTCCACGGACTGGATTGCGCCGTCGCTGACTTGGTAGATGCCTCGCGTGGTGTTGACGCACGGGGCCGGAATCTGGAACGCCTTGCCGTAGAGGCGCGGGATGATCTTGCCGGCCAGTTCCGGGCCGCCGTCCACGCCGGCCGGCAGCACGTTGGTGCCGCCGTAGGTCGCGGTGAGGTGCGGGGTGTTCAGCTCGTAGAGGCGGTCCTTGCCGTGCAGGACCACGCTGCCCTGCTTCGGCTCCGGCTGGCTGATCGTCGCCTTGATGACGGTCACCGCCGTCGAGAGCGCCGCCCCGGGCTGCACCTGCAGCAGACGCATAGGGCGCTCGCGGAAGTTGATGGTGTCCGGGTTCTCGAACACGGCATCAAGCGCGCCGTCGATGTTGGCGAGCTCCGCGACGATGACGCCGACGTCAGCGCGAGGGTTCGGCGCGGTGATGGCCACGCCATCCCTGAACATGCTGCGGCTGATCGTGCCCGCGCTGATCAAGCGATCCAGATAGACGGTGTTCGCCGGGGAGTCCGCGCTCTTCGTGCGGTAGCCCTCGCGCCCCTTCATGCTGTAGCGGTGCGTGACGTAGGTGGAGACGTCGGTGTAGCCGTCGATCTCCAGCAGGATCAGCGCGCTACTGGACATCGCGCGACCTCGCCACGGCGGCGTACGCCAGCTGCTGGGCCGTCATCTTGTTGCCGGTGTCCAGCGCGTCGCTGAGTGCCACGCCGGACGCGGCGGTGACTTCGGCCGCCGTCCTGGTGTTCCCCTTGATGGCCGAGAGCTCGGCCTGCACGCGCTTCAGCTCGGCCAGCACCTCATCGAACACGGGCGCGTAGGTCGCGGCCCCGGTCAGTTCCTTCTGGAGGTTCAGGAAGGTGGCCGCGGCATCGTCGATGCGCTCCATGGCGCCGAGGTCGCCGCCCAGCGCCAGGTCGCGCGTCTCCTCGAACTGCGATCGCGCTTCGGCGAGTCGATCCTCGGGCGACAGTGCCGACAGGGCGCCGGTCAGGAGCGAGTCCATGAAGCTGTTGAAGCTGCCGTCGAGCCGCGCGATGGTCGCGTTCAGCTCTTCGAGCGCGCGCAGCTCGTCGCGAGCCATGTCCTCTTGGCGTCGGCGCGCCTCTTCCGCCGCCTGGTCCATCGCGCTGCCACTGCCGGCGGCGGCCGCCTCGGCTTGCTCGCGCCGGAGCCGGTCGGGCGAGACGACGTCGCTGTTCTGCGGGCCTTCCATTTGCATGGCGTACTGGTTGAAGAGCCCCGCGCGTGTCGGCCCGGGCACGTTGCCCTTGCCGCCCCAGAAGTTGTCGACGTAGTCCTGCAGGTTTTTCGGCAGCGTGCCGCCTTCGAAATCGGCGTTGAACTGCTCGCTGCGCACGGACATGCCTAGCCAGTCGCGATAGGCAGCATCGCCGGCGGACACGCCGGCTCGGGTCAGCGGACCCATCATCGGGATGCGCGCGTTTCCGGCTGCCTTGGCCGCCTCCTCGCTGCTTTCGGCCAGGTCGCCGAGCGCGCCCGCGGCGGTGAGCACGGCCAGCTCGAGCTCACTAACACCGTCGGCGAGGTTGACGAAGGACTGCACGAACTTCAGCACCTCCTCCTTCGTCGCATCGGCCAGCTGCTTCGCGCTCACGGAGAGACCCGCGGCCTGTAGGTCCTCCGCGATGCGACCGTATTGGTAGCCACGCAGTTGCGCCGGGCTCACGAACTTTCCGATGTTCTGGTCGATCAGCTGCGTGGCCCGGTTGGCCCGCGCGGCCGCCTCCTCAGCACGCGCTGCAGCCTCCTCTTCAAGCTGCTGCGTCGCCTCATCGGAGGCATCGATCAGTGCATCGAAGGCGCCGGCGACGCGCATCAGTGCCGCGAACGCCTCCCGATCGGCCTTGCTGCCGAGGTCATCGAGGGAGTCCACCAGCGCCCGGAACTCGCCCTTCGTTTTCGGGATCGCGGTGATACCGACGTCGTTGAGGGTCTTTGTGATGCCCGCCCAGGCGTCTTCGGTGCGCTCGGCCTCGTCGTAGAACTCTTGGTAGTAGGTGCCGATGCTTTGGCCCAGGGCGTCGAAGCCACCGGCGGCTGTGGCCAGCTTTTCGAAGGTGTCGACGCTGAGGGCGCTGAACTGGGTGAAGACGCCGCCCAGGGGCTCGAAAGCGTCGGTGAGCTGCGCGACGGCCGTGGCGGTCTGCAGCATCGCCTCGGCGGCATCGCTGTCGAGCTTGGCTGCGCTGACGGAATCGAAATACTCCTCGAAGCGTGCGTCCAGGTCGGACTGCTGCAGGCCCTGGATGATGAGGACCGGCATCTGCTCGCTGATCCAGCCCTCCAGCTCGTCGGCGGCGATCTTGCTGGCTGCTCGGCCTGGCCCGCCGGCGCCGAACGCACCGGAGCCCGTCTGCGTGCCGGCGATCAGCTTGTTGTCAGCGCCGAAGAAGCCCAACAGCGCGGCGACCTCGTTCTCGCGATCGCGGTCGGTGAGCGCCCCGACGCGCAGGCCCTGCGTGAGGCCGCCACCGAAGAGGCTGGCCGAGAGGGTCACGCTGCCGGCGAGCCGGCTGGCCAGGTCCTGCAGGCCCTCGTCCGCGCCGCCGCCCATGATGTTGCGACCGAACTCGAAAGGCGCCTGGGTGCCCTGCACGAAGTCGCCGTCGACGACGGAGCCGATGCCGAACCCGCTGACCGATGGCTTGTGCCCCAGAAGGCGAGCGACCAGTGGCCGCGCCGAGAGGATGTTGGCCCACTTGTCGCTCATGCCGAGCGCCTGGAAGGCCTTCATGTGCGTGAGCGAGATCGTGCCGCCTGGCGTCGCGTGGTTCGCCTTGTCGTCGATCAGCGTGTCGTTGTACCCGGCCTTGTAGGCCGAGCTCGACGCCATGTAGGCGGCGATGATCCAGCCGATGATGGGGATCGCCGCGGAGATGCTGCTTCCGCCGCCAGCGGTGGCGGCGGCCGCGCCTTCGGACGCCACGATGCCCTGCTGCGCGGCGACCGCGTTGTAGTACGCCGGCCCCGTCATGCCGGCTGCGCCGGCTGCGCTTCCGCCCATCGCAACGGTCCCGGCGCCGCCCCCGAGCCCCACCCACCCGCCGATGGTGTTCGCGATGTTGCCCCAGCCGCCGCCCATCTGGCCGGCCGTGCCGAGCATGCTGAGCCAGTTGTTCCCGCCGCCAGCCACTGCGCCAGCGCCGCCTGCCGCCTGGGCCATGCCGAGCCACTGACCGACGCCGCTGACCCCGTACTGCACCAGGGCCTGGATCGCGTTGGACTTGATGTAGTCCTGCACGTAGTCCCAGCCCTCTTCGCCGCCCATCTGGATGGCGTTGGTGATCAAGCCGGTGATGGTGTCGGCGGTGCGCTCCCACTGCTGGATCGATTCCTTGCCGGCCTCGATGGCTGCGGCGCGTCCGGCCTGGGCTGCGGATTCGCGGAGGGCGGCGGCCTGCTTCCGGTACTCGGCGGCTATCTGCGGGTCGATGTTGTCGAAGAGGACCGCGCGGCGCTCCTTCGCGGCGGCGGCGGCCTGCAGCTCGGCGCGCTCGACCTCCCGCAAGGCTGACGCAGACAGCAGCGTCTGGTCGTTGTCGCGCTTCGCCGCGGTAGCGCGACCCTCCAGCGCAGCGGTCGCATCCTGCAGGCGGGCCAGCGACTGCGCGTTCTCGTCGGCACCCTCGCGCTGCCAGCGCACTTCCTCGCGCAGCGCCTCGCCTCGCTTCACGCTGGCGCGCGACGCGGCCTCGATGGCCGGAGTCATCACCAACAGGCCCTTGGCGAGCTTCTCGTCCAGTTCCAGCAGTTGGCGCTCCGACTCGGTGAGCGGCCGCCGCAACTCGAGCTCCTTCTCCAGTGCGGCGTTCGTCAGGTCGATGGAGCGCGCCCACTCGCGCCCGGCCTTGGACAAGTCGTTGAACGCCTTCACGGCGTCGTCCATGGCCTCGGCGTCCTTCTTGGTCGCCGCGGTCTTCTTGAACGTGGCCGCCGTGAGCTGCTGGACGGTCTCGACGTACTGCTTCTCGGTGATGTGGCCCTTCTGCCGCGCCGCGTTCAGCTCGTTGATCTGCTTCAGGTAGTTCGCATCGATGCCAAGCGCCTTGTTGCGGATGTCGGCCAGCAGCTTCGTCGCCGCGGCCTGCTCCTCCAAGCCCTTCTTGGCCAGGGCGTCGATGGCGGAACTGGCCTGGCCGAATTGCTGCGACTGGCTGGTGCCGCGCTCCGCCTTCAGGTCGTCCTGCGCCTGCTTCGCCTCACGCAGCCGCTTGGTCAACTCCTCAGCCTTGGCCACTTCCATTGCGAGATAGGCGCCGCCGCGTTCGGAGAACCGCTGCTGCAGAACCGCGAGCTCCTTCTCAGCCTCCGCCAGGCGCCGGGCGATGTTGGCTGCGCCGGTGTCGACCTGACCCAGCGCCTCCGCGATGCCCATCACCTGCGCGGCGGCGATCGAGCTGAAGAAGCCGAGCCCGGCCTCGCGCGCACGAGAGAAGCGGTCGGACACGTCGTCGATGACGCCGGACAGCGACTGCAGGCCGCTCGCGATGGATGAGGTGGCGCCGGCCGCCTTGTCGAGCTCGCCGATGGCCTTGGTGGTCGCGTTCGACAGCTGCGTCATCGCCTGGCCGACGGTGACGACGCTGTTGCCGACTTCCTTGGCCAGCACCGCGGACTGCGACTCCAGGGCCTGCAGGATGGCTTCGGCGGTGAGCTGACCTTCCTTGCCGAGCTCGCGCAGCTTGCCCACCGTGACACCCATGCCGTCGGCAATGGCGCGGGCGAGGCGCGGGGTCTGCTCGAGCACGCTGTTCAACTCGTCCCCGCGCAGCGTGCCGCTCGCGAGGCCTTGGCCAAGCTGGTTCAGCGCGGCCTGCATGCCCTCGGCGCTGCCGCCGCTGATCGCCATCGCGTTGCCGATGGCCTCGGTGACCTTCAGCAGCCGCTGCTGACTGACGCCGAGCCCGTCCGTCGCGCGTGCGATTGAGGCGTACGTGGCGCCCAGGTCGGTGAAGTTGGTCCGCGAGCGTTGGGCGATGCCGTACAGGGCCTCGTAGGCTGTGGAGGCGGCTGACGCGCTGCCGGTGGCCAGCGCGAGCTTGTTGTTGAGGACGGTGACCGCATCGGCCGTGCGCACGGCGGCAGTCGCGGCCTGGGCCAGCTCCTGCGCGATGGCAAGACCGGCCACCGCCTTGGCGGCGCCGGCGATGCTGGAGAACGTCCCGGACGCGCGCTGCTCGGCCGCCGTGCTGGACTGCCCGATGCGGTCCATGCTCGACGCGACCTGCGCCGCGCCCTGCTGGACCTGCTGGACGCCGTCGATGCCGACGCGGAAGCGGATGTCTTCGGTCATGCGTCAGTGCCGCCGGCGCGCAGCTGCGGCCTCGGCTTCCTCTCGTCGCTTCTTGAGCTTGGCCGCGCGGTCGGCCAGGATGACGTGCCGCGCCGACTTCGCGCAGGCGCAGACGCCGTCATAGATGGAGCGGCGCTCAGCTTCGTCGGCGACCACGAACTGCAGATGCGCGAGTACCTCGCTGCGAGGAAGCACGCTTTCCTGCCACTGGTCCTGCAACCCCAGGAACGCGTCCCACGCCGGCACGCACTCGGGCCACAGGTAGGCTGGCCAGTCCGGCTGCTCGACCGTCTCGACGTTGGCGCCAGAGGCCTCTGCGGCCCGCGCGATGAGCAGCGCCATGGATGTGCCCGACGTGCCAGCAGGCTGGGCCGGCTGGGCATCGGGGTCGACCTGCGGCTCATCGTCGTCATCGCGCAGTCCTTCGCGCGCCCACCGAGCGGCGAGCGCTACGAGTTTTTTTCCTTCACCCCGACGGCGGCGATGTAGGCGTGGAAGGCCAGCGCTGCCATGCCGGGGCGGTTGAGGAGGTCACGGCAGTTGTCCTGCGTGAAGGCGGCCGGCTTGCCGTCCTCGGCCAGCGGGCCGGCCCAGTCGCGAACCTTCGGGAGCAGCGCCGACACGATCGGCGTTTTGTCACCGGCGATCTCGCGGTCGCGCACGTCCTGGCGCAGCGCGATCACCTCTTCGGAGGTCGCAAGCCGCTCGGCGGTGAGGAAGAAATCGAACGGCACGTCGCTGCCGTCCTCGGCGGTCTCTTTGCCCTCGACCTTGAAGCGCACGAGGGGGGAGACGACGATTCGAATGCTCATGTGGGTGCCCGATCAGATGGCCCGATAGGAGAGGAGCGCGCGGCCGCGTTGGCTCGGGCGAAGACCGCGCGGCGTTTCCGCCGCCGCGGCCGCGCGCAAACGGCTGGTCAGGTCGACCAGAAGCTGGGGAAGTTCTGCACCTCGATGGCCAGGGCGGTCTGTACGACGCCCTGCGCCTGGCCGCGGGCGGTGCCGGGCGCGGACACGAATCCGTTGAAGCACATCTTTGCGGTGGTGCCGAAGCGCAGCTTGAAGACGCGCTTGCCTTGCGCCTTGTATGCGCGGTTCGCCTCGATGTAGCCGGCGTCCGACGGATCGAAGATCGCGTTGGAGGTGATCGACATCGGCGAAACAACCGTCGGAGCGCGCTTGCGGATCGAGTCGTGAATCGTCGTCACGTCGGCATACTCCGGGTCGCCGCCGCTCACATCGAACGTTTGCAGAATGCCGAACGAGGAGCCGAAGGTGACGACCTGGAAAGAGCCGGACGTGAAGGTGTTGTAGTCGGTCGTGTTCTCGCCTTCCAGCTCGAACGTGTTTGCGGCGGCATTGACGTTGGCGACGCGGAAAGCGCGGTCATTGACCTCGGTCATGCCGCTGGCCGTGATCAGCACGTAATCGCCGTTGGTCGGGTCGGTACCGGTGTAGGTGACCACACCAGGGCTCGCCTTCGAGATCGCGCTGATGGTGATTGCTGATGCGAGCGCCGTCTGGATGTCGACGCCCACGTTCTTCCAGAAAATTGGGTTTGCCATGTCTGGCTCCTAAGTGGCGCGTCAGAGCGCTGTGGATGGATCGCCCTGCGAGGTGACGTAGATCACCTCGAAGAGCTGGTGCCCGATTCGGATTCGCTGCTGCCCCTCGTCCCGCTGCGCGGGCTGGTAGGAGAGCGGACGGATGGACTGCACGCCCGGCAGCGAAGTGGCTGCGAGGCAGGCCTCGACGTCGGCCAAGAGCTGGTCCCGGGCGCGCGAAGCGTTGGTGTTCTGCACGATCTGCGCCGTGACGATGAAGCGGTAGGAGCGCTGCAGCAGCGGGTCGCCGTGCACGGTCAGCGGCTCCTGCGCCTCGCTGTCGTCGTCGACCGAGAGGTGCGGGCAGTCGGCGGCCTCGACGAGGTCGTAGGGCTCCTCGTCCACGCGGCTGCCGGCAGACGTGTTCGCCGCGATCAGCGCTGCGACCACTGCCTCGCGGATGACGTGGCGCTGATGGTTCACGGCTGCTTCTCCAGCGGCAGCACGACCAGGCCAGTGCCGTCGGGCTCTGGCGTGCGGACGCGCCAGGTGCCGGCGCCAGGGCCTGCCGCGATCACGAGCACGCTGTTGCGCGCCACGCTGGGCGCCGCGCTGTGCGGCAGCGTGAACTGCGGGTCGCGTGAGGCGATGCCGGAGAGGTCGACGAACGGCGCGTCGTAGTTGCCCACGACCGAGACGCCGTCAAGCGTCGCCTCGGTGGCGAACTCGTCCGCGTCGAAGAACGCGGTGAAGTCCTCGGTCATGGGCATGGCCGCTCGTCTTTCGCGCCAGCGTCAGACGTACTTCTTCTTGCCCGAAGCCACGACGCTCACGGCAGCCGGGCCGGTGGCGATCGTGCCGACGAAGCCGAGGAAGCCCCCGGTCACCTTCTTCGGATCGACCACGACCGTCTGCGTGCTGAGGTCGGTGGAGGTCGTGACCTGCGTGAACGTGTAGCCGCTGATGTCGGCGGCGCCGGTGCCGTTGGCATCGGTGGCCGACTGCAGCTTGCCGGTGATCGTGCCCGCGGTGACGACACCGACGTTCATGGTCACCAGGATCTCGCCGTCGTACGGGCGCACGTCGAGCCACATGCCGGTGCCGCTGGTGGCGGCGGCGGTGTTGGCGGCGTCCACCGCATGGAGCAGCGCGGTCGAGGTCGCTGCGGAGGCTTGGCTGTTCAGCATGTCACTTCTCCTTCTTGCCGGCCTTCACCGGCGCGTGTGCGGGGTCGGCAGGCGCCGGCGTGGGGGCGAGCTTTTCGGCCGGCGGCTCCGGTGCAGGCGAAGGGCTGGGCGCGGGGTCGGCGGGCGCCGGCGTGGCCGGTACCTCCTCGACGGCGCCGATGGACGTCAGGAAGGTGGCCGTGCCCTTGTCCAGGGCGAACGGCTCGCTGTCCGGCGTCACGTGCCGCTCGGGGCCGATGCAGACCCCGCGCAGGGCGCGGTAGAGGCTGCTCATGGCGGCGCGCCTTACGACAGGTTCGTCGAGACGACGAAGGCCTGCGGGTAGCGCACCAGCACGTCGACCATCCACATCGCGCGGATGCCGACCTGCGCCTGGTTGAAGCGCGTGCCGCCGTTGTCCATGGCCAGCTCCAGCACGCCCCACTCGCCGATCACGACCTCGTCCCACGAGCCGAAAATCAGGTTGCCGGAGGCCAGCTGTTCGGACGACATGGCGTTGAAGCCGCACAGCGTGCCGTCGAGCATGTTCCCTTCCCACACCGGGGTGTCGGTGCCCGAGAAGCGCTGCACGGTCATCAGCTTCGCCGCGCCGGCCGTGTTGGTCACGAAGCCGGGGTTGCCGCGGATGGCGTTCGATGCGCCGGCCGTCGAGACGAAGGCCAGCAGCTTCGCGTAGGTCGCGGACGCGGCGTCCTGGCCGGACGTGATGCCGGTCGTGTTCTTGATGCCGAGCGGCTGCGCGCCGCCGGTGCCGTTGATGGCGACGTAATCGACGCCATCGATCGCGATGTCGGCGGCGAGGTCAGCCATGATGAAGGCCTCGGCGCTCGGGGTGGCTTGGCGCAGCAGCTGCTCCGACGCGTCCGTGATCGCAATGGCGGTCTTCGGCGTCATCGACAGCTGGCCCAGGGCCTGGTCGGTGGCCGTGACGCTGGTGCCCTCGCCACCCTGCCAGGTCACCGTGCCCTTGCCGGTCTGGCGGGGAATGGTGACGTTGCCCACCAGGCCCGGCAGGCGACGGGCGCCCATGCGCATCGTCACGCTGCGGTTGCGCAGGATGTCGATGAAGCCCATGTTCTCGACGTTGACCATGAAGCCGCCCTTGCTGCCGGGCGTGGTCGACATCGCGCGCTGCGCGGCCTCGCCCAGCGGGCGCTGCAGCACTTCTCCGGGAATGAAGATGCTGTTGCTGTCTTCGCGCTGCAGCCGCTTAGCCAGCGTGCGGGAGCACTCCAACTCGTAGGCGGCGAGGTTGATGTTCTCCTGCGTCGGCGTGCGCATCGCGCGGATGGCGCGGAACAGGCTGAAGCGCTGGGTTTCGGCGCGCGTCAAGCCCAGGTCAGAGGCTGCGGTGGGGCGCTCCTTGCCGCGCTCTTCCATCACCTTCAGGATCTTCTCGGCGACCTCTTCCAGCGTGGCGCCATCGCGCACCCACTGGTCCTCGACGCGCGGGTCGATCTTGCTGGCGCGGCACATGTTGCCGATCGCCGCCTTGCGGTTCTTCTCGACCTCCAGCGGGTCGTGACGGGTTTCCGCGGCACCCGCGGCGGCTTGGGCTTCTGCCATGGTGGCTTTCTCCTGATGGGTCGCCGGGACGGCGGGGGTGGTGACCTTGGTGACGCTTGCGGCTGTGGCGGGCGGCGCGCTGGCTGCGCGCTCCTGCTCGGTCGCCGCCGGCGGCTGTGCGCCGCCTTCGGTGATCTGCACCGTGGAGCCGCCTGGCGTCTGCACGGTGGTTGTGACGGGGGCTGCCGCGTGCGAGCGGCCGACGCCGACGGTGTTGTCGGCAGGCACGGTCACAAGGGAGTCTTCGAAGGGCTCCCAGTCGACGACCTCGTAGACGGGCACGTCGTCGGCGGCGCGGTCCAGCGGGCCGGCCGCGGCATCGAGGTCGCGGCGGAAGGCCTGGACGTCGCCGTCGCCTCGATCGCCAACCCGGGTGACGCCACGAGATTCGAGTGCGCGGCGGAACGTGGCTCCGTCGATGGTTCGCTCGATCGGCCCGCCACTCTTGCTGGTGGTGCGCTCGATGACCTTGTGGATCTCGTAGCCGACGCTTGCCTTCGTGAGGATGTCGCCCTCGACCAGGCCGATCGCGTCTCGGCCTTCCTGCGTGGCGCTGGTGATGCGCACCTTGCCGCGCAGCACGCCGTCGTCATCGCAGCGCACGCTGCCGGGCACGTGCGTGCCGCGCAGGTCGCGCCAGTTGTGATTGAAGAGCAGCGGCGCGCCGTCGTTCAGGCGGCCCAGTCGGACGGCCTTCTCGTTGCAGCGGAGGATCTCGATCCCCCACCAGCGCTCATACGGCACCTCGCTGGCGAATGCCATATCGACCACCAGGTCGCCGCCATCCTTCTCGCGGCGCGCCTTGGCGCGGTCCAGCTTGAATGAACGTGTCGTCATTGCATGAGTCCTGTTGCGGGAACCGGGCGAAGCGGCGGCACGCTGCGGCGCGCCGGCTGCGCAGGGGCGCCCTCGTCGTCATCTGCCTCAAGATCCGCCGCGGCCTTCGGTTGGGCGGCGGCCTGCTCGGCGGCCACGTCGGTGTCGACCGTGATGCCGGCCTGCGCGAAAAGCTCGCGCTCGCGCTGCAGTGCGCCGATGACGTCTTCGATGTCGCGGCCGTCGGCGGTGGCAGCGATAACGTCCGTTGCCGATGTCAGGCCAGCGCGGATCGCTTCCTTGTAAGCCTTGACTTCCTTGGTCGGGTCCACCCACGACCAGCCGCGCGGCTTCCACACGACGGCTTCGAACTTCGCCGGGTTCAGCGCGTACTGCTCGACCGAGATGCTGGTGATGGCCCGCGCGTAGACGGCCTGGCGCAGCCATTCGGCATGCAGCGGATCGCGGAATGCCCGGATCCACCACTGCTGCAGCGTGCGCCAGAGGTCGCGGTCATCGAGCAGCGCAAGGCGCGAGCTGCTGTAGTTCGACTGGCTGTAGTCGCGCGACAGGCTCTCGTAGCTGACGCCCACGCCGGCCGCGACTTCGCGCAGCATGTAGCGCATGAATGGGTCGAGCGCGGTGTTCGGCCGGTTCGGCGCGTGCCATTCCAGCTTCTCGCCGGGATTCAGCTGCTGAATCGTGCCGTCCTCGATGTCGAAGACCGGCGTGCCGTCATCCTCTTCATCGGTTGCGAGCGGAGCATCGCCCTCGGGGGTCTCGATGGTCCCGAAGACCCGAGCGGATGCGCGAGCGGCCTGGACCTCCGAGCCGCTGTACTGGTCCATGTCGTTGAGCTTGCGGACCGCGGTGTGCAGCCAGGGCTCGCCGCGGGCCTGCGGCCATCGATCGATGATGCGCAGGTGCAGGATGTATTCCGCCTCGACGCGCTCGTAGAGGTCAGCGGTCGTGCCGGGCGAGCGCAGATCGCCGGGGTGCTTCTTGCGGATCCAGTAGGCGATGGCGCGGCCGTACTCGTCCTGCTCAATCCCCATGCGGGTCTCGGTCGTCTTGCCGTCTGCGCTGGGTAGCGCGATGTCGAGCGGAACCCGCTCCGACTCGATCACCTCCAGCGCCAGAGGCACAGCGCTGGCGCCGAAGGCGCGCCGGTGCTTGCGAATGAAGACCTCGCCCGCCTCGAACACCTGGCCTAGGGCCATGCGCTCAAGGTCATGGAAGTGCACGGCGCCGCCGGTGTGGCAGGTGTCGGCCTTGCACCAAGCACCGAACACCGCTTCGATGTCGGCGTTGATGCGGCTGTTTGCACCGGCGCGGTTCGTTCCGACCTGGGCCTGCATGCCGACGCCGGAGCCGATGACGTTGTTCTTGACGATGACCTTTGCGCGCTTCGCGTACGAGCTGTCGCGCACCATCTGCCGCGAGCCGGCGCGCAGGCGCGACAGACTCATCGACAGTTCGGCGTCGGCACTGGAGTCGCCCCCGTTGCCGAAGCTGCCGGACATCCGACTGCCGCGGGCGGCGGCGTACATGCGGGCACCGACCCGGCGTGCAGGGTCCGGTCGACGCACTTCCGCCGGCGCGCGGAACGCGTCGACGATGCGGCCCAGCAGCGAGAGGCGCGGCCCAGCCATCACCGGCACCTCACCATGATCTGGCGCCGGTTCTTCAGCCCCATGGCCATGCCGGCCGCGTTCTCTTCGCGGGCAACGTCGCGCGACAGCTTCTGCTCCAGCGTGATCAGGTCCGGGATGGAGTAGTGCTCCAGCGACCGGCCGTTGATCTCGTACTTCAGGACGTTCTTGCTCGCGACGCCCTGGATGACTGCTCGCACGTTGGCCAGCGCGATCGCCGCATCGGTGCGCGTGTCCAGGCCCTGCGCGCTGGTGGCCGGGTCAGGCGCGACCGTGATCTCGCCGCTCTCCAGCGTGATCCGCTCGCCGGTCTTCTCGACCCAGCTGGACCAGCCGTAGATGCCGGCCGTCCACAGTGCCGTCGTGCCAGGCGCCACCATGACCTGATAACCGCTGGTCTGGTAGGTCGTGGCGGTTAGCGTGATCGGCGCCTGCACCGGCGACGTGAAGCGCGGCACGAGCCGGTATTTCAGCGTCCAGCCCTGATCGGCCGGATAGGCTGAGACCGTGGTCTCGAAGCTGAGGGAGTCGCCTGCAATGAGGCGCGGCACGCTGCGCATGGCGGCGCACTGTCAGCGCCGCGGCGTTCCAAAACTAGAGCCCCGAGTTTTGGAACTCGGAGCGCTTCAAACCCCGCTGGTCGGGATGATCTTTCGGCCTATGCGCCACCGCGATCGGGTCAGGTCGCCGACCAGTTCGAACGTCGGTGAGAAGGCTGGCGAGCCGAACGCCTCGCTGCTGGCAATGCCTCCTGCGCCGCTGACGCTGCTCGTGAGGTTCGAGCTGACCGCGGCGGTGCCGAATGCCTCTTCGGAGGCGATGCCGCCCGCACCCGTCACGCTGGCCAGGGTGCTCGACGAGACGGCGGCCGTCCCGAATGCTTCACCGCTCGCGATGCCGCCGGCATCCGTCACCGTGGCCGTGCCACCGGCAGCTGCATCTGCCCACCAATGACGCACGCGGCCGCCATGGCGAGACAGCAGTTCCCACAGCGCGGCCGCAACCACCGGGGCCGACGAGGACGCCCGCTCCCATTCGATGATCGCGCCGCGTGCGCGGTAGATGTGCATCGCCGCCGACGATCAGGGCTCAAGCCGCAGCGTGACGCCGTGGGTCTTCGCGCCGGTGGCACTGAAGACCAGCGTCACCGTGTCGCCGTTCAGGTCGGCCTGCGGAATGTTGAGCTTGTAGTAGCCGCTGCCGATCTCGCTCACCGCGCCCAGCGTGCCGGCGCCGAAGGCGCCGCCGTCGATCGAGCGCGTGGCGGTGACCGTGAGGCCCGTCGCGGGCACCTCGGTCGTGTTGTCGACCATCAGGAATGTGAAGTTGTTCCAGGCCTGGTTCTTCTTCAGCCCGGTCTGAATGCCGACGTCGTTGGCGGAGTCGACCGTCGGCAAGCCGCCGCTGGCTGCCGCGGCTGCGTTGGGAAGCGCGGTAAGGCCCAGGCGCACCGTGTCCTGCGGGTCATAGTCGACCAGCGGCACAAGCGCGCCGAGCACGACCATTCCAGTGACGGTCCCGCCGACGAGCACGCTGTTGGAGCCGGCGGCCAAAGCAGCGTCTGGCAGGTCCAAGCGGTAGTAGCCGTCGCCGACGTGCAGGAAGCCGCCGTCGCTGTGCGCATCGGTCAACGCGGAAAGCGTGGCCTCCGTGATACTGACCTTGGCCGCTCCATCCCGGCGATACCAAAGGTCAATCCCCGACGTGTTGAACACCACACCAGTCTCCGGTGTGCCGTCGGTCGAGTCCACGATGCGCAGATACACACTGCGGTCGGTAGAGCCCTTCTTGATCGCGGGGTGGAGCATGGTCGGTCCTTCAGTTCATGAGCTGCATGAGCTTCGGCAGCAAGGTGGAGCCACCGCCACCGGCGGCCGTGTTGAAAGCGGTCCCCGTAGACCACGCGGAGTCACCGCCTGCATTCGAGGCGCGCACCCGCGGCCGGTACTCGGTGCTGCTGGACAGGCCGCCGATGGCAAGGCTCGTCGCGTTGGCCGCTGCGGGGCTGGTGTTGGCGTTCGTCCAGTTGCCGGCGCCGCTCGGCGTCTCGACCTGGATCTGGAAACCGGTTTCGTCCGAACTGTTGTCCGTCCAGTTGATGGTCGCGCCGCTGCTAGTGATGCCGGTCGTTGCGCCAATCGTTGGAGCCGTCGGCGCGTTGGGCAGCGTAGTGAATTGGCTGGTGCTGAGCCGGTTGCTGTCGTTGTTCGCGGCATCGCGGTGCACCATATGCCCGTAGTACGCGGTCGCCGCCGTCAGACCTGTGGCGTTGAACGTCTTGGCCCCGGTGCTGCTGATGGCCTGGTTGCCGGCGAAGACCGCCGCGCTTCCGGTGTGGTCCTGGCCGGCCACGATCTGCGCCACGCTCGGCTGGGTTGCGCTGGTCGTGACCACCGCATACATGGTGCCGTTGGCCTCGTCGGTGGTTGCGCCAAGAGTGGCCGTGGTCTGCCCCGTCACATTGGACGTTGCACTCGTGAGGATTGGCGCCGTGGCATCGAGAAAGGCGCCGTCGGCCGCGACCAGGTTGTCGAGATGCAGTCCAACCGTGTCACTACCGGCCGCGGAGCCGCTGAACCGCACGCCCGCAACCCCGGCTGCGGTGATGTCGGCGTTGGTGATGCTGATGACCTCTGCGCCGGCCGCATAGACCTTGATGGTGGACCCTATCGCCTGTAGCGCCATGCGGAAGCTGCCACCGACCGATAGCGAATACGCGGCGTTCGTCAAGAGCGTCGGGGTGCCGCTTACTACCTTGTATAGCTCGAACTCCTGCCCTGTCGCCTCGTATCGCACGAAGTAATATGAGGCGGTCGCGTCTGGTCCGCTGATCCGCACCGCAATGCCGGCCTCCGTCGAGCCAGCGCCTACATAGTGGACATCAGCTGCTACGTGATAGTCCGCTGACGCAGGCGCGCCTGAGTTCTTGTAGGCAAAAGTCCCAGTGCTGCTGTGCCTCAGTCTGCCCGCATTGCTGATGCGGCCGGCCGCCGCAAACCCGCCGATCGTTGACCATGCGGCGTTGTAAGCCGACAGCTCCGTTCCGGAGGTGCCGCCGAACTGCTCGTTGACGAATTCCGCCATCTCAGGCACCTGCAGCGCGAATAGCCGTGTCGTAATCGAGGTAGTCCACTTGCGTGCCGGAGTACCAGCTCACCGTAAGATCACCAGCATGCCCCTCGGGACTGCGCGGCGTGAATGCATGAACGCTGCTACCGCTCGTGATGTCAGCCGTCTTGCTCCAGGTCGCGCCACTGTCGCTGGTCTCCCAAAGCTGAATCTCATTCCATGAGCCAACGCGCTTTGAGAGGTAGGCCTTCGTCGGGTCGTTGCCGTCGAAGCAGGCCTGGCCATCGCTGTACGTCTGCGTGTCGATGCTGCCGCCAGAGGGTGTGATCTCGGTGTGCACCCACGCTAAACCAGTCCAACGGCTGAACATATGCCTATGGTCGGTCCCAGGCGTCACGTACTTGACCCACAGCACCCAAGGATGGCCATCCGGACCGGTCGCAATGTCCCAGGCCCAGCCGTCCTGCGACGTGCCGTCATAGACGAGCGTGGCATTCGCTGGCGTCAGCGGAGCGGCACCAATCAGCGTGCCGTCTGACTTGTAGTAGGTTTCCGTGCCGCCCGCGTCTGAAATCATGTACCCGTGGTACAGGGAGTTCGCGACCTGGGCGGGATTTCCAGTCGAGAAAACGAAGTCGACACGTGACACCCCGTCCGAATACACCTGTGGGTACGGGCGCTGCGAGCCATTGCTGATCACCACCCTGTCCGTGTCCCAGGTTGAGCCATCCACGGTGGCACGCATGCGCTGCGCCCAGCTGCCAGCGCGATAGAGCATGTAGGTCTTGCCGGTGACGCTCAACTGGAACGTCAGGTTGTAGGCCATCCCGCCGCCCGAGTTCAAGACATCGACGGTCGTCTGCGGACTCCATGCACTGATGTCGTAGGCGGAGGTGCTGATCCTCATGCGCATCTCGCCTGTGTCGTTGTGCTTGCAGTACAGGCACATGATTCGGCCATCGGGCAGGATGCTGATGGTTGCGTTGTCGTGCCCGTTGACCTCGAAAGCTGCCGCCAGCGTGAAGCTGGTCAGCGCCTGCGTGGCGTGGACGTACTTGGTGATGCCGACATCGCCGCTGGAATTCACCCAGCCGAAGTACGTGGCACCGTTCCTGTACACCACACTGGGCCCGGAGCCGATCGTTCCATTCCCGTCTGCGATGACCTGGAAGGGCGCGAGCGGATTGACCACCGCCGGCTTGCTGAAGCCGTATGCCCTGGCGCGCTGCGGGATTGCTCGCACGAGGAACCCCGGCGTTAGAGCTTGAAGATCTTGTTGGCGCCGTTGCTCCAGGCCACGTCAACCTGCGTGGCGCCTGCGCTCACTGGCAAGCCCGTAGCGGTGTCGATGTAGCAGAGGAAGCGCGAAGTCGCCTCCACGCCGGTGTCAACGCAGATGGCGACTGCCTCGATCGTGGGGGCGGCCACCAGGCCGGTGAAGCTGACATCGTCGGCGTCGAGAACGCCGTCGGTGGTCGTGACGTTCTGCAGCGTGACCGCGGAGCCGATGCGGGCGCCGCTCGGGATGTCAGCAAGGAAGTCGTGCGCGGAACTGTAGGTGTAGACCGCGGTGTCGATCAGGTAGGCCTTGGCCGTGCCCGTCGCCAGGATGGCGTCGAGCGCGGCCTTCTTGGTGGCCGGGAGGACTGCATTCGCCATTTCGAGGGCTCCTTCGGGCGCGCAGGACCACGAAGGAGCCCAGCCGCGTCATCGCATGACGGCGGCCACTTTCGGCGCGGGATCATTCCAAAACTAGGGCCCCGAAATTTGGAGATCAGACCTCTATTTCTGCCGCCACCGCGACATCTGGCTGGGCTGCCGCGGTCTGGTCACGCGCCCGAATCGAGTAGACGTGCGACAGCGAGCACTTCGCCCGGTCGGCCACTTCAGCCGGCGCGACCCCATCGCCCAGCAGCTTGCGCACCAGTTCGTCGCGCTGCCTGCGCTGTCGAACAGGCCGCTTCCGCGGATAGATCCGGAACCGGTATTCGCCGGCGTCCGCCATGTCCGACAGCACCTCCTCGAGGATGCCGGGCAGCTCTTGGCGGACGACAGACCAGACCGCGGTCTGCAGCCCTTCGTGGCTGGACGCGCGCTCGGCCAGGCGGCGGATGATCGAATCGCGCTTCAGGGTTGCCATTTGCACCTCGGGTGGTTTCCAATCGGGCTCTCCCTTCTCCGATTCACCACCACCCAGGCCCCGCGGCGCGTCAACGCTGCGGGGCCTTTTTCATCGCGTCAGGTTCTCGATCAACAGCACGTTGAGGTAGAGGCTGAGCATCGGCGGCGACATCGAGCGCACGTCGGCCTGGCCGCCGAGCGCCATCACCATGTTCTGCAGCTGATGCACATGCCAGTCCTGCAGTTCACCGCGCTCGATGGCGCCAGCGCACGTTGAAGGCGGCGGGGTTGATGTTGGTCGGGATGAGCATGGTCAGGCTCCGGCGTTGTTGTCGCGAGTTGGCTCGGCCGCCGCATTGACGATCCGCCCCACCTCGCGACCGTCCTGCATGAGCAGCACGATGCCGGGCGGCAGCTTCGGGTCCAGTGCCTTGTAGACCGGTGACGGCCACAGCGGCGGTTCCGTGTGGAGCAGCACCTGCAGTTCGGTCAGCCTGTCGATGTAGCTCTGCCTGTGGCGCCGACCCATCGCGTCGTCGCCGAGCGCATCGGGGTCTTCCATCGCCTCCAGCATGCGGGACACCGCGGCTCGCAGGGCAATGGCGTGGCCTTGGCCCATCAGGGTGCCGTTGATGGTGATGATGGGTTCGGTCACTCATCACCCCTTGGCGTCAAGCATTGCGTCCACGCGGGCGGCCGCGCGACGCAGTTCTTCGCCGAACGCGCGCAGTTGCTGCCTCGAGCCGCTTTCGCTGATCTTGGCGCCCTTGAATTCAGTGAACAGGTCGATGATGCTGTCCAGTTTGACGGCGACCGTGCCGAACTCCAGCCCCTCGGAAAACGGCGGCAAGTCGGGCGCATCCCCAGGCTGCCCGCCAACGTGCTCCAGGACGCACACGCGCAAGGCGCCGGCATCACCGATCTCGACCACGAGGTCGAAGCCTTCGATCTGCCCAGCAATGGACCAAGCGCGGTCCAGCGCCGCCGATGCCTTCTCCTGGAGGGCCTCGAACTCGGCCATCGATTCCTGTAGGCGCTGCTGGGCGCGGTTCGTGGCGACGCGGAGTGTTGATGTGCGTGTGATGCTCATGGGGTCCATCCTCCAAATCGGCCGCGCACTCGGCGGCCCTTCCGTGCGGCAATAGGCCGCGGGGCCGGCGCATCGAGCGCTGGCTGCGTTTTTTCGGGAGCGGCGGTGTCCGCGGCTGGGCCGGCCGGTTTCGCGGGCTCCTGCACGGGTTGTGCGGTGGACGGCGCTGCTGGGGCGGCTGGCGGCGCGGCGGTGGCGCGCTTCGGCGCCGACGGGGCGCGTTTCGTCGCCACGATGACGGCTTCCGTCGCGTCCGAGGCGGCCCGGCGCAGCGCGGCGCGCTGCAGGATCCGGCTCTCGATGGCATCCCACTGCCGGGCGGTGCGCAGGTGCAGCTTCAGCTCGCGGCTCAGCCACAGGCAGCCGACGGTGCAATCCAACGCCTCGTTCCGCCGGTCGGTGCGCTCCTGCCATTCGCGGACCCGCGGGTTCTTCTTGCTGGGCACCTTCATCTCGCCGAGCAGTTGCTCGAAGAAGTCGTCGCGGACACCCTCATACCAGTGCATGCGGCCCGGGCCGGTACCGGTCAGCCGCACCCGGCCGCCGTGCTGCGCCCAGCCGAGGATCAGGTCCTTCGCCTTCGCGGCGCCGATGGTGCGGACGCGGACGCCGTACTTCGCCGCCTTCGTCGGCTTCTTTCCGGGGTCGATCGATGTGCGCGCCGGGGTCCAGATCTCGACGCGGCCGACGCCATCGGATGCGCCCTTGGTCGCCCTCACCGGCCGGCCGTCGCGGTTGTGCTTCCGGACGAAGGCGTAGACGGCGTCCGAGGTCTGGCCGTCGCCGGAGTCGATGCCGATGGCAGCGATGGAAAGCGGCTCGCCGCTGGCGTGCAGCACGGCGCGCTCCATCAGTTGCTCCAGCTCGAGCCAGGCGCCGGCATGCTCGACCACGGTCTTGCCGTAGACCTCGCCCCAGTGCGCGAGCCACGCCTCTTCGCCGCGGCCGATGACCCACGCCGTGATGGCCAGGCGGTCGTGCTGGACGTCGACGAACATCACCGGCACCAGGGCGGCGGCCGGGCAGGTCCATTCGGCATAGGGCTCGGCGCGCTCGCGGAGTTCGTCCTCCTGCGGCAGGTCGCCGCGGAACTCCCACGGGAGGCCGCGCGTGCTGTTCCAGAACGCGACCATCAGCGTCGCGTCCCCCTGCTCCAGCGCGTGGTGGGCCACCAGGAACTTGCGGGCGAGCTCGGGCACGCGGCTGCCGTCGAAGGTGCTCAGGAGCTCCGACAGGAAGAAGCCCGGCGTGCTGCTCTCGGCCGTCGGCTCCCAGCCGTAGAGCGGCGGCACCCGGGCGGCGCGGCGGATGTTCTCGATGCGATCGTCGTCGCTCCAGATCGAGCCGCAGTGCGGGCAGGCGTAGTAGGCGTCCTCCCACCTGGCGCGTCCGTAGACCTCGCGCTCGGGCCACTTCGCATCGAGCTCGGCGCGCGGCAGCGCGAGGTCGTCCTCGCTGAGGCGGAATCCCGGGATGGTGACGTGATCCCAATCCGGCGTGTGCAGGCCGCCGCAGTCCTGGCAGGCCGCCTTGAACACGCGGCGGTCTGTCGACCGCATCTCCGCGACGATGAGCGACGTCTCCTTCGCCGTCGGCGTGCCGCCGATCAGCTGCAGGTCATCGGGCGCGTAGGTCTTCGTGCGCTCGCCCAGCAGCGCAATCGCGTTGCCCTGCCCCTTCACGTTGCGGCTGGTGTCGTCGGGTTCCTCGACGATGCCGACGCGGCCCGAGGTCGACTTCACGTCGCTGGGGCTGTTCGAGGCCACCAGCTTCAGCAGGCCGCCCGGGAACTTCCGCCTCGTCGTGCCGGTGCCGGGCGCCCGGGTCTTAAGGTTCACCCGCTCGGCCAGCGCCGGCGTGGCGCGGATCATCGGCTCGAGCTTTTCGGCCGCAAAGTCCTTCGCCGATTTCTCGCGAGGGAACATGGCGACGATGGTGCTCGGCCGCCAGTGGATGTGGTACCCGATGACGTTGCACGCCACGCCGGCGGTGTAGCCGACCTGCGCGCTCTTCTGCACGATGATGCGGCGCACGTCCGGGTCGCTGGCGGCCATGAGGATGCCGCGCAGGGCCGGGGTCTCCTCGAGGCTGTAGTCGCCTGGGCGCGCGGTCTCCTCCTCCGACATCTTCCGCCGCGTCTCCGCCCATTCGACGATCGACAGTTCGCGCCGCGGCGCCAGAGCCGCCAACGCGCGGCCGCGGGCGGCCCGTATCGACGCCTGGGCTTCGGCGGTGCTGAGGACGCCCTGCGGCACGCGAGCGTTCACGGCGCGGCCTCGTCGGCCTGGGCCCAGTCAGCCATCGTGCGCAGGAACTCGTCGTGCACTTCGCCGATCAGGCGCTCGCGGGCCTTGACGTCGGTCGCCTTCGCCAGCTTCCGAGCCAGCGCGCGGCGCGAGCGCTGCAGCTGCTCGCGCGCGGCGACGCAGGCCGCCGTCCACATCGGCTCGACCTCGGCGGCCGGGATCAGAAGCTTCTGCTTCTCGGCCAGGCGCATCGCGATCTCGTCGCCCTGCAGGCGGAACACACGATCGCGCTGGGACTCGCCCTGGACCTTGCCGACCTCGCGCTTCACGAGCCAGTCGATGCAGGCCGGGAGGTCGTATTCGCTTGGGATGCCGCGGGAGCCGCGCACGGCGATCGGAAAGCCGGCCTCCTGCCACTCGACGATGGTCTTGGGCGCGACGCCGAAAGCCTCCGCGATGCGTTCCTGGCCGACCACGCGCATCCTTACTTACCCCCGGGGACCCGGCGGAACTGGACACAGATCGCGCCGCAACAGAGG
>Ga0196974_1000056_pt1 | contig 54447 bp, 43 predicted proteins | sample S1_1013CmetaG_FD_155477 | JGI IMG/M metagenome (GOLD analysis project Ga0196974, IMG submission 155477) | Soil microbial communities from Anza Borrego desert, Southern California, United States - S1_10-13C | ecosystem: Environmental > Terrestrial > Soil > Desert | place: USA: California...
TCGTCCTTGTCTGCGGGATCCGGCGGGCCGGTCCCGGGCAACTGTTCGAGATCGCCAAGGGTTCGGGGCGGGCATCTGGCTACGGACGGCGGCAACGCCGGGGTCGCATACGGTGTCACCGACCCCGCGAACCGGGCGGCCCCTAGGGGCAGCCCGGTTCTCCCTTGGACCCAGCCACTCTACTCAACTCGCAACAGACAAGGTCGCATGGAAGCGAAGCCGCAATGCGATATCCGGCCGGTTGTCGCATTACGCCTGCGGCTTCATGCGACCTACAGGCGTTCGGACCTTGTGCGTCCTTCGACAAGCTCAGGATGAGGGAAGGGATACGCCAGGCACCCCTGGCTCCCAGGCCACCGGGAGCAGCAAGAAGGTCCTCATCCTGAGCCTGTCGAAGGACGCAGACCATCAACGCTGCCTTGGATGAACAGGGGAGGAAGCCCCCTCACCCCCCGCGCTGCCAGACCTTGCTGATCAGGAAGTTCTGCGCCAGGAACTGGTAGGTGCGCTTCAGCATGGCCTCGACCTCGGGGCCGCTCTCGTATTCGAGGGCGGTCCAGTCGACGATCATCTCGTCCCAGACCATCAGGTTGGTGTGCAGCTCGTCGCGCATGCGGCGGATGAAGGCGACCGAGGCGTCGTAGGACTTCAGCATGGCGAAGATTTCCGCCGTCTGCCCGTCCAGCTGCTCGAAGATGTCGTCGAAGAAGCCGACCGGGTTCTTGAACAGCGCCATCATGCGCGAGATGTCGCCGGTGATCTGGCGGTCGGCCTTGTAGGCCTTGTTGATGCGGCCGAGCTGCACGACGATGCGCTGCACCTGCCCGTAGCGATCGCGCAGCGCCTCGATGTAGGAGAGCTCGCGCGCCATGGCGTCGACCTTGTCGACCACCTCCTGGCGGCGCTCCTCGGGCAGGCCGAATTTCTTCGCCAGTTCGCCGAAGGCCTGCTGCACCCGGTTCTTGATGTTCGGGTCCTCGACCGCCCGCTCCAGCTGGTTGCGGTCGGTGACCACCTCCTCGTTGCCGGTGATCCAGGAGACCAGCTGCACCGAGAGGCGGCCGCGGGCGATCAGCAGGTGGCGCTCGTCAACTTTCCAGGAGGCGGTGCCATCCAGGATCTCGCGCGGGATGCTGTCGCCGGGGCGGATCTCCTTGACGAACTTCAGCCCCTTCTCGACCTTCGCCAGCAGCTCGGCGTCCGGGCCCTTGGGGTCGATGTTGAAGGCGTCGATCAGGGTGCGGAAATTGACCTTGCCCCAGACGTCGCCCAGCTTGACGTTGAAGACGGCCTCGCCTTCCTTGGCCATGTTGAAATAGCCGCCGGGGACCTGGAAGACCTTGTTGTCGAAGACAAAATGGGTGCTGCGGCTGGCTTCCGAGTCACCGCCCGCCTGGGCTGCCGCAGCCTTGTCCGCCTTGCTCATGAGCCCCGTCGTTCCGCCCAGCCGCCCCGCGCGCCCGATGCGTTGCCGGGCCCCTGGGTAAGAACTATACCGAAGCAGCTACGAAAAAGTCTCTCATTTACTTGCCGTAAACGTGCAGTCCAAACGGGTAGGTCCGGCCTCGCCTTGACGGGCGCCGACCGCCTCCCATTTCCCTGGCATGAGCAAGACCGATCCCTCCGCTGCCGGGAGCCCCTGGCTTTCCCTGCTGCTGATCCTCGGCGCCACCTTCGCCATGTCGGGCCTGGGCGGCGCCGTCACCACCCCGGAGATCGGCGGCTGGTACCGCACGCTGGAGAAGCCGCCCTTCAACCCGCCCGACTGGATTTTCGGGCCGGTCTGGACGCTGCTGTTCGTGATGATGGCGGCCGCCCGGCCGGAAATAGTCCTCTACGCCGTCCAGCTGGTGCTGAACCTGGCCTGGTCGGTGCTGTTCTTCGGGATGCGCAGCCCGGAACTGGCCTTCGCCGAGATCTTCCTGCTGCTGGCGTCGATCGTGGCGACGGGCCTCGCCTTCCACCGGGTGCGCCCGCTGGCCGGCTGGCTGTTCGTGCCCTATTTCGCCTGGGTGAGCTTCGCGTCCGTCCTGAACGGCTGGATCGCGTTCAACAACTGACCGGGCGACAATCGATCGGCCGGTGTCGGAACGTCAGTCGTCGCTCATCATCTTGGCGGATTTCAGCGCGTCGCGGACCAGCACGCCCTTGCGCATGATGTTGTCGACGATGCGGCCCTGCACCAGGCTGATGCCGACCTTGTCGGCCCAGATCAGGCCGTTCACCGTGCCGCAGCGCGCGAGGATGTAGCGGCAGTTCTGCTGCCCCCGGACCTTCTCCTGGAAGGCGTCGAGCTCGCCCTCCGTCATGTTCAGCATGTCGTCGGTCCAGATGATCTTGGCATAGTCGCAGGCCATGTATTCCAGGTCCATGTGCGTGACCCAGAAGTCGTTCAGCCCGTCGATGCAGATCTGGTAGCCGCGGCTGGTCGCGAAATCCACGACCTCCTTGTACATGTTCGTGTTCTCGATGAGGTCGGTCTTGCTGATCTCCAGCACGACGTTGCCGCGCAGATCGGCGGTCAGCCGCTCGTCGAACTTCACGAAGCTCGCGGACAGGATGGTGGACAGGTTCAGGTTCAGGCCGAGGCGCTTGCCGCGCAGGAAGTCGACGCCGTAGTTCAGCGCCTTCAGCACCGACTGGTCGAGGTTGGCCGTGAAGTAGTTGAACAGCCACTTGTTGAAGGTGATGTCGTACTTCGGCGACAGCCGCTCTTCGAGCGACTTGATGGCGATGTACAGTTCGAAATACTCGAACTCGTTCTGCTCGGTGTTCTGGATGTTGACCACCGGCTGGTTCAGCATGAAGGGCGAGAGGTCGAACATCTGGACCGCCCGCTCGATCTTGCCCAGCTCCTCCAGCGTGATCGGCGGCTTGGTCTCGGTCTGCTGCTCGGCGCCCTCGCCGGCGGTCAGCCCCTCGATGAAGCGGATCACGTTCACGAAGTTGAGCGACAGCTCCATGATCGAGTAGAGGCTGTCCTCCCGGTAGGGATTCTGCTTCGTCATCACGGTGCGCGACAGAAGCAGCTTCTCCAGCTTCGAGCAGACCTCGGAGATCAGCGAGAACTTGATGCCCTTGTAGAGGATGATGACGTCGTCGTTGGACAGGTTGAACACCTGCAGGTAGGACGACTGGTCGGCCGTCTCCTGCATGGCCCGTTTGATCGACATGACGTCGAGCTGGCTCTTGTCCTTCAGCAGCGACAGGTGGAGATGGATCAGGCGCAGGCCCTGCAGCTCGCGCTTGGCGGTCTGCAGCAGCGTCAGCAGCTTCTGGTCGTCGTAATCGGGCTTCTCCGGAACGGTCGCCGACCGTTCGCCGGGCTTGACCCGGACCCAATCCCGCTTAGGAGCGTTCTGCCGATTCATCGCCTCTCCGCACCCCGGCACCCGCCGTGCCGGACGCCGCCGCCGGGCGGGGTCCGTCCTGAAAGATGTTTGGCGAGAACCGCGTCCGGCAAGCCCTGGCGCACCCAGCCCCACGGCCCATCTGGCCCTGCGGCGCGCTCGGCAGTCATACACGGCCTCTATTGTCCCGATGATAGATGAATCCAGCCATGCAAGGTAGGTAAAATGTTACAGAACCACCCGGAGGGATAGGCCGCGGTCCCCGTATTCGCAGGGATCGACCGTCCCGCCACCGCCGAATTCGTGCAAGCCGGAAGGGTTTTGCTGGCGCCGCGCGCCGCAATGCTCGCGCGCCGGCGCGGTGCCGGGCGGCCGAAGCGGGCGGATTATGCGGATGACTGGGTGTTTACGGCCCCCAGGCGGGCCGGTGGCGGGCCAATGGCGGGGGATGGCTGGGGCGCTAGGATTCGAACCTAGGAATGGCGGTACCAAAAACCGCTGCCTTACCGCTTGGCGACGCCCCAATCCCCGGCGCCGGGGCGGTCCCCCGACGCGAAGGCCGGCACCATAATCCAGGGACGTGCGGCCGCGCAACGGTCGCGCGCGGCTTTTCGTACGAGCGGCCGGGAAGCGGCAATACTCCCCGTTAACCCTTCCATGCTAGGGTGTGCTTCCCATCGGTTCCCGCTTCCCCTGGAGTTTCCCGGCATGCGTCGGTCGTTCCTGGCCCCGCTCCTGTTCGCCTGCCTGACCTTGCCGCCGGTTGTCCCCGCCAGCGCGCAGGAGCAGCGGCCCGCCGCCGCAGCCAAGCCCTCGGCGAAGCCGGCGGCCGGCCAGAAGACGACGCAGAAGGCGGCTCAGAAGCCAGCCCGGACCTCCACCCAGAAGGCGACCGCGCGCAAGCCGGTTGCCAAGAAGCAGAGCGCGGCCCGTAAGCCCGCCCGCACCAGGGGCAACGCCGCCGCCGCGGTGGCACCGCTGCGCACCGTCGTGCTGCCGGCCGCCATCGGCGCCGGGGTGGCGGTGGCGAGCGCCCCCGCCCTGCCCGCCGCCGCCGGCGAGGAGCTGCGCGCCGCCGAGGCCCGGGCCCGCACCGGCGACGCCGAGGCGGCGCTGGCGGTGGCCGAGGCCTTCGCGGCCGGCGAGTTCGACCGGCTTCAGGACATGAGGCGCGCCCGCTTCTGGTACGAGCAGGCGGCGCTGCGCGGCGAGGCCGACGCCGCCTACGCCATGGCCGATCTGCACCGGGGCGGCATCGCCCTGCCGATCGACATGCCCACCGCCGCCGCCTGGTACCGCCGCGCCGCCGAGCTGGGCCATGCCGAGGCCAAGTTCGACCTGGGGCTTCTGTACGCCGAGGGGAACGGCGTCGAGCGCGATCCCGCCGCCGCCGCCCGCTGGTTCGAGGAGGCGGCCGATGCCGGCGTGGCGCGCGCCCTGTTCATGCTGGGCGTGCTGTACGAGGCCGGGGTGGACGGCGCGCCCGACCCGGCCACCGCCGCCGGCTGGTACCGCCAGGCCGCGGCCACCGGCGACGCCACCGCCGCCGACTCGCTGAAGCGCCTGACCGAGGGTCGCAGCAACGTGCTGGTCACATCGGCCCCGCCGCAGATCGCCGCCGTCCGGCCTGAGATCGCCGCCGCCGCCGTGGTCCCGGCGCCCGCCCGGGAACCTGCCACCGGACAGGCCGACGCCGCGCGTCCCGCCGCGGCGCCGCCGAACGCGCCCCTCAGCAGGGAGGAGATCCGCGAGATGCAGACCCTGCTGCAGGCGGCGGGCCACAAGCTGGGCACGCCCAAGGGCACGCTGGGCAAGCGCACCGTCGCCGCCATCAAGGCCTATCAGAAAGCCCAAGGCCTGCCGGTCGACGGCCGCGCGACCCAGGCCCTGCTGCAGCGGCTGCGCGGGCAGCGCTGAGCGGGGGTCATTTAGTTTCCTTCCGCTGTTCTCGTGACCGTCACCCCGGCGAAAGCCGGGGCCCAGGGGTTGCAGCGGGATACGGTGGATGCAGCACCGTAGGTCGCATGGAGCCGCAGGCGCAATGCGACACCCCGGCCGAAGCATGTCGCATTGCGCTCCGCTCCATGCGACCTACGGGCGCGCTTCATCGATGCTGTCTTGCTGCAACCCCTGGGTCCCGGCTTGCGCCGGGATGACGGGCACAGGGTTGACCAACGGAAGAGAACCGCCCAAGCGGTTCAGGCTTCCTACCCGATCTCCACGCCGCTGACGTCCGCCAGCAGGGCCGCGGGCTTGACCCACCAGTCCGGCCGCACGCGGGCGATCAGCTGGGCGGCGGCGACGGCGTGGTCGGCGTCGCGGAACAGGCCGAAGCAGGTGGCGCCGCTGCCGGACATGCGCGACAGCAGGCAGCCCGGCGCCACGTCCAGCGCCGCCAGCGCCGCGCCGATGACGGGTGCAACGCTGAGCGCCGGCGCCTGCAGGTCGTTGCCGCGCGCCGCCAGCATCCGCGCGAGATCCGCCACGTCGTCGGGTGCCCGCTCCAGCCGGGCGGCCGCGCTCCAGGGACCGGTGCGGGCGGCGAAGACATCGCGGGTCATGACATGGATTCCGGGATTGACCAGCACCAGCCAGGTCTCCGGCAGCTCCGGCGCGGGCGCGACCCGTTCCCCCGCCCCGCCGAAATAGGATGTCCGCGACAGCAGGCAGACCGGCACGTCGGCGCCGAGCGTCGGGGCGATGGCGGCCGGCCTCGGATCGTCGGGCGGCAGGTCCCACAGGACGGCCAGCGCCCGCAACGCCGCCGCCGCGTCGGCCGAGCCGCCGCCGATGCCCGAGGCGACGGGCAGGTTCTTGGTCAGGGTCACGGCGGCGTGCGGCGGGCGCCCGAGCGCCTCGGCCAGGGCGTGCGCGGCGCGCCAGACCAGGTTCTCCGCCGGATCGGCGAACAGCAGCGGCCCCGAGAAGGGCCCCTGGATGCTGAGCGAGAAACGGTCGGCCGGCGCCACTTCGACCAGGTCATGGGCCGAGGCGAATCCCACGAGGCTGTCCAGCTCGTGATAGCCGTCCGGCCGCCGGCCCAGCGCATGCAGGTAGAGGTTCAGCTTGGCCGCGGCGGCGGCCCGGACGAGCTGCACGCTCACTCCGCGTCCCGGCCGTTGGCGGCCGTCTTGCGGGCGGGCGGCTCGCGCCGCAGCTTCTCCTCCAGCGCCGTGCGCAACTCGCCCTTCGGGTCGTTCTGGAAGGCGCGGCTCCACTGGAAGCGCGCCTCCTTGTGCCGGCCGGCGGCCCAGTAGGCGTCGCCCAGATGGTCGTTGATGGCCGGGTCCATCGGCTTCAGCTGCACCGCGCGCTCCAGCGTGGCGATGGCGCCGTCGATGTCACCGGCGCGGAACAGCGCCCAGCCCAGGCTGTCGACGATGTAGCCGTCGTCGGGGCGCAGCTCCGCCGCGCGGCGGATCAGCTCGGTCCCCTTCTCCAGGTTCAGATTGCGGTCGACCCAGCTGTAGCCGAGATAGTTCAGCAGCTGCGGCTGGTCCGGCGACAGCTCCAGCGCCTTCAGCAGGTCGGCCTCCGCCTGCGGCCAGCGGCCCAGCCCGTCCAGCGCCATGGCGCGGGCGTAGAAGAGCGGCCAGTCCTTCGGGCCGGGGCTCTTCACCCGCAGCAGCGCCTTGTCATAGGCGGCCAGCGCCTGTTCGTTCTTCTCGGCGGCGCGGCGCATGTCGCCCAGCCGGATCAGCGCGTCGGTGCGCTCCGGCCGCTCGGCGGCCATGGCCTCCAGCAGCTTGGCGGCCTCAGTCTCGCGCTGCAGCTTGCGCAGCACCTCCACCTGGCGCAGCCGCACGGACCAGTCCAGCCCGGCGGTCTGGCCGATGGCCCGGTACTCGGCCAGCGCCTCCTCATGCCGGCCGCGGCCGGCCAGCACGTCGGCCACCATCAGGCGCGCCATCGGCTGCTCGGCGCGCAGGTACAGCGAGACGCGGCCGTAGAGCAGCGCCATCTCGCCGGCATTCTCCTGGTGCAGCGCGCCGGCGACGTCGAACAGCGCCTCGGCCAGACCGTCGCGCGGGGAGGTGACCAGGCGGGCGACCTTGCCCCGGCCGACGGCGGCCAGCGCCGTCTCGGCGGCGGCGTTGGCCGGATTGTCCTTCAGATAGGCCTGCCACAGGGCGCGGGCGGCCTCGGGGTCGCCGTTGCGTTCATGGAAATTGGCGGCCAGCGAGGTCAGGCGCAGCGGCGCCCCGCCCTCGGCCGCGCGGGCGTACCAGTCGCGCGCACCCGCCACGTCGCCGGCCAGATCGGCGATCAGCGCCGACTGCAGGGCCCGCAGCGCGGCGAAGCCCGGGGCCTTGTCCAGCGGCGCCAGCGCTTCGACGGCGGCCTTGTCGTCGCCGGCCGAGACCTTCAGCCAGGCGTCCAGCAGCGGGGTGACGTACTGGCCCAGCCCGTCCGGCGGCAGCTTGCGCACCCGCTCCCCCGCCTCGGCCAGCCGCTTGGCGGCGAGGTCGTCGGCGATCAGCAGCGAGGCCGCCAGGAAGCTTTCCGCGTCGGCCTTGTCCAGCCGGCGGGCCGAGGCCACCGCCTCCGGATACTGGCCGGCGCCCAGCTGCAGCAGGAAGGTCCGGCGCAGCAGCTGCACATTGTCGGGATCGGCCTTCAGCGCCTCCGCCAAGTGCCGCGCCGCCAGCGACCAGTCGCCGGCGCCCTGCGCCAGGCGGCCGGAGAGATAGGCGGCGACGGGGCTGCGGGCCGTCTCCTTCTCGGCGGCCATGGCCGGCAGCGCCAGCGCCACCGCCAGCGCGACCTGCGCCACACCCATCCCCAACAGCTTGCGACCGGCCATCGAACCCTCACCCCTCCCCGAACGAACGGGGGATCAGAACCATGGTTAAGCGTACCCAGGTTCGGCTTAAGGGATCAATAAGCGCCGGTGACCTTTCGGAGGTCGCGCGGCCGGAGCGCCCGCCTCCCCGACAGGACGAAAGGGACAGGCCCCAGCGGTTCTCCCATTGGCGCCATGGATGTATGGTTGTGCATCATGGAACAGGAACTCCCGATGCGTGCATTCCTGGTAGCGTTCCTGGTCGTTGCATCCACGGCAATGGTCCGGGCCCATGAGCAGCCGGCGCCCGCCGCCGCTCCCGCCCCGCAGGCGCAGCCCGCCCTGCCGCCCCTGACCCGGACCGAACTCAGGCCGGGGCTGCTGCTGCTCTCCAGCGACATCGGCAACGTCCTGGCGCTGACCGGGCCGGAGGGGGTGGCGCTGATCGACAGCCAGGTCTCCTCCACGGCGTCCCAGCTGCTGGCCTCGATCGCGGAGGTGACGCCGGCCCCGGTGCGCTACCTCATCAACACGCACTGGCATGTCGACCACAGCGGCGGCAACGGCAGGCTGGCCGAGGCCGGGGCGCTGGTCATGGCGCACCATGCCGTCCGCGCCCGCCGCGCGACCGACCAACCCATGCGCGCCTACGGCCGCACCGTCCCCGCCGCCAAGCCCGGCGCCCTGCCGGTCGTCACCTTCGGCGAGACGCTGAGCCTGCATCTGAACGGCGAGGAGATTCACGCCTTCCACGTCCCCGGCGCCCATACCGACGGCGACGTGATCGTGCGCTTCGCCAAGGCCGACGTGCTGCATCTGGGCGACGTGTTCTTCAACGGCATGTTCCCCTTCATCGACATCGACAGCGGCGGCGGGGTGCAGGGGATGATCCGGGCCGTCGAGCGCGCCGTGGCGCTGGCGGGCGACCGGACGCTGGTCGTCCCGGCGCACGGGCCGGTGACCGACCGCGCCGCGCTGCTGGCCTACGGCGCCATGCTGCGCGACGTGGCCGGCCGGGTCGAGAAGATGGTCGGGGAAGGCCGCACGATGGAGGCGATCGTCGCCGCCAAGCCCGCTGCCGCCTATGCGAGCCTTGAGGGCGACGCCGACCGGTTTGTGGGCTTCGTGGTGGAGAGCTTCCGGCGGCCGGCGCCCTAGGGCCTGGTCCGCATCGGGCAGGCCCCGCCATGGTGCGCGCGGCTGTCGTCCGGCGCACCGTCCCGCTCGGCCATCCCATAGTCGCGGATGACGGCCGCGACGCGCAGGCGGTAGTCGGCGAAGACCCCGGCGCGGCCGCGCTCCTGGGCAACGCGGTGATCCTCCGTCGTCCGCCAGCGCCGCACCGACTCCTCGTCGCGCCAGAAGGAGAGCGACAGCACCTTGCCGGGTTCCGACAGGCTGGCGAAGCGCTCCACCGATATGAAGCCGTCCACCTGCGACAGCCCGGGCCGAAGATCGGCGGCGATGTTGAGATACTCGTCCTTCCGACCCTCGGCGGGCCAGACCTCGAAGATGACGGCGATCATCCGGCTTCCCTCCAACAATAGGGCCAGCGCCAAAAATTCAGTTCCTGCGCAGCGTGCCGCGAACCTCGGCAGGAAACATGTCCAGATAGGCAGTCAAGTGGTCATTGAATGACATAAGTAGAAAGCATAAATGCACCAGCGCCAAACGCCAGCCCCATAAATACTTGCATATACCTAGTCCGCAACTGACTCACGATTAATGATCTGGACACGATCGCTACAAGCCACATGAACGACAATCCGCCAATGAATTTGTTTGTATTTGCTGAGTCAGCACTAACCATAATATATATTCCGAGCCCAGTCATTAAGGCTGGCACAACGTAGACAGCAGATGACGGCCATTTGGATAGATGATTTTTATCCTGACTACCAGGAATTGCTTTTTCATCGGCATTAATTTTGCGAGCACCTGCGGAGACGACAATACCAGCGGACAGGCGCCTCTTGAATTTCCGGTAATTATCGATGATAGCTGTCAGAGCCCCGAACAGCGCACCAATCGCGCCTAGGATTGTAACTACATTCTGTAGAACTTCCATTGCGGTCCCCGCAGTACATTGCCGGCACTCGCATATTCGGACACACCTATTCAGACATCAATATCAAAGCAGCGTCACCTCCGCGATGTTACACTGGAAAGTTGAAAAGGGCCGGCGTCGCCGCCGGCCCCCATGGTCGCTCACATGTTCGGGTAGTTCGGGCCCCCGCCGCCCTCGGGCACGGTCCAGACGATGTTCTGGGTGGGGTCCTTGATGTCGCAGGTCTTGCAGTGGACGCAGTTCTGCGCGTTGATCTGGAAGCGCGGATTGCTGCCGTCGTCGTTGCGCACCACCTCGTACACGCCGGCCGGGCAGTAGCGCTGGGCCGGTTCGTCATACTTGGGCAGGTTGAACTGGATCGGAACCGACGGGTCCTTCAGCTTCAGGTGGGAGGGCTGGTCCTCCTCGTGGTTGGTGTTCGACATGAACACCGAGGACAAGCGGTCGAAGCTGATCACGCCGTCGGGCTTGGGATAGACGATCTTCGGCGCCTGGTCGGCCGGCACCAGGCTCTCATGGTCGGGCTTGCCGTGCTTCATGGTCCAGCCGACCAGCGCGCCCAGTCCCAGGTCGTTCAGCCACATGTGCAGGCCGCCATGCATGGTGCCGGCGAGCATGCCCCACTTCAGGCCGGGCTTCACGTTGCGAACCTTGTACAGGTCCTTGTAGACCCAGCTGCCGCGGTAGGCGGTCTCGTAGCTCTCCAGCGTATCCCGGCCCTGGCCGCCGGCGCGCAGGCGCTCGAAGGCGGCCTCGGCGGCGAGCATGCCGGTCTTCATGGCGTTGTGGGTGCCCTTGATGCGCGGCAGGTTCACGAAGCCGGCCGAGCAGCCGATCAGCGCGCCGCCGGGGAAGGCCAGCTTCGGCACCGACTGCAGCCCGCCCTCGTTGATCGCGCGCGCGCCGTAGGACAGGCGCTTGCCGCCCTCCAGGTAGTTGCGGATCAGCGGGTGCTGCTTGAAGCGCTGGAACTCCTCGAAGGGCGACAGGTGCGGGTTCGAGTAGTTCAGATGCACCACGAAGCCGATGGACACCTGGTTGTCCTCGATGTGGTACATCCAGGACCCGCCGCCCGTTTTGCTGTCCAGGGGCCAGCCCTGGGTGTGCATGACCAGGCCTTGGCGGTGCTTGGCCGGGTCGATCTGCCAGAGCTCCTTGATGCCGATGCCGTACTTCTGCGGCTCCACGCCCTGGCGCAGGCCGAACTTCTCCTGCACCAGCTTGGACAGGTTGCCGCGCACGCCCTCGGCGAAGAAGGTGTACTTGCCGTGCAGCTCCATGCCGGGGGTGTAGCGGTCGGTCGCCTCGCCGTCCTTGCCGATGCCCATGTCGCCGGTGGCGATGCCCTTGACCGAGCCGTCCTCGTGGTACAGCACCTCGGCCGCGGCGAAGCCCGGATAGATCTCGACGCCCAGCGCCTCCGCCTGCTGCGCCAGCCAACGGCAGACATTGCCCAGGCTGACGGCGTAGTTGCCCTTGTTGCTCATCAGGGGCGGCATGAGGATGTGCGGGATCTCGAAGGAGCCCTTCTCGCTCAGCACGTAGAAGCGGTCGTCGGTGACCGGCGTGTTGAGTGGCGCGCCCTTCTCCTTCCAGTCCGGGATCAGCTCGTTCAGCGCGGTCGGGTCGATGACGGCGCCCGAGAGGATGTGGGCGCCGACCTCGGAGCCCTTCTCGATGAGGCAGACGCTGACCTCATGGCCGGTCTCCGCCGCCAGCTGCTTCAGCCGGATCGCCGCGCTCAGGCCCGAAGGGCCGGCGCCGACGATCACGACGTCGTATTCCATCGACTCGCGTTCCATGAGATCTCCCAACAGCGCGGCCCTTTTACAGGGCCTGTTCAGCACTTTATGCCAATGAAGAAACATGGATACGGTGCTAGGGTCAAACCATGAATGACCGTGCGCATAGTGTCGCGGCCCTGAAGTGGCTGGCGGATATGGGAGTGGACGAGGCGATCGGCGACGAGCCGCTCGACTGGACCTCCATCCAGGCCCGCCGCGCCCCGGCGGCCCCACCACCGGGCGCTTCCAAGGGCGGTCCGCAGCAGGCGACGGCCCGCGGCCCGGCCGCTCCCGCCAGGGCTCCCGCCGGCTTCGCGGGCCCGCTCGGCGCGTCGGAGGCGAGCGAGAGCGCCCGCGCGGCGGCCGCCTCGGCCAAGACGCTGGAGGAGCTTCGGGGAGCGCTGGCGGCCTTCGACGGCTGCGCGCTGAAGCTCTCGGCCACCAACCTGGTCTTCGCCGACGGCAACCCGAAGGCGCGCATCATGCTGGTGGGCGAGGCGCCGGGCGCCGACGAGGACCGCACCGGCCTGCCCTTCGTCGGCGCCGCCGGCCAGCTGCTGGACCGGATGCTGGCCTCCATCGGGCTGGACCGCAAGGCGGAGGACCCGGCCCGCGCGGTCTATATCAGCAACGTCCTGCCCTGGCGCCCGCCCGGCAACCGCACCCCCACCGACGGCGAGATCGCGGCCTGCCTGCCCTTCATCCTGCGCCATATCGAGCTGGCGGCGCCCGATGTGCTGGTCTTCCTGGGCGGCACGCCGGCCAAGAGCCTGCTGGGCAAGAGCGAGGGCATCACCCGCCTGCGCGGCAAATGGTTCGACATGTCGCTGCCCGCATTGGGCAAGCCGCTGCCCGCCCTCCCCATGCTCCACCCCGCCTACCTGCTGCGCAACCCCGCCGCCAAGCGCGAGGCGTGGCGCGACCTGCTGGCGCTGAAGGAGCGGCTGGGGGTGTGATTTTTATCCTTCTCCCCTTGCGGGAGAAGGATGGGGCCCCAAGCCTGCTTGGGGAGGATGAGGGGTCGGCGGGCGGCAGCCCGACGGTCTCGACCGCTGTCCCGGGATCCAAGCGTGGAGAACGTCAGCCTGCGGCTGCCGCCCCCTCACCCTCCCACCGCTACGCGGCGGGGCCCATCCCTCTCCCGCAAGGGGCGAGGGATGCTGTTGCCTCACCTTCTCCCGAACAGCCGCTCGATGTCCCCCAGCTTCAGCTCCACATAGGTGGGGCGGCCGTGGTTGCACTGGCCGCTGTGGGGGGTGGCCTCCATCTGGCGGAGCAGCGCGTTCATCTCGTCGATGTTGAGCGGGCGGCCGGCGCGGACCGAGCCGTGGCAGGCCATGCTGGAGCAGACCGCCTCCAGCCGCTCCTTCAGCGCGTGGGCGTCGCCCAGCTCGGCCAGCTCGTCGGCCACGTCCTTTACCAAGCCCTTGATGTCGGCCTTGGGGCCCAGCAGCGCCGGCACCTCGCGCACCACGACCGCCCCCGTGCCGAAGCTCTCCAGGCAGAGGCCCAGCTCGGCCAGTTCGTCGGAACGTTCGCCCAGCCGCTCGGCGTCGGCGGGGTCCAGCTCAACCACCTCGGGGATCAGCAGGATCTGCCGCTTCACGCCCCCGCCGACCATGGCTTCCTTGATGCGCTCATAGACCAGCCGCTCATGGGCGGCGTGCTGGTCGACGATGACCATGCCGTCCGCCGTCTGGGCGACGATGTAGGTGTTGTGCAGCTGCGCCCGCGCCGCTCCCAGCGGGAAGTCGCGCAGCGCCTCCGCCTCGGGCGGCGCCTCGGTGCGGGCGGCGGGGGCGGCGACGCCGGGCGCCGGCGCCCAGATCGGGTTCTGCTGCAGCGGCGCCTGGAAGGCGACGGCGGCCTGGGCCAGACCGGCCGGAACGTGCCCGCCACCGTGGAAAGGCGGCTGCCAGCCGCCACCGGCATGGCCGCCGGCCGTGCCGCTCCCCAATCCGCCGAAGCTCTGCTGCGGGGCGGTGTGGGCGGTCAGGCTCGCCAGCGTCGCGGCGCCGACGGTGGTGGAGGCGCGGTGGCCGGCCGCCGCCAGCGCATGCTTCAGCGCCCCGACGATCAGCCCGCGCACCAGGCCTGAGTCGCGGAAGCGCACCTCGGTCTTGGCGGGGTGGACGTTCACGTCCACCTGCTCGCAGGGCAACTCCAGGAACAGCGCCAGCATCGGGTGGCGGTCGCGCGCCAGGAAGTCGGCATAGGCGCCGCGCACCGCGCCGACCAGCAGCTTGTCGCGCACCGGCCGGCCGTTGACGAACAGGTACTGGCCGGCGGCAGTGGGCTTGTTCAGCGTCGGCAGGCCGATGAAGCCGGTCAGGCGCACGCCCTCGCGTAGCGCGTCCACCGGCAGCGCGTTCTCCTGGAACTCGCGTCCCATGATGGCGCCGAGTCGCGCCAGGCGGCCATCCTCGCCCGACTGCGCGGCGAGGCGCAGCGGCGTGCGGCCTTCGTCGTTCACCGTGAAGGCGACATGCGGGTGGGCCATGGCCAGCCGCTCCACCACATCCACCGCCGCCTGGGACTCGGTACGGGTGGCCTTCAGGAATTTCAGCCGCGCCGGCGTGGCGTAGAACAGGTCGCGCACCTCCACCCGCGTGCCGGGGCCGTGGGCGGCGGGCTGCGGGCTGCCCTTGGCCCCGCCCTCCACCTGGATGGCCCAGGCGCTGTCGGACCCCGCCGTGCGGCTGGTCAGCGTCAGGCGGCTGACGGCGCCGATGGAGGGCAGCGCCTCGCCCCGAAAGCCCAGCGTGTGGATGTTCAGCAGATCGTCGCCCTGCAGCTTGGAGGTGGCGTGGCGCTCCACCGCCAGTTCCAGCTCGGCCGGCCCCATGCCGCAGCCGTCGTCCACGATGGCGATCAGCGCCTTGCCGCCGTCGCGGAGCGTCACGTCGACGCGGCGCGCGCCGGCATCGAGCGCGTTCTCCACCAGCTCCTTCACAGCGGCGGCGGGTCGCTCCACCACCTCGCCGGCGGCGATGCGGTTGACGAGGGTCTCTGGCAGAAGGCGGATCGGCATGGGCGGTAATGTAGCGGCGGGAGGCCCCGCATACCAGGGCTGGGATGTAACGCGCCGCCCGGCCCATAGTTCTTGTTATTGGTAGTGGTAGCGGCAGCCGGTTATCTCGATCCGCTGATCGTCACCCTTGCCTTCCACCCGGTAGACCAGCCGGTGCTCCAGGGTGATGCGCCGCGACCAGAAGCCCTTCATCTCGCCGCGCAGCGGCTCCGGCTTGCCGATGCCGGAGAAGGGATGGCGCCGTGCATCCTCGATCAACTCATTGATGCGGGCGAAGATCTCCCGGTTCTGCTCCTGCCAGAACAGATAGTCGCGCCAGGCATCTGCCGAGAAGACGACCCTCATTCCGGCGGCGTCCACTCCACTGTGTCGCCTGCCTCGAGTTGGGCGATGGAACGGCGGAGATGCGCCGCGTTCGCCGGGTTGGACAGCAGGTACAGGGTCTCCTGGATGGAGTTCCACTCGCTCTGCGAGACCACGACCACCGGTTCGGCGCCTTTGCGGGTGACCGTCACCGGCGCCCGGTCCTCGGTCACCTTGTCCATCAGGCTCGACAGGTTCTGGCGGGCATGGCTGTAGGACACGATGTCCATGGCATCCTCCTTGATCGCCTTATTGTACAACTCGCTGTACAACACAGCAAGGAGGCGGGCGGTCCCCTACCCCGTGATCGCCCGGGGCAGGCCGGTGACGCCTTCCAGGATGACGTTGCCGAACTGGTCGGGGGTGTATTTCGCCCCGCCGAAATTGGCGCCCGTCAGGTCGGCGCCGCGCAGATCGGCGCCCCGCAAATCGGCGAAGGCGAAGTCGCAGCGGTGCAGCACCGCCTTGCGCAGCTTCACGCCCGACAAGTCGGCATAGCGCAGGCTGGACCCGGTGAGGTCGGCGGAGACCTGGCGCTCGGCGCTGATCTGGAGATAGTCGAAGCTGGCGCCGCGCAGCCTCGCGTTGTTGAACTTGGAGCCCTGCAGCGAGGCGCCGCGCAGGTCCGCCCCCTCGAGGTTGGCGGTGCGGAAGTCCGTGTCGCGCAGCTGGGCCACCTGCAGCTGCGCCCCCGACAGATCCAGCCCGAAGAAGATGGCGCCGTTCGCCACCACCCGGGTCAGCAGCGCGTGCGCCAGCGGCCCGGCCAGGCGCATGTCCATCTGCGTCAGGTCCAGCGGCATGCCCTCTTGGCCGGCGCTGTAGACCCAGTCGGCATGCAGCTTCATCAGGTCGGGCAGCGGCCGGGCCAGCTGGTGCAGGGTGCGGCCGGCGGGCTTGTCGGTCAGGGCGCCGGCCATGTCGGCGCCGGCCATCTCGGTCAGCGTCAGGGTGGCGCCCGTCAGCACCGCGCCCTTCATGCTGGCGCCACGCACGTCGGCACCCGACAGGTCCGCCCCTTCCAGGATGGTGCCGTCCATGCGGGCGTTGCGCAGGTTGGCGCGCACCAGCTTGGCCCCGCGCATGATGGCGTCGGAGAAGTCGGTGTGCATCGCCATGGCGCCGCCCATGCGGGCGTTGGTCAGGTTGGCGCTGGACATGTTGGCGCCCTGCATGTCGGCGGGGCTGGCCTCCACCTTCATGATGCGCAGGCTGCCGTCGCGCTCCTTGGCGGCGATGGAGCCGTCGCGCAGGTCGGCGTCGAACAGGTTCACGCCGGTGAGGTTCGCCCCGCGTAGGCAGGCGCCGCGCAGATCGGCCTTCACCAGGCTGGCGCCCTCCATCTGGGTGTTGCGCAGGTCGCAGGCGAAGAGCGTCGCGCATTCCAGCGAGGCGCCGACCAGGTTGCAGCCGCGCAGCACGGCGCCGGTGAAATCGGCATGCGCCAGGTCGCGCCCGGCGAGGTCCAGCCCGGACAGGTCGAAATGCGCCAGCACCGCCCGGGCGCCGCCCATGCGGGCGTTGCGGAACATCTCGTGCCGCTTGATGACGGCGTCGAGCTGCTCCTGCGTCAGCCGGGCGAGCGGCTTGGCCTGGAGGGTCTGCGACGGGGTGGGACCGGGGTTGGACATGTCAGGGGGTTCGTCTCCGCGTCAGGCATCCTGCGCCCGACCCGGAGAATATTGCAAACATTGCACCGAAATACGGTGCGCCCCATCACATCCCTCTAATGGTCACAGCCGCCGGCTCACACGCCTTCGCGGATCGCCTTGATGAGCCCCGCCGTGGAGCTGTCGTGCGCCTTCGCCTCGCCGCCCTCGAGTTCCGGCAGGATGGCCTTGGCCAGCTGCTTGCCCAGCTCCACGCCCCACTGGTCGTAGGAGTTCACGTTCCAGACAACGCCCTGGACGAAGATCCTGTGCTCGTACAGCGCCACCAGCATGCCAAGCGTCCGCGGGTCGAGGCGCCTGAACAGGATGGAGTTGGTCGGGCGGTTGCCGGGGAACACCTTGTGCGGGACAAGGTCCTCCAACGCCTGGCCGGACAGCCCCTCCTTCGCCAGCTCCGCCCGCACCTCGTCCTCCGTCTTGCCGCGCATCAGCGCCTCGGTCTGGGCGAGGAAGTTGGAGAGCAGGATCGGGTGGTGGCGGCCGACCGGGTTCTGCGTCTCGATCGGCGCCAGGAAGTCGCAGGGGATCAGCGGCGTGCCCTGGTGGATCAGCTGGTAGAAGGCGTGCTGGCCGTTGGTGCCGGGCTCGCCGAAGATCACCGGGCCGGTGGCGTAGTCGACCGCCCGGCCCTGCCGGTCCACGCCCTTGCCGTTGCTCTCCATGTCGGCCTGCTGCAGATAGGCCGGGAGGCGCGACAGATACTGGTCGTAGGGCAGCACCGCATGGGCGTCGCTGCCCCAGAAGTTCACGTACCAGACGCCCAGCATGCCCAGCAGCACCGGCATGTTGGCCTCAAGCGGCGCGGTGCGGAAATGCTCGTCCATCTCATGGGCGCCGGCCAGCAGCTCCTCGAACCGGTCGGGTCCGACCATCAGCATGATCGGCAGGCCGATGGCCGACCACAGGCTGTAGCGGCCGCCGACCCAGTCCCAGAAGCCGAACATGTTGGCCGGGTCGATGCCGAAGGCGCGAACCTCCTTCTCATTGGTCGACAGCGCCACGAAGTGCTTGGCGATGTCGGCCTCCGAGCCGCCCCTATCCAGGAACCAGCCGCGTGCTGTATGGGCGTTGGTCAGCGTCTCCTGCGTCGTGAAGGTCTTGGAGGCGACGATGAAGAGGGTCGTCTCCGGGTCGATGCGCTTCAGCACCTCGGCGATATGCGTGCCGTCCACGTTGGAGACGAAATGCGCCTTCAGGCCCGCATGGTGGTAGGGCCGCAGCGCCTCCGTGACCATGACCGGGCCGAGGTCGGAGCCGCCGATGCCGATATTGACGATGTCGGTCATGGCTCGGCCGGTGCGGCCCAGCCAGCTGCCGTCGCGGACCTTCGTGCTGAAGGCCCGCATGCGCGCGAGCACCTCGGCCACGTCGGGCATCACGTCGCGCCCGTCCACCATGACGGGCCGGCCCGAGCGGTTGCGCAGCGCCGTGTGCAGCACCGCCCGCCCCTCGGTCGCGTTGATGCGCGCGCCGGCCAGCATGGCGTCGCGCATGCGCTCCACACCCCGCGCCCGGGCGAGATCGGCCAGCAGGCGCATCGTGTCCGCGGTCACCCGGTTCTTGGAATAGTCCAGCAGCAGCCCGGGCAGCCGCAGGGAGAAGCGGTCGAACCGGCCCGGGTCCTCGGCGAACAGGGCGCGCATATGCACCCCGTCCATCTCCTGCCGGTGGCGCTCCAGCGCCTGCCATTCCGGGCTCTGTGTCAGGGGGCCTTGGTGCGGGGGAGCGAGCGGCTGCGTGTCCATCCGGGGCCTCATGCGGATCGGGCCGGCCGGGTTCGCCCCGGTCCGGCCCGATTAGTAGCATGGTTGAGCTCCCTGCCAAGCGCCGCCGCAGATGCGCGGTGGGAGTAGCCCGGGGCGGGGCGAAACATCCTTCTCCCCTTGCGGGAGAAGGAGGGACCCGCGGCGAAGCCATGGGGGGATGAGGGGTGGACGGGGCGCAGCCCCGGCCTTCTCGACGGATGAGCCTGCAGCGGGTGGTGAGAACGTCGGGCTTCCGCCCGCCGTCCCCTCACCCTTCCCACGCTATGCGTGGGCCCCTTCCCTCTCCCGCAAGGGGCGAGGGAAAAATCACGCCGCCGCGTTGGAGCGCAGGCGCTTGGGCGGCGGGATCATGCGCTTCTGGGCGGAGGGCTTCGCCATGGCCGCGGCCTCGGCCTTGGTCTCGCGCGAGAGGGCGGCGTAGACGGCGCCGAGCGACAGATTCGGCGGCTCGCTTTCCGCATTCATATCCAGCAATGCATCATGCAATGCTTTCTGGAGAAGCGGCTCGGCGGCGGCCTCCGCCTGGCGGTCCAGGCTGTGGTACTCGGAGACCAGCCGTCGCAGCGCCTTCCAGTGCTCGCGGATGGCACCTTCGATCTCGCGCCGGCGGTCGGGCGTGGCGGGCCGCTTCTCCGCGTCCAGCGCGGCGATGATGTCCTGCAGGGGCACCGGCTCGAAGTCTGGCTCCACGGCGCCGACCGGGGTCAGCGGCTCCTCCAGCGCGTCGTGCGGCCTGTCGGCGGCGGGCCCGGTCGCCCCGCCCATCCAACCCTTGAGGTTCTTCAGCCCGAGAAACATGTCCTCACTCCCTGGAACGATTGCCCCGCGGGAGTGAGGACAGCAACAGCCGTGCCAGCCGGGAGCCGGTTCAGCCCGGCTTGGCGACGGCCGTCGGCGGCGGCACCGTCTCGGTCGGCGTCACCCCCTGGGGCTGGCCGACCACGACGGTCAGCAGGTTCTTCGGGTCCAGCAGATCCTTCGCCAGCGCGTTGACCTGCTCCAGCGTCACCTGGTTCAGCAGCTCGTTGCGCCGCTCCAGGAAGTCGATGCCGAGATTGTCCCGCTGGAGCTGCAGCAGCACGCCAGCGATGGCGCCGTTGCTGGTCAGCTGCAGCGGGAAGGAGCCGGTCAGGTAGGTCTTGGCGTCCTGCAGTTCCTGGGCGGTGATGCCCTCGCGCGCCACCCGGCCCCAGATCTCCTTGATCAGATCCAGCGCCTGCCCCGCCTTCTCGTTCATGGTGGAGCCGCCGGCGGTCATGACGGCGGAGCGCTTGTAGGGCTGCAACCCGGTGCCGACGCCGTAGGTGAGGCCGCGCTTCTCGCGCACCTCGTCCATCAGGCGCGAGCTGAAGCCGCCGCCGCCCAGCACATAGTTCAGCAGGCTGGCGGCGTACCAGTTCGGGTCCTCGCGCTTCAGCCCGCGCTGGGCCATGCTCATGATGGTCTGCGGGATCGGCACCGGCACCGCCAGCACCTGCCCCTTCGCCGCCGGCGCCACGTCCGGCACGGTGAAGGGCTCGGCCTTGGCGGGCAGCGCGCCGAAGACCTTGTCCAGCACCGGGCCCAGCTCCTGCTCGGTGATGTCGCCCGACACCGCCACCTTCAGCCGGTCGCGGCCCAGCCGAGCCTTCACGAAGCCCGTCAGGTCGTCCCGGGTGATGGCGGCGACCGTCTCCGGCGTGCCGCGGGCGGGCTTGCCGTAGGGGTGGTCGGGATAGAGCGCCCGCATCATCGTCAGCTGCGCGATGTAGTTCGGGTCGGTCTGGTCGCGCTTCAGCCCGGTCAGGATCTGACGGCGGATGCGCTCCACCGCGTCCTGGTCGAAGCGCGGCGCGGTCATGGCGAGACGGGCCAGGTCGAAGGCGGTCTCGCGGTTGTCGCGCAGGGTGGTGAGCCCGCCGAAGAAGCCGTCGCGGGCGGCGGAGAAGGACAGGCTGATGGAGTTGTCCTCCAGCCGTTTCTGGAAGGCCTGGCTCTCCAGGTCGCCCGCCCCCTCGTCCAGCAGGCCGGAGGTCATGTGGGCGAGGCCCAACTTGCCGGCCGGGTCCAGCTCCGTGCCGCCGTCGAAGGCCCAGCTCATGGAGATGATCGGGTTCTTCTCGTCGCGCACCAGCCAGGCCTCGATGCCGCCGGGGCTGACCACGCGCTTGATCTCCACGGCCATGGCGGGAACGGCCAGGGCGGCGGAGAGCAGCAGGACGGCGCCGGTGCCGGCCAGCCGCTTCATCAGGTGACGGGCGCTCATCTTGTCTTCCCTCCGGCGGCGGGGGCCTGGCTGGCAGGCGGCGGGGTCTGGGCGGACGGGTGCGAGGTGGCCGGCGCGGTCGGTCGCGCCTGCGCCTGGGGCTTCGCCGCCCCCTCGGCCTCGGGCAGCAGCAGGCCGGTGACATGATCCGTCTGCGCCAGCACGGCGCGGGCGGCGGCGTTCACCTGCTCCTGCGTCACCGCCTTCACCCGGTCGGGCCAGGCCTCCACATCCTCCACCGTGCGGCCGGTGGTGAGCGCGATGCCGAAGGCGTAGGCCGGGCCCTGCAGGCTGTCGCGGGCGTAGGTGGCTTCGGCGATCATGCGCTTCTTGGCGGTCTCGACCTCCTCGGCCGTGACGCCGTCCTTCAGCAGCTTGGCGATCTCCGCCTCGACCGCCTTCTCCAGCGCGTCCAGGTCGCCGCCCGGCACCGGCGTGGCGGAGACGCCCAGCGTGCCCAGGTTCAGCGCGTCGGCCTGGTAGTAGAGCGAGACGCCGGCGGCGATCTTCTGCTCCACCACCAGCGAGCGGTAAAGGCGCGCCGTGGCGCCGCCGCTCATGATCGTCTCCAGCACCTGCAGCGGATAAGCGTGCTCGGAGGCGCCCTGGACATAGGACGGCGCCTTCCAGGTGCGGCCCCAGCTGGGCTGGCTGACCTGGTCGTCGCGCAGCGTCACCCGCCGCGCGCTCTCCACCGGCGGTTCCTTGACGCGCACGCGCTTGGGCACCTCGCGGGGCTTCACCGCGCCATAGTACTTCTCGGCCAGCGGCCTCAGCTCGGCGGCGGTGACGTCGCCCGCCACCACCAGCACGGCGTTGTTGGGCGCGTACCAGGACCGGTAGAAGTCGATCGCGTCCTGCCGGTTCAGCCCCTCGATCTCGTGCATCCAGCCGATGATCGGCGTGCCGTAGGGATGGTGGACCCAGAGGCTGGCGGACAGCAGCTCCTGCAGCCGCGCGCCGGGCTCGTTCTCGGTGCGCTGGCGCCGCTCCTCCATGATGACCGACCGCTCCGGCGTCACCACCTCGTCGGTCAGCTGGAGGTCGGCCATGCGGTCGGCCTCCATCCTCATCACCAGCTCCAGCCGGTCGCGGGCGATGTTCTGGAAATAGGCGGTGTAGTCGTAGGAGGTGAAGGCGTTGTCGCGGCCGCCATTGCGGGCGATGGTGCGCGAGAACTCGCCCGGCTTGATCTCGTCCGTGCCCTTGAACATCAGGTGCTCGAGGAAATGGGCGATGCCGGACTTGCCGCGCGGCTCGTCGGCCGAGCCCACCCCGTACCAGACCATGTGGCTGACCACCGGCGCGCGGCGGTTGGTCACCACCACCACCTTCATGCCGTTGGGCAGGGTGAAGGTCTCTGGATCGAAGACGCGGGCGGCGGCCGGCGGGGCCGACAAGGCCACGGTGCCGACGGTACCGGCGAGCAGCACCGGCAGCGCCAGGGCCATGGCCAGCCGGCGAAGGCGCGGCCCCCTGGCGGACGGCGGAACAGGCGGGGAAACGGATCGGGGCAAGGCGCGGGACCTCCTGGCTGCGGGTCGGTGCCGCTTAAGACACCGCCGGGAACGAAAAATCCCGCCGGTCCCGCCCCGCGCCATGCGCTGGGGGAACCGGCGGGATCACTATCGTGCAGCGGGGCCCGGTCCGGAAGGGCCCTTTCGGGCGATTACTTGCCCTGAGTGGCGCCCTGGGGCGCACTCTCGGGCGCACCCTGGGTGGAGCCCTGGCGCGAGATCACGGGCGGGCCGCCCTTGTGCTGGGTCTGGTCGGGCGGCAGGTCGCCGCTGTTGCCCAGCAGACGGTCCAGGAAGCCGCGCTCGCCCACCACGACGCCCGGCGACTCGCGGTCGACGATCTGGCGGATGGTCGGGTCGGCCTGGTCGGCGCCGGCGGCCTGGATCAGGGCCACCTCGCCGCTGGACTGGCGGCCGGTCGCCTGGCCGGCGGATGCCCCCGTCGCGGCGCCGAAGACGCTGGCGGTGGAGCGGCCCTCGATCGCCAGCTGCTGCGGGCGCGGGCTGCCGGGCTGGGGCGGGCGCAGGTTGAAGTCGGGCGGCACCTCGAGCGGTGCGGTGGTCACGACCCGGAACTCGTCCGGGGCGGCGCGCTCGATGCCCAGCGCGCGGCCGATGCCGCCGCAGCCCGACAGGGTCGCCAGTCCGAGAAGGAGGATGCCCGCCTGGGCCCCGACCCGCATCACCTTGGTATTCTCGCGCATATCCTACCCGTCGACCTTTCTCGTCCTACCCGCGGACCGTGCGCTCGGAGCGGAACCCGTCCCAGAGCAGCATCGCCACGCCCACGCAAATGAAGCTGTCGGCCACGTTGAAGGCCGGCCAGTGCCAGCCCGCCGCGTGGACGTCCAGGAAATCGGCCACCGCGCCGAAGCGCAGCCGGTCGATCACGTTGCCGATCGCGCCGCCGATGACGGCGCCGATCGCCACCGCCTGGAAGACCCGGTCGGTCCGCCTGAGCCATACCACCATGACCCCCACGATAGCCAGCGCCACGGCGATCAGCACATAGGGCATGATTTCCGCCTCGTGGGCGAACATGCCGAAGCTGACGCCGCGGTTCCAGGCCATCACCAGGTTGAAGAAGGGGGTTACCGTTATGTACGGCGAATCCTGCTGGCAGCCCGGCCCGGTCTCGCCCGCCAGACAGGGCAGCGCGACCGACAGGATCCACCATTTGCTGAGCTGGTCCAGCACCAGCCCGACCAGCGCCACCGTCCAGCCCAGCCGGGCGCGGCGGCGGAGATCGGCGTCCAGATGCGTCACCTCGGCGGCGGCGGTCATTCCGCAGTCTCCGGCAGCGCGTCGACCGCGTCGGCGCAGCGGTGGCAGAGCGTGTCATGCGCCTCGGCCGTGCCGACCTCCGGCAGGACCTTCCAGCAGCGCTCGCACTTCCCGCCATCGGCCAGGGCCGGGACCACGCCAACGCCCGGCACCTCGGCCAGGGTGAAGGCGCCGTCCGGAACGGCGCCGACCTGGAGATTCAGGCCCGAGGTGATCGAGACCTCCGCCAGATCCACGCCCTTCAGCGCGTCGGCATAGGACGGGTCGATGAACAGCGTCGGCGCCGCCTGCAGCGAGGAGCCGATGACCTTGTTGGCCCGCTCCAGCTCCAGCGCACCGGTGACGACGCGGCGCACCTCGCGGAGCCTGCCCCACTTGGCGGCCAGGGCATCGTCGCGCCACCCGGCCGGCACCGCCGGGAAGGTGCGCAGATGCACGCTCTCCTCGCCGCTGCCGCCCTGTTTCAGCCATTCCAGCCACGCCTCCTCCGCCGTGAAGCAGAGGACCGGCGCCAGCCAGGCGGTCAGGCAGGAGAGCAGCTCCGCCATGACGGTGCGGGTGGCGCGGCGGCGGGTATCGTCAGGGCGGTCGCAGTAGAGGCTGTCCTTGCGGACGTCGAAGTAGAAGGCCGAGAGGTCCACGGCGCAGAAATTATGCACCAGCGTGATCATGCGGTGCAGATCGTAGCCGGCCAGCGACTCGCGCACGCCCTGGTCCAGCTCGGCCAGCCGGTGCAGGACCCAGCGCTCCAGCTCCGGCATGTCGGAGGCCGGCAGGCGCTCGGCCTCCGAAAAGTCGGCCAGCGCGCCCAGCAGGTAGCGCAGCGTGTTGCGCAGGCGCCGGTACAGGTCGGCGTTGGACTTCAGGATCTCCTTGCCGATGCGCTGGTCCTCGGTGAAGTCGGTGTTGACCACCCAGAGGCGCAGGATGTCGGCGCCGTATTCCTGCGTCACCTGCTGCGGGGCGACAACGTTGCCCAGCGACTTGGACATCTTGCGGCCCTGCTCGTCGAGCGTGAAGCCGTGGGTCAGCACCGCCTTGTAGGGCGCCCGGCCGCGCGTGCCGCAGCTCTCCAGCAGGGAGGAATGGAACCAGCCGCGATGCTGGTCCGAGCCTTCCAGGTACAAATCGGCCGGCGAGCGCAGATCGTTGCGGTCCTCCAGCACGAAGGCGTGGGTGGAGCCGGACTCGAACCAGACATCGACGATGTCGAACACCTGGTCGTAATCCTCGACCTTGTAGTCCGGGCCCAGGAACTCGGAGGCCGGGCGGGTGTACCAAGCGTCGGCGCCCTCGGCGTGGAAGGCGTCCTGGATGCGGCGGCAGACGGCCTCGTCGCGCAACGGCTCGCCGGTGGCCTTGGAGACGAACAGCGCGATCGGCACGCCCCAGGCGCGCTGGCGGCTGATGCACCAGTCCGGCCGGCTCTCCACCATGGCGTGGATGCGGTTGCGGCCCTGCGGCGGCACCCACTGCGTCGCGTCGATCGCCTCCAGCGCCGTCGACCGCAGCCCGTTCGTCTCCATGGAGATGAACCACTGGGGCGTCGTGCGGAAGATCAGCGGCGCCTTGGAGCGCCAGCTGTGCGGGTAGCTGTGCTTGAGGTTGCCCTTGGCGAGCAGGGCGCCGGCATCATGCAGGGCGACGATGACGCGCTTGTTGGCGTCGCCCGGCTTGCCCTCGGCCGTGTAGACCTTGGCGCCGGCGAACATCGGCACATGGGCGTAGTAGCTGCCGTCGGCGTCCACCGTCTGCGGCACCTCCAGCCCGAACTGGCGGCCAACCTCGAAATCCTCGGCGCCGTGACCCGGGGCGGTGTGGACGAAGCCGGTGCCGGCGTCGTCGGTGACATGCGCGCCCGGCAGCAGCGGCACGTCGTACTCGTAGCCCTGGCCGCGGAACGGGTGGGCGCAGAGCGTGCCCTGGAGGTCGGCGCCGGTTAGCTCGGCCACCAGGCTCAGCCCCTCGATGCCGGCGGACTTGGCGACGCCCTCGGCCAGCGCGCGGGCCAGCACCAGCGTCTCGCCCGGCTTGGCGGCCGAGCCCTCGGCGGCGGCGTCCACCCGGTACAGGCCGTAGGCGATCTCCTCGCCATAGGCGATGGCGCGGTTGCCCGGCATGGTCCATGGGGTGGTCGTCCAGATCACCACCGAGGCGCCGGCGAGGTCGGGCCTGGAGGGCTTCACCACGGGGAAGCGCACCCAGATCATCTGCGAGGTGACGTCCTGGTACTCGACCTCGGCCTCGGCGAGCGCTGTCTTCTCGACCACCGACCAGAGGACCGGCTTCACGCCCTTGTACAGGCCGCCGTTCAGCAGGAACTTGTGGATCTCGCCGACGATCCGCGCCTCGGCGGGATAGGTCATGGTGAGGTACGGGTTGTCCCAGTCGCCCTCGACGCCCAGCCGCTTGAACTCGTCGCGCTGCACGTCGACCCACTGCTGGGCGAAGGCGCGGCACTCGGCGCGGAACTGCAGGACCGGCACCTTGTCCTTGTCCTGGCCTTGCGCGCGGTACTTCTCCTCGATCTTCCACTCGATCGGCAGGCCGTGGCAGTCCCAGCCCGGGACGTAGACGGCGTTGCGGCCCAGCATCTGCTGCGAGCGCACCACCACGTCCTTCAGGATCTTGTTCAGCGCGTGGCCGATATGGATGTTGCCGTTGGCGTAGGGCGGGCCGTCATGCAGCACGAACAGCTCGCGCTCGGAGCCCTGCTGGCGCAGCTTCGCCTGCAGGCCGATCTCCGCCCAGCGGGCCAGCAGCTCCGGCTCCTTCTGCGGCAGGCCGCCGCGCATGGGGAAATCGGTGCGGGGCAGGAAGACGGTCGTCTTGTAATCGCGGGTCATGGTGATCCGATGCTCGGGTACCGGCCCGGCGACGGCGGCCCGGAGGGGGCACGTCACGTCATCGCGGGCGACTATGGCGGAAATGGGGGCGGCATGCGACGCCCTGTGCCCGACCCTCCTCAGAAGGCCGGGACAGTAATTCGCGGGATCAGGACCCGTATCCGGCGGACGCCACGCATGGCGCGGGATGTTATCAGCCGCAAGCCCCGGGTCAAGGCGACAGATAGGGGATCAGATCGGCGCCGAACTGGGACGCGGACAAAAGAAAAGGGCCGGCGCGCAGGGGCTCGCGCCGGCCCTCTCGGGCGGTCAGGGGGAGTGGCGTTCGGGGTCTACGCCAGCCCCTCCGCCTTCAGCGCCGCCTGGACCGACGGGCGGGAGGCGACCCGGCCCAGGTAGGCGCCGATCGCCGGATAGGGCGACAGGTCGATCTGCAGGAACTTGGCCCAGCCCAGCACCACGAAGAGATAGGCGTCGGCGATGGTGAAGCGGTCGCCGGTCAGGAAGCCGGTGGCGCCCTTCAGCTTGCCCTCGACATGGGCCAGCCGCTTGTCGAGGTTGGCGCGGTACAGCGCCTTCGCCTCGTCGGGCATGGACGGGTTGAAGAAGGGGCTGAAGTTCTTGTGCAGCTCGCTGGAGACGAAGGTCAGCCACTCCAGCGTCCGGTAACGCTCGCGGCTGCCCACCGGCGGCAGCAGGCCCGCAGCCGGCTTGGTGTCGGCGACCCACTGCAGGATGGCCGAGCCCTCCAGCATGATGTCGTCGTCCGAGAGCTTCAGCGCCGGGACATAGCCGTTCGGGTTCACGGCCAGGAAGTCCTCGCCATTCTCCGTCCGCTTGCTGCGGTCGACCTTCTCCAGCGAGAAGTCGTAGCCGGCCTCGCGCAGGGCGATGTGGGAGGCGAGCGAGCAGGCGCCGGGGGAATAGTAGAGCTTCATGGGCGTGCGGTTCCTCTGAGGTCGGAAGTGGTCTGTTGGGGGGCGGCTAGGTGCCGCGCCCATTTCTGTAGTAGGCGCTATACAAAAGCGCGCTGGCCTCCCCGTCAAGAAGATTTTATAGTGAGCGCTATGAAATCCAGTCACACCCCGACCGCCGGCACGACCACTGCCGACACGCCCGAGGTGCAGGCCTGCCGCGGCCGGCCGCGCGGCTTCTGCCGCGACCAGGCGCTGCGCCGGGCCATGCGCCTGTTCTGGGCCCATGGCTACGAGGGGGTGTCGGTGGCGCAGTTGACCAAGGAGCTGTGCATCGCCCCGCCCAGCCTCTACGCCGCCTTCGGCTCGAAGGAGGCGCTGTACCGGGAGGCGCTGGACCTCTACCTGCGGGAGAACGCCGATCTGTTCGCCGCCTCGCTGGCGATGGTCCCGGCGCGCGCCGGCATCCTGGCGCTGCTGCGGGAACTCGCGGTGCGCTACGCCTCGGGCGAGCAGCCGCCGGGCTGCATGGTCGTCGCGGCGGGCGTCGCCTGCGCCCAGGAGCAGCGGGGCGTGGCGGAGGACCTGGCCGCCCGCCGCACCCACCTGCTGGACGCGCTGGCGGAACGCTTCGAGAAGGCCCGCGCCGCCGGCGAATTGAGGCCGGACGCCGACTGCCGCGCGCTGGCCCGGCTGGTCGTCGCAACCCTGCAGGGCATGAGCATCCAGGCCCGCGACGGCGCCACGGAGGCCGAGCTGCTGTCGCTGGTGGACGCCGCGATGGCGGGCTGGCCGGAACCTGTAGGTCGCATGGAGGCGGAGCCGTAATGCGACATTCCCGGCCGGGGTGTCGCATTGCGCCTACGGCTCCATGCGACCTACGGGTGACGTGACCTTTACCCCAGCAGCCCCCGGTAGACCTCGCGCAGCCGCTTCCAGGCATCCGAGGTGGGGTCGATCAGCTCGAAATGACCGGCGTCCTGGAAGTCGATGATTTCCACCCGGTCGCCGGCCGCCTTGGCCGCGGCGCCGTAGGACTCGCCGAAGCGGGACGGCACGATCTTGTCCAGGGCGCCCGAGACCACCGCCTGCGGCACGCCGAGCGGCAGCAGCGCTGCCGGCGAGGTGTCGCGGTAGAGCTCGCCCGTGCGGCCGGTGGCGGCACCGGTCAGCCCGTCGATGGTGGCGGGCCCGCCGCAGGCCGCGGGGCCGTCGGCGCGATAGGCGGCCAAATCGACGATGCCGGCGAGGCTGACCACGCCCTTGACCCTCAGCGGATCGGCCGTGCGCAGCGGGCTGTCGGCCGGCAGCCTGGGCCGGGCGGCGAGCCAGGCGGCGAGATGGCCGCCGGCGGAATGGCCGGAAACCACGACCCGCGACAGGTCCAGCCTGTGCCGCGGCGCCAGCGCGCGGAGATGATCGATGCCGGCCGCCACGTCCTGGAAGGTGGCCGGGTAGCCGCCACCGCCGCCCAGGCGCCGGTACTCCACGTTCCAGACGGCGATGCCGTCGCGGCGCAACGCCTCGGCCATGTGGGCCATCAGCTCCACGCCCGGCAGGTCTGCCCGCCAACAGCCGCCATGGATCAGCGCCACCACCGGGTGCGGCCCCTTCCCCTCCGGCAGCCACAGCTCGCCGAACTGCAGCGGGTCGGCGCCGTAGGGGATGCGGGCGACCGTGGCGGCCGGGCGCTCCCGCGCCAGCAGGTCCTTGTAGGTGATGGGGGTGGCCAGGAGCGGCGGCGCCATCGCCCCCAGCAGGAGCGCCGCGAGCGCGGCGGCGGTGGCGATGCGCATGGTCCCTGCCCCTATGGCTTCAGAAGGTCGCGGGCCGTCCGGGCGTCGAGCTGGATCTGCGCCTTCAGCGCGTCGAAGCTCTCGAACCTCATCTCCGGCCGGATGAAGTGCAGCAGCTGCACCCGCACATGCTTGCCGTAGAGGTCCTCGTCGACATCGAACAGATGGACCTCCAGCCGCTCCACCGTGCCGCCGACCGTCGGGCGCTTGCCGAGGTTCGCCACGCCGGGATGCCAGACCGTGTCGCCGCCCTGGTCGATGCCGGCGCGCACGGCATAGACGCCGAAGGCCGGGCGCAGATATTCGCCCAGCTCGATGTTGGCGGTGGGGAAGCCGATGGTGCGGCCGCGCTGGTCGCCATGCTCCACCCGCCCCTCGATCTCGAAGGGATGGCCCAGGATCGATGCCGCGCCCTGCGGGTCGCCGGCCTGCAGCAGCGTGCGCACCCGGGTGGAGGAGAAGATCTCCGCATCCTGCCCGACCGGCGCCACCTCGGTGACGCCGAAGCCGTGGCGCTCGCCCTCCTGGCGCAGGAATGCCATGTCGCCGCCGCGCTTATAGCCGAACACGAAGTCGTAGCCGGCCACCACGTGCCGGGCGCCCAGGCCGCGCACCAGCACCTCGGCGACGAAGTCCTCGGCGGTCATTCGGGACAGCGCCTCGTCGAAATGCAGCATGAACAGCGCGTCCACGCCCAGCGCCTCGATCAGGCGGGCGCGGATGCGGAAGGGCGTCAGGCGGAAGGCGGGGTCCTGCGGCCGGAACAGAGTGCGGGGGTGCGGCTCGAAGGTTAGCACCGCCGAGGGAGCGCCCAGCCGGACCGCCTGGGCCTGCGCCTCGGCGATGACGGTGCGGTGGCCCCGGTGCACGCCGTCGAAATTGCCCAGCGCCACGGCGCAGCCGCGCACATCGTCGGGGAGGTCGGTGTGGTGCCGGAAAAGCTTCATGGCTCCCGGATATAAAGCGCGGGCCCGCGCTTGCCTAGGCCAAGCTTTTCTCTAAGCTTCGGGCACCGGAGCATCGAGGGGCGGAATGGAAGGGTTGGCGGCGATCGGCGGCGGGTGGCGCCAGGGCACGGTCGAGATTCCCGGCGGCACCGTCCGGACAGGCGAGTGGCTGCCCGACGGTCCCGCCCGGGGCACCTGCGTGCTGGTCACCGGCCGCAGCGAGTTCCTGGAGAAATACGCCGAGCAGGCCGCCGACTGGGCGGCGCGCGGCTGGCGCGTGGTCAGCTGGGACTGGCCGGGCCAGGGGCTGTCGTCGCGCGCGCTCGCCAACCCGCAGAAGGGCCATATCCGCGACTTCGGGGAGTATCTGGACGCGGCCGAGGCGGTGCTGCGCGCCCATGACATCGGCATGGACGGCCGGCCGGTGATCTGCTTCGCCCACAGCATGGGCGCGCATGTCATGACCCGCTTCGTGGCCGAGCGCCCGCACCCGTTCCGGGCGCTGATCCTGTCGGCGGCCATGCTGGGCATCGAGACCGGGCCCTTCCCGGAATGGCTGGTGCCCGCGCTGGCGCGCGCCGGGGCGGCGCTGGGGCTGGCGGAGCGCTACGCGCCGGGCCAGATCGACTATCGCGAGGAGGCGCACCGGTTCGAGGGCAACGTGCTGACCTCCGACCCGCGCCGCTTCCGCGTCTATATCGAGGCCTACCGGAATAATCCGTGCCTGATCCTGGGTGGCGCCACCTTCGGCTGGCTGGACGCCGCCTACCGCTCCATCAGGGCGCTGTGGCGGGCGCCGCTGGAGCGGGTGGACATCCCCGTGCTGATCCTCAGCGCCGGCGGCGACCGGGTGGTGCGCTCGGCCCTGCACGCCCGGCTGGCGCGCCGCCTGCCGGACGCCGTCCACAAGACCTACCCGCCGGCCGAGCACGAGCTGATGATGGAACGCGACGAGATCCGCGACCGCGTCTGGGCCGATGTCGACGCCTTCCTGGCGGAACGGGTAGGGCACTGAGCCCCACCCGGTGTCAGAGCGCCCCCGCCTCCGCCGTCTGCGGCTGCTGCTGGATCAGCGGCTGCAGCGCCGGGGCCATGGCCTTCAGCAGCTGCGACGGCAGGGCGCTGGTGAAATGGTAGTTGGCGGCGTCGGGACCGTGGACATGGGCGGTGATGACGCCGAAGAAGCGGTCGCCGATGTAGAAGACGAAGGTCGCGGTGCGGTTCACCACCCGGCTCTCCAGCACCGAGCCGCCCGGCCCGTAGCGCTCGAACCGGTGGTCGCCGGTGCCGGTCTTGCCGCCGATCATGATGGGATTGCCGTCGGGCGTGGTGAAGGCGCCGTTGACGCGCCGCGCCGTGCCGTTCTGCACGATGTCGTTCAGGTGCAGCCGGACGATGCGGGCGACCTCGGGCGTCATCACCCGCTCGCCCTGCATGCGGTCGTCATAGGAGACCACCGCCTCGTAGGGCGTGCCGGCGGCGAAGTGCAGCTTCTTCACCCGCGCCGTCGGCAGGCGCACGCCGTCGTTCACGATCACGCCCATCAGGTCGGCGAGCGCGCCGGGCCGGTCGGCCGAGCTGCCGATGGAGGTGGCGTAGGAGGCGATGAGCGACTCGAACGGGTAGCCCAGCCGCTTCCATTCCGCATGGATGCGGGAGAAGGCCTCCTCCTCCAGCATGATGCCGATGCGGGTGTCCTGGGCGCGCTTGTGCCGGGTGGTGAAGAGCCACTGGTAGCTCTCCTGCCGCGACGACGAGCTCTCCTTCAGCATGTCGCGCCGCACCGGCTTCGGGCTGTCCTGCAGATAGGCGACCAGCCACAGCTCCAGCGGATGGGTGCGGGCGATGTAGCCGCGGTCGTTCAGCGACCATTTGGCCGGGTCGTACTTCTCGTACAGCGAGGCGGCGTTGAAGGCGGCCTCGGGCGCCACATGCTTGCGGATGAAGGCCGCCATCTCCGCCTGGGTCGCCTGCGGCCGCACGGTGCGGTAGGCGACGGCTAAGCGGTCGGGGATGCCCTTCAGCTTGGTGCCGAGCTTGGCGAGCGCCGCGTCCGGCGACAGGCCCTGGTACTCGCCCCAGAACTTGTTCAGGTAGACGCTGCCCTCCTGGTCCGCGAAGCGGGCCAGGTACATCTGGCGCACGGGATGGCGGGGATCGTCCATGACATCGTCCTTACGGGCCGGGCCCTCGGCGATATAGTGGTTCACGATGTCCCGCATCATGCGGATGAAGACCAGGTTGACCGAGTGCCGGAACGCCTCGCCGACGTTCATCACCCGGCCATTGTCCTTGTTGTCGAAGTTGCCGAAGGTGTGCAGGCCGCCGCCGGTGAAGAAGCGCTCGCCCGGGCTGGCCGAGTATTCGCGCTGCATGGCGAGGGTCAGCACGCCCTCCAGCCCCGGATCGCCCAGCCCCTGCTCCTGGTGCGATGCCAGCGTGCGCGCCACCCATTGGGTCATGCGGTCCTGGGCGTCGACGGCCACCGCCTCCAGCTCGTGCGGCTTCATCATGTGCAGCCGGCCGTAGAGCTTGGCGACGATCTCCAGATAGCTCACCAGCGTGCGCAGCTTGGCGGTGGAGCCGAGGTCGAGCTTGGCGCCCTCGTTCAGGTCCAGCGGCTGGTCCAGCGTGTCGACCTGGACGCGCACCAGATTCGCGGTCGGCGTCCGCTCATAGACGGTGACGCTGTAGACCACCTTGGCCGGGTCGGCGGCACCCAGCAGCCGCTCGCCCACCAGCCCCAGCTCGGTCGTGGCCGACGGGTCGCGCAGGCGCTTCAGCACCTGGGTCACCCGGTCCTGCGCCGCCTGGTCCAGTGTCGTCTCGACCGACAGATCCAGCCGGTCCAGCTCGTAGAGCGAGCGGGTGCCCAGCATGCCCAGCAGCCGGTTGCGGATGGCGTTGACCGCCTTCTGCTCGACGAAGGAGACCTCGGGCAGCTGCGGCGGGTCCGGGCGGAAGCGCAGCTTGAAGTTCCGGGCGGCGTCGGCCAGGGCGGCGTCGATGACGCCCGCCTTCTCCAGCGTGCTCAGATGCTGGTTCGCCAGCGTCTCCAGCGCGGTGCGGTTGACCGACAGGTAGAAGCTGGGGCGGCGCTGGGCCAGCAGCAGGCTCAGCACCTGCTTGTAGACGATGGCCTGGCGCGCCAGCTCGTCCTCGGTGCGGGCGGGCTTGGCGAGGATGCGGTTGGCGGTGGCGAAGTCGGTGCCGAACCACGCCCAGAGCCCGTCGCCCAGCCCGTTCACCTCGCCGATGCCCGGCCGGGCCGACAGCGGCGTGGAGTTCAGATAATCGACGACGATCTGGAAGCGGGCCTTGGTCGTGTCGGAGCCGGCCAGATAGGCGCGGACGCTGGCCGACATCATCTGGCGCAGCTTGTCGGTGCCGCCGGAGGTCTGGCCGCCGGGCGAATGCCGGTACTTCTCGATCTGGGTCGCCAGCGTGCTGCCGCCGATCTGCTGGCGCTCGGGGAACAGCGCCTCCAGCGGCATGCCGATGACGGCCAGCGCGAAGCGGTCCCACTCCACCGCCGGATTGCGGTTCGGGTATGTGGGGTCCAGCAGCTCCCGGTTCTCGATGAACAGCAGCGAGCGCACCACCAGCGGCGGCACGGCCGAATAGTTGGCGTAGGTGCGCTCGGGGAACTTGGCGTTGTGCAGCGGGTTGCCGGCGCGGTCGAAGATGCTGAGCCCGGCGGCCGTCTTCTCGGCATAGGGCGTGAAGCCGCCGAAGGCGTGGTAGTCGAGCATCGGCTGCGACCAGCGCGCCTGCTGCTCCACCCGGTAGGGGCCGGCGCTCAGCCGCTCGATGAACTTCGGCAGGCCGACATAGCCCAGCCGCTCGTCATAGGGGCCGTGCTCGGGATAGCGCACCTTGTCGGTCGGGCCGGCCGCGACGCGGTAGGTCAGGTCCTTGCCCAGCCGGGCCAGCAGGTGCGATTGCAGCCAGGAGGTTTTCGTCTCGTACCAGGCGGCACCGCCCACGCCGGCGGCGATGGTCAGGGAGACGCCCCATGCCATGCCCTTGATCCAACGCGCCCCACCCATGCCACGCCCCGCTTCCGACTTCCTGGTGCCGGCTGTGAGAGATGCATCGGCCATGGTTAATAAGGACTTTCCGGATCGAGTTCTTGGGCGTGCGGCGCATTATCGCAAGAACAGGGGGCTACCTACAATAGTGAAGTAGACCCTTGAAGAGCGGCGCCGGTCCGTTCCGAAATTGTCCTAAATTGATTACTTATTATCGCAAATACCGCAGTGAGGGCGATCACAGGGCCGGAGCGAAATCCGGCCCCTGTGTCCTTCAAGCCACAAGTCGCGCCCGGACCGCGGCGACGAGTTCCGCCCGTGCCACCGTATCCTGCGCGCCCGTGCGCATATCCTTGACGGTGACGGTGCCGGCCGCCTTCTCGTCCGACCCCATCAGCAGCGCCAGCCGGATGCCCGCCTTGTCGGCATATTTCATCTGGCGCGCGATCTTGGCCGGCTCCAGATGGATCTCGGTGTTGATCCCGGCGGCGCGCAGCTCTCCGGCGATGGCGAGATAGTCGGGCAGCAGGGCCGGGTCCATCTGGGTCACCAGCGTCTGGACCGTGCTGTCGCCGTCCTGTACCAGCCCCGCCTCCTGCAGCACGTAGAACAGCCGGGTGGCGCCGATGGAGATGCCGACGCCGGGCAGCCGGCTCTTGCTGTACTGGCTGGCCAGGTTCTCGTAGCGCCCGCCGGAGCAGACGCTGCCGATGCCGGGATGGTCGGTCAGGAAGGTCTCGTAGACGGTGCCGGTGTAGTAGTCGAGGCCGCGGGCGATGGCGAGGTTGATGCGCCAGTGCGTCTCCGGCACGCCGAAGGCCTTCAGCGCGTCCGCCACCTGCCGCAGCTCCGACAGGCCGGCGGCGAAGGTCTCGCCCTCCACGCCCATCGCCTCCAGCCTGGCGATGACGGTGGCGCTGTCGCCGGTGATGTCGATGAGGGACAGGATGCGCTCGGCGACGTCCTCGGCCAGCGCCGTCTCGCCGCCGGTGAGGTTGCCCTTCACCGCGTCGCGGCCGATCTTGTCGAGCTTGTCGATCTCGCGCAGCACCAGCGCGCGCCGCTCCGCCTCCGCCAGGCCCAGGCTCTCGAACAGGCCCAGCAGGACCTTGCGGTTGTTGAAGTTGATGCGGAACGGCCCGACGCCCAGCTCAGAGAATACGGTGTAGATGACGGCCGGCATCTCCGCGTCGAAGGCGACCGGCAGCGTGTCCTTGCCGATCACGTCGATGTCGCACTGGTAGAACTCGCGGTACCGGCCCTTCTGCGCCCGCTCGCCCCGATAGACACGCTGCATCTGGTAGCGGCGGAAGGGGAAGGACAGCTCGTGCTCATGCTCCGCCACATAGCGGGCGAGCGGCACGGTCAGGTCGAAGCGCAGCGCCAGCTCCGGCTTCTTGCCCTGCTCCAGCGCCCCGGTGCTCTGGACGAAATAGACCTGCTTCTCGGTCTCGCCCCCGGTCTTGGTCAGCAGCACGTCCACCGTCTCGAACACCGGCGTCTCGACGGGCAGGAAGCCGAACCGCTCATAGACCCGGCGGATCGTGTCCAGCATGCGCTGGAAGGCGATCTGCCGGCGCGGCAGCAGCTCCATCGTGCCGGGCGGGGTGCGGGGCGTGATCAGGGCCATGGGGGTGCTCGACTGTGCGTTCAGGGGCGTGCCGGCCTATGTACCCGCTCGGTGGGCGTTGCGCCACTGCTCCCGGCGGGGTTGAGCCCTGCTCGGAATGGGCCTAGAACCCAGCCACGAACCCTTCCCGGGAGCTCCCGCCATGACCGCCCCCCAGCGCCTCACCCTCACCCGGCCGGACGACTGGCACCTGCATCTGCGCACCGGCGCGATGCTGCGGGCGGTGCTGCCCTTCTCCACGCGGCAGATGGGGCGGGCGATCGTCATGCCGAATCTGGTGCCGCCGGTGACGGACACCGCGAAGGCCGTGGCGTACCGGGACGAGATCATGGCGGCGCTGCCGGAAGGCAGCGGCTTCACGCCGCTGATGACCTGCTACCTGACCGACCACACCGACGCAGACGATCTGGAGCGCGGCTTCAGCGAGGGCGTGTTCCGGGCGGTGAAGCTGTACCCGGCGCACGCCACCACCAACTCCGCTCACGGCGTCAGCGACATCCGTCTGGTCCATCCGGTGCTGGAGCGCATGCAGCGGATCGGCATGCCGCTGCTGATCCATGGCGAGGTGACCGACCCGGCCGTGGACATCTTCGACCGCGAGGCGGTCTTCATCGACCGGGTGCTGACGCCGCTGCTGGCCGATTTCCCGGCCCTCAAGGTCGTGCTGGAGCACGCCACGACCGAGGAGGCGGTGGCGGCGGTGCGGGCGCATGGGCCATCGGGCCGCATCGGCTGCACCATCACGGCGCACCATCTCTTCATCAACCGATCCAGCATCTTCGCCGGCGGCATCCGGCCGCATCTCTACTGCCTGCCGATCGCCAAGCGCGAGAAGCACCGGCTGGCGCTGCGCCGGGCCGCGACCTCGGGCGAGCCCTGGTTCTTCCTCGGCACCGACAGCGCGCCGCACCCGCAGAGCGCCAAGGAATCGGGCTGCGGCTGCGCCGGCATCTTCACCGCCGCCAACGCCATCGAACTCTACGCCCAGGCCTTCGACGAGGAGGGCGCGCTGGACAATTTCGAAGCCTTTGCCAGCCTGAACGGCCCGCGCTTCCACGGCATCGCGCCCAACGCGGACCGCATCACGCTGGAGAAGTCGGGGACCCTGGTGCCGGAGATCGTGGACGGCGGCGGCACGGTCGTGGTGCTGCCCTTCCGGGGCGGGGAACGGCTGGACTGGCGGCTGATTGAGGGCTAAACCCCTCCCCCGACGCCCCGCCGCGCGCCACACCAGCAGGACGAAGCCATGATCGACGCCAAGACCGCCGCCACCCAGACCGCCCGCATCCTGCTGGACATCAAGGCCGTGCACTTCAATGCGGACACACCCTTCATCCTGACGTCGGGCCGCGCCAGCCCCGTCTATATCGACTGCCGCAAGATCATCAGCTTCCCGCGCGCCCGCAAGGCGATCATCGATTACGGTGCCGAAACGATCATGCGCGACGCGGGCTTCGAGGCCATCGACGCGGTCGCCGGCGGCGAGACGGCGGGCATTCCCTTCGCCGCCTGGATGAGCGAGCGCATGGGCCTGCCGATGCAGTACATCCGCAAGAAGCCCAAGGGCTTCGGCCGCAACGCCCAGATCGAGGGGGTCATCACCGAAGGCCAGCGCGTGCTGCTGGTCGAGGACCTGACCACCGACGGCGGCAGCAAGGTCGGATTCGTCAACGCCATCCGCCAGGCCGGCGGCGTCTGCGAGCATGCCTTCGTCGTCTTCCATTACGGCATCTTCGCCAAGAGCAGGGAGACGATGGACGCCATGGGCGTGCGGCTGCACGCGCTGGCGACCTGGTGGGACGTGCTGGCCGCGGCGCGCGAAGGCGGCTATTTCGACGACCGCACCACGGCCGAGGTCGAGAAGTTCCTGCACGATCCGGCCGGCTGGTCCACCGCCCATGGCGGCACCGAACCGGCCTGATCCCGGCGCGGCGCCTATCGTTACGGCTGCATGGGAGCCCGCCCCTTAAGCGTGGGCGGGCGCCCGGCGGCGATGCATCGAATTCCAGTTGCAAAGAGGCGAAAGACATTCTCTTCTTCCGGTAGATGTCCGGAAGGAGGAATCAATGCCTGTCCGTTATGCCGTCGCTTCGGCCGTCCTGGCGCTGCTGGCCGTCTCGACCGCGCTGGCGGACCCGCCCGCCGCGCCGCCGGTCGAGGCCTACGCCCACCCGCCCAACATGTCGCAGCCGTCCTTCTCCCCGGACGGGACGCGGATCGCCTATCTCGCGCCCATCAAGGGCAGGCAGCATCTGGTGATCCGGAAGCTGGGCGCGGCCCCCGGCGAACGCCCGTCGATCCTGGCCCCGTCCGACAGCGAGATCGGCTGGTTCGATTGGGTCAACGAGGAGCGCCTGCTGATCGGCGCCTATGTGAACCAGGAGCATCTGGGGCCCAGCCGCCGGGTGCCGTTCCGGGTGTCGCGCCTCATCGCCGCCAATGCCGACGGCACGGACTTCAAGGTGCTGCTGATGGGGCGCGGCAGCCGCTACGTCATCAACGGGGCGCGGGTCCTGCAGTTCGTGGACCGCGAGCATGTGCTGGTCCCCTACCCGGCCGACGCCAATCCAGATCCGGACGTGATCAAGCTGAACGTCTACACCGGCAAATGGACGGTGGTGGCGAAGTCGGTGCCGGACGTCAGCTCCTACGTCCCCGACCCGTCCGGGCGGATCAGGATCGCGACCGTCTACCACGACCGCAGCCAGACCGAGGCCTTCCTCCTGCGGCCCAGCGAGAAGGAGCCGTTCGTCCGCTTCCGCAAGGTGGACCCGCTGAAGGACCCGAGCTTCGCCATCCTGGGCTTCTCGGAGGACCCGAACCGCATTTATGTCGGCTCCGCCCACGAGGGCGACCGCATGGCGATCTACCCGTTCGACCTCACCACCCGCGACTTCGCCGGCCCCCGGCTGCTGGAGGACGCCCGGTACGACATCTCCGGGTCCGTCGTCCAGCGGGGCGTGGTCACCGCCTTCGCCTGGACGGACGACCTGCCCAACCTGCGCTGGATCGACCCGCAGAAGCAGAAGCTCCAGGAGACGCTGGACAAGGCGGTGCCGGGCAGCCGCGAACTGATCTCCGACCAGACGGCCGATGGCCGCTACACGCTGGTCGCCAGCTTCAGCGCCAAGGAGCCGATCACCTACCGGCTGTTCGACCGCCAGACCAAGGAGTTCTCCTTCTTCGGCGACACCTACCCGGACATTCCGGCCGCTGCCATCGGCGAGCGCCGGGCGCTGAGCTACACGGCCCGGGACGGGTTGGAGATCCCCGCCTACCTGACCCTGCCGCCCGGGCGCGACGGCAGGAACCTGCCCTTCATCGTCCTGCCGCATGGCGGCCCCTTCGCCCGCGACACCCAGGTCTTCGACACCCTGTCGCAGTTCCTGGCCAGCCGCGGCTACGCGGTCCTCCAGCCGAACTTCCGCGGCTCCACCGGCTTCGGCGCCAAGTTCAGCCAGGCCGGCGAGCGGGAGTGGGGCGGCAAGATGCAGGACGACGTCACCGACGGGGTGAGGTGGGCCATCTCCCAGGGCATCGCCGATGCCGGACGGGTGTGCATCGTCGGCTGGAGCTACGGCGGCTACGCGGCGCTGATGGGGCTGGTGAAGACGCCGGAGCTGTACAAGTGCGCCGTCGCCACCGCCCCGGTGGCGAACCTGATGCGGCTCTACGACGAGCTGGACTGGAGCGGCGGCGCGCTGGCCCGGGGCCTCTATTTCGGCGACGACCGGGACGCCATGCGGCCGATCTCCCCGGTGCACAACGCGGAGGCCGTGAACGCCCCCGTGCTCCTCGTGCACGGCACGATGGACGTGCAGGCCTATGTCCAGCAGAGCCGGGACATGGTCTCGGCGCTCAAGAAGGCCGGGAAGCCCCATGAGTACCTCGAGATCGAGGGCATGGACCACAGCCCCCGCACGACCGAGCAGATGGTGAAGGTACTGAGCGCCTGGGAGCGCTTCCTGAAGGCCCATCTCGGCGCCGGCAGCTGACCGCCCCGTCGGCGCGGCGGAACCCCACCGGAGCGATCCGGTGGGGTTTTTCGTTCCGGTTCCGAACCCGAGCCGCTCGGACTGCGCGGCCCCGGCCGGTCCGGGAGGAGCCGGGATCGCCCGGACGTCCCTCCGTATCCCGGTCGAACGAAGCCTCTGGAACTCCCCTATCCTCCCCAATATGCTTGCATCGGCGCAACAAGAACGCCGCGCCTGACGGGGACAGGGGAGAACCATCCATGCGACTGACGCTGACCGCCAGCCTTCTGGCGGCGACCATTCTTGCGGCCGCGACCGGGCCGGTGCAGGCGGCCGGGGGCCCGCCGCCGGTGGAGGCCTACGCCTCGCCCGCCCATGTGGCGCGGCCGACCATCTCGCCGGACGGCACCCACATCGCCTTTCTCAGCCCGATCGGCGGGCGCCAGCATCTCTACATCACCAAGATGCAGCCCGGCCCGGGCGACAAGCCGGTCATCATCCCGCCGCGCGACGCCGAGTTCACCAGCATCAACTGGATTAACGAGACGCGGCTGCTGGTCAGCGTCATCGCCACGCGCGAGGTGAACGGCCCGACCCGCCGCCTGCCGATCCGCATGAGCCGGCTGGTCGGCGTCGACCGGGACGGGAGCAACCTCAAGGTCTTGCTGGACCGCTCGCGCAGCGACTGGGTGCGGCTGGTGGCGACGCCGGTGCTGCAGTTCGTCGACCGCGAGCACGTGCTGGTCGCCTACCCGACCGGCGACCGGCAGGAGCCCGACGTGGTCCGGCTGAACGTCTATACGGGCGATTACACCCGCGTGGCGAACGCGGTGGACGGCATCTCCGAGTACATCCCCGACCCGACCGGGCTGGTGCGGCTGGCCGTCACCTACAACGACAAGAGCCAGACGGCCACCTACCTGCACCGCGACCAGCAGGGCCGCATGTTCCGCACGCTGCGCAAGGTGGAGCCGCTGAAGGACCCCGCCTTCGACATCCTCGGCTTCGGCGAGGATCTGAACCGCCCCTATGTCGTCTCCTCGCACGAGAGCGACACGGCGGCGGTCTACCAGTTCGACCTGGCCAGCAACCAGTTCGGCGGCAAGGTGGCCGAGGCGCCGGGCTACGACATCACCGGCGCGGTCACCAAGGCGGGCAAGGTCGTCGGCTTCAGCTGGACCGAGGACATGCCCAACATCCGCTGGCTGGACCCGGAGAAGCAGAAGCTGCAGGAGCGGCTGGACAAGGCCGTGCCGGACAGCCGCGAGCTGATCATCGACCAGACGGCGAACGGGCAGCTGACCCTGGTCGCCAGCTTCCACCCGGCCGAGCCGGTCACCTACCGCATCTTCAACCGCGACACCCGCGAGTTCACCTTCCTGGGCGACACCCGGCCGGAGATCCCGCCCGAGGCCGTGGCGGTTCGCCAGCCAGTCTCCTACCAGGCGCGGGACGGGCTGAAGATCCCCGGCTACCTGACCCTGCCGCCCGGGCGCGAGGGCAGGAACCTGCCCTTCGTGGTGCTGCCGCACGGCGGACCCTTCGCCCGCGACGACCAGTCCTTCGACGTGCTGTCGCAGTTCCTGGCCAGCCGCGGCTACGCCGTGCTGCAGCCGAACTTCCGCGGTTCCACCGGCTTCGGCCAGAAGTTCAACGAGGCCGGCGAGCGCGAGTGGGGCGGCAAGATGCAGGACGACGTCACGGACGGCGTCCAATGGGCCATCTCCCAGGGCATCGCCGATCCGTCGCGCGTCTGCATCGTCGGCTGGAGCTACGGCGGCTACGCGGCCCTGATGGGGGCGGTGAAGACGCCCGATCTCTACAAGTGCGCCATCGCCACCGCCCCGGTCACCAACCTGGTGCGGCTCTATGACGAGCTGATGTGGAGCGGCGGCAAGGAGCTGAACCGCGGCCTGTTCTTCGGCGGCGACCGCGACGCGCTGAAGCCCGTTTCGCCCTACCACAACGCCGCCGCCATCAAGGCGCCGGTGCTGCTGATCCATGGCGACATGGACGTGCAGGCCTATGTCCAGCACAGCCGCGACATGGCCTCGGCCCTGAAGGACGCGGGCAAGCCGCACGAGTATGTCGAGATCGACGGCATGGACCACTCGCCGCGCAACACGGAGGAGATGGTGAAAGTGCTGACGGCCTGGGAGCGCTTCCTGAAGACCCATCTCGGCGCGGGCAGCTGATCGCCCGTAACGTCCACCAAAGAGAAACCCCCGCCGGATCGCTCCGGCGGGGGTTTTTCGTTACGGCTCCGAACCGGGGCTAGGACTTAGCCGGCGCGGACCTGGGCCAGGAACTTCTCGACCTGGGCCGACAGCGCCTCGGACTGGCGGGACAGCGCGCGCGACGCGTTCAGCATCTCGCCCGCCGACTGGCCGGTCTCGTTCGCCGACTCCTCCAGCGCGCCGATGTTGCGCGTGACTTCCATGGTGCCCATGGAGGCCTGCTGGACGTTGCGGGCGATCTCCTTCGTGGCGGCGTCCTGCTCCTCCACCGCGCCCGCGACCATGTCGGCGATGTCGTTGATCTCGCCGATGGTCTTGCTGATGGTCAGGATCGCCTCCACCGCGTCGCGGGTGGCGTCCTGCATGGTGGAGATCTGGGCCGAAATCTCCTCGGTCGCCTTGGCGGTCTGGTTGGCGAGGCTCTTCACCTCGCTGGCGACGACCGCGAAGCCCTTGCCCGCCTCGCCGGCGCGGGCGGCCTCGATGGTGGCGTTCAGCGCCAGCAGGTTGGTCTGGCTGGCGATGTCCGAGATGAGCTTGACCACGTCGCCGATCGACTGGGCGCGCTGCGCCAGCGACTGCACGGTGTCGTTGGTCTTCTCGGCGGTCGCGGCCGCGGCCTTGGCGATACGGGCCGAGGTGTTGACCTGGTTGGAGATCTCGGCCAGCGAGCCGGCCAGCTCCTCGGTCGCGCTGGCGACCGACTGCACGTTGGCCGAGGCCTGCTGCGTGGCGGCGGCGACGGCGGTCGCCTGCTCGCGGCTCTGCTCGGCGGCGTGGCTGAGGTTCTCGGCGGTGGCCTGCACCCGGGTGGCGGCGCCGGAGAGCTCCGCGACGACGCCCTTGACCGAGGATTCGAAGTCGCTGGCGAGGCGCTCCATGGAGGCCTTCTTCTCGACCGCGGCCTGGCGCTCCTGCTCCTCCTGGACCTTCTTCAGCCGCTCGACCTCGAGCGCGTTGTCCTTGAAGACCTGGACCGACTGGGCCATGGCGCCGATCTCGTCGCCGCGCTCGGTGCCGGTGACCTCGACCTTCAGGTCGCCGCCGGCCAGCTTGCTCATGGCCGACTGCAGGTTGCCGAGCGGCGCGCTGACCAGGTAGCGCAGCAGGAAGACCAGCAGGCCGATCAGGGCCGAGACCACGATCAGGGCCACGATCAGGTTGGCCCAGACGGCACTGGAGATGGCGGCGTTCAGGTTGTCGCGGCTCCAGGCCACGACCAGCGTGCCGACCTGGTCCTTGTTGGCGCCGGCGCGGACCGGGACCGAGACGACCAGATGGTCGCCCTGGTCGGACACGGTGACGTCGGCGGCGGTCTTGGCGATCTTGGCCTTCTCGAAGTTGAAGGCCGGGACGGTCTTGGAGGCGTACTCGTCCAGCACCTCGCCGTCGCCGTCGGTGACGCGCAGGCTGGCGAGGTCGGTGCCCTTGGCGCCGGCGAGGTCGGCATAGCTGTCGGCGACCGCGGCCTGCTGCTTGAAGCGCACGGCGGCGCCCATCTGCGCGGCCATCATCTCGGTCACCTGGCGCTGCGCCTGGACCGACTGCTGGAGCATGGAGCCCCGCATGTCCACGGCGCTGAGCGCGATGACGATGCCGAAGCCGATGACGGTCGGGACCGCGACCGCGAGGGAGATCTTGCGGCCCAGCGTCCAGACGCCGGACGTGGCGCTCGCCGCGCCGCCGCCCAGCCTGCCGGCGCCGTTCGCCAGCATGCCCTTCACGCGATCACCCAACCCGAAGCTCGAATAAGACATGGATTACCCTCGTTCCAACCCCAGCCGCGCGGCCCGCTTCCGCGCCGGCACGGGAAACCCCACCCTGCAAGGCACCGCGACCGCTTCCGCCCCCCGGCGCACCGGCAGGCCGACGACTTGGATTGGATCGTCCCGGAAGGCTGTCCCGCCTCTTGTCCTTGGTGCGCACTTTCGCATACCCCTTCCCCTCATTGTAAAGCACTTATTGCCACCGCCCGGGGTATTGTCACACTTCAGGCGAAGCAATTAAGTTTAGGAACGGCTTGTTCGGGACCTTCCGAATTTGGTAGTGGATTAACACGTTCTTAGGCCCTTGCGCGTCAGCGTTCCCGAAAGAGGGACCGGCGCGGCCCCCGCATCGGCGCGGGAGGGCCTGCAGGAAGCAAGGAGGCTGGGTTCATGAAGAGGTTTGCTGCACTGGCCATCGTCGCTGTCGGCGTCGGGACCGCCGGCGTCGCCAAGGCCGATTGCGCCCTGGGCACGCCGCCGGCCGTGCCGGACGGGTCCAGTGCGAACGAGGCGGCGATGACCGAGGCTGCGGGCGCCGTGAAGAAGTTCATGGCGGAGACGCAGGAGTATCTCAGCTGCCTCGAGTTCGAGGGCAAGGGCAAGCCGGGTGGCGCCTGGACCAAGAAGTACAACGAGGCCGTCGAGCAGATGGAAAAACTCGCCGCGGACTTCAATAAGCAGTTGCGGACCTTCAAGGGCAAGTAAGCCCGAAGATCAGCACCGCGCACGAGACGGCGGCCCCAGGCGGGCCGCCGTTTCCGTTTCCCGGCCGCGTCAGCGCTGGACGCCGCCGCCGGCCGGCGGGACCGGCGCCGCGGCCGTCGGGGACGGTGCGGGAGCCTGCGTAGCAGCCGGTGCCGCCTGGGGCGCCAGCGGCACGACCTCGACCGTGGGGATCTTCGGCGGCTTGGTGATGGGCGGCAGCTCCACCCCCTGCCCCACCGGCTTCACCAGCGGGCGGTCCTTGGGCCGCGCGATGGCGCGGGCGACCATGTTGGGCAGCTTGGCGTCATCCCAGTCGGCCACCGGTTCGCCCAGCCGCAGGATGACCAGGTCGGCGGCCTCCGACACATAGATGCGCTGCCCGCCCTCGCCCGCCAGGAACACCGTGTCGGGATCGACGAAGGGCTCGGACGCCTTGACCTGCCCGCCCTTCTCAAAGGGCCAGGCGATCAGCACCCGCAGGCCCTGGTTGCGGGTGAAGAGCGTGGGCTTCTGGATGTCGTCGACCCAGGGCGTGGGCACGACCGGCCGCCCCTCCGCCGCGCCCCCGTCCTTCAGCAGCAGTCCGACCCGCAGCCAGTCGCGGGCGATGGCCTGGAAGCAGCACCAGCCCAGCGCCGTGCGCCCGGTCGCGTCCAGCCCCAGGCTGCCCGGCCGGGCGCCGATGGGGGCCCAGAGCGCCTGCGACAGATAGGCGGGATAGCCCTTGCCCGAGGCGCGGCCCAGCACGATGGAGAGCAGCTGCGCCTCCAGATCCGACGGGGCGAAGCGCGAGCCGGGCTCCACCGCCTGCGTGGCGCCCAGCGCCCAGGCGGCGGCGTCGGCGCGCGGGTCGCCCGCCGGCGGGTTCAGGCCGCTGGTGCCGGTGAGCAGGTGGCGCACGGTGATGGCCCCGCGCCGGTCGCCCGCCCATTCCGTGAGGATCTCGCCCAGCGGCCGATCGATTGAGCCGAGCGTGCCGTCGGCCAGCGCCCGGCCGGCCAGCAGGGTGAGCAGCCCGGCCTGCAGCCCGCGCCCTTCCAGCAGGTCCGATGCCCGCTTGCCGCGGCCGTAATGCTCCAGCTGCAGCGCGCCCAGGTGCCAGACCAGAAGCGCCTCGGTTCCGGTCCGGTCGGCGAACTGGACCAGGCGGGCGGCCTCCTCCTCGGTCAGGGTCCGCTTCTCCGGCGTGGCGACCTGGATCAGCCCGGCCTCGCCGCCCGGCACGGCCGCCTCGGTCGGCGGCGGCGGGGGCGGCGGCACGGGGACGGTCGCGGTCTGCACGGGCGTCGGCGGCGGGGCGGCGTCGCGGCCGAGCTGGTAGGCCAGCACGCCCGCTCCGGCCACGCCGGCCAGCAGGAGGAGGATCAGGGGACGCTTCGCCATGCGCTCACGCTCTTGCTTACGGGGGCCCGGCAAGGGGGCTACCCCCATAACACCGGCCGATCATGGCGGTCCCGGGGCGTCGTCGCGCCCGGCGCCGCTCAGGGCAGGCGGTAGAGGGGGTACTCCTTGGCCTGCACCACCTCCCAGACGCCGTCGGGCTGCCGGCAGACGAAGCCGGTCTGGTGCCGGAACATCCTCTCCAGCGCCACCATCATGTGGAACTCGCGGCAGAGCCGGTTCTGCTCGTCGAAGCCGTCGCGGATCATCTTGACGGTGCCGCGCTTGCCGGTGGCCGGGTTGGTCCAGCCGACGATCTCGTCGACCGGCTTCACCTCGGCCAGCCGCAGCGCGCCCTTGATGCTCTCCATGTCGGAGGGCTCGAGCACGATGTCGGTCGGCGCGGGCGGCGGCGGCGGGGGCGGGGGCGGCGCCGGCGGGGCCTTGGCGGCGCAGGCGCCCAGCACCAGCGCCAGCACGGGCAGCAGCATCGCGATCCGGGCGTGGCGGAAACTGGCCTTGCTCATCGACTTCCTCGTGCGTGCGCCGGGGCCCTCCGGCCCCGTTCGTGGAGGCACTTTGTGCCAGCCCGGCGGCCCCCCGCGCAACCGGCTTGGCGCCCCTCACCCCTTCGGCCAGCCTTCCGCGCGGGATGTCACGGCCCGCCCGGCGCGATTCCCGTTCCCAGCCCGTACGGAAGTGGTAGTCTCAAGGAAAATAACGGGCTTGGGTCATTTTCAGGGGGCGGGCGAGATGCGGATCAGGAACCGGACGCTTCTGTTCACGGGGCTGGCGCTGGGGCTGTCGGTGCTCATGGTGGCGCTGCAGCTGGCGAGGGTCCAGTACGATCGGGCCGTTCGCGACGCGCTGGAACGGCAGGCGGAATACGCCGAGCTCGGCACCCGCCTGGTCACGGCCGCCGACTTCCTGTCCAACGCCGCCCGCAGCTACGCCGCCTTCGGCGAGGAGCGGCACCTGGAGGCCTACAAGAAGGAGCGCGACGAGACCCGCACCCGCGACCGCGTGCTCGCCCGCCTCAAGGAGCTGGGCGCCCCGGCGGCGGAGCTGGCGCTGATCGAGCAGGCCCAGGCCAACGCCGAGGAGCTGAACCGCACCGAGGAGGAGGCCATCAAGTGGACCGAGAAGGGCGATCTCGGCCGCGCGCGGGGCCTGATGTTCGACGAGAGCTACGACGTGGTGCGCGCCAAGGTGATGGAGCCCATCGCCGAGTTCCGCGCCCGCACCACCGCCCGCACCCAGGCCGAGGCCGACGCCGCCATGCGCGCCTCCGACATCTTCTCCATGGTGTCGCTGGTGGTGATCGTGCTGACCGCGGGCGCCATGACCGGCATCATCTACATCTTCTTCGGCCGGGGCGTCGTGGCGCCGCTGAGCGAGGTGGCCGACGTCGTGCACCGCATGGCGGAGCAGGACTTCACCGCCGCCCTGCCCCCGTCCGACCGCAACGACGAGATCGGCGAGCTGATCAACGCCGTCGCCACCTTCCGCGAGAACGGGCTGGAGCGGCAGCGCCTGCAGAAGGAGGCGGGCGCCCGCGAGGCCCGCGCCGAGGAGGAGCGCCGCGCCCTGCTGGTGCAGCTGGCCGACCGGTTCGAGGCGAGCGTGAAGTCCATCGTCGACAATGTCCGCGCCTCGGCCGACCGCATGGGCGAGAGCGCGCGGTCGCTGACCACCATTTCCGGCGACACCACCCGGCAGGCCACCGCCGTCGCCGCCTCCAGCGAGCAGGCGCTGGGCAACGTGCAGACGGTCGCCGCCGCCACCGAGGAACTGTCCGCCTCCATCCACGAGATCGGCCGGCAGGTGACCGACAGCTCGCGCATCGCCCGCGAGGCCGTCGCCCAGGCCGAGGGCACCAACACCACCATCTCCTCGCTGGCCGACGCGGTCGCGCGGATCGGCGACGTGGTGCAGCTCATCCAGAACATCGCGGCCCAGACCAACCTTCTGGCCCTGAACGCGACCATCGAGGCGGCGCGGGCGGGCGAGGCCGGCAAGGGCTTCGCGGTGGTGGCGAGCGAGGTCAAGGCGCTGGCGACCCAGACCCAGCGCGCCACCGAGGAGATCTCCGGCCAGATCGCCGCCATCCAGCAGGCCACCGGCGGCGCCGTCTCGGCCATCAAGGGGATCGGCGACACGATCGGCCACATCAACACCATCGCGTCCGGCATCGCCGCGGCGGTGGAGCAGCAGGCCGGCGCCACCCAGGAGATCGCCCGCAGCGTGCAGCAGGCCGCCAGCGACACGATGGAGGTCACCCGCACCATCGCCGACGTGACCCGCGCCGCCGGCGAGACCGGCAGCTCGGCCCACCTGGTGCTGTCGGTCGCCGAGGAGCTGGACCAGCAGTCCGAGCGCCTGCGCAGCGAGGTCGAGGGGCTGATCCAGTCTATCCGGGCGGCTTGATCTCTCTACCGTGAGTTAGGGAACCGAGCGAAATCATTACACCCGTCGTCCCCGCGGAAGCGGGGACCCAGGTAACGAGCGTGCTACCGAAGTGAGAAGAGGGCGCCAGCGGCAACGTTGGCGCCCTACGGATTCATGTGTGGAGCAGGCGGAATGCCTGGGTCCCCGCCTCCGCGGGGGCGACGGCATAGAGGGTGACGAAGGGGACGCCCCAACTCCGCCAGCAGCGGCAACCGGTCAGCCCCCCGCCCCCTCACACCGCCCGCATCTTGGGCTTGGGTTTCACCCAGGCGTTGATCTCGGCGACGCCGAAGCCGTTGGCGGGCGGGTAGCGGCGCTCGGCCTTGACGCGGGCCGCCTCGGCGTCGGGCGCCCAGACCAGGAACTTGCGGGATGACCAGCCGCGCACGCTACGCGGCGACTCCGCCGCCTGCTGCGCCGTCACCAGCACCACCCAGCTGTTGTCGGCGGGCACCCGCCGCTCCTCCAGCACGAACAGCCGGTTGTCCGCCCGGCTGACGGTCTGGATCTTGACCTCGATCTCGGCGCAGTCCTCGCGCAGATCCTCGTACTCGGCGGTGAGGCGGCGCAGGTCGCGCTTGGAGACCATGGTGGCGGCGGCGAGCTTCTTGATGCGCTGCACCTGCTCGCCGCGCTTCTTGATGAGCGCGCGGGCGCGGCGCTTGCCGTCCTTCACCCGGGACCAGGCCCGCTCCATGAAGAACATCAGCGACACCAGCGCCATCAGCGCGGCGACGACGACGGGTCCATCGATCATGGCGTCAGGCCTGCATGGCGGCCGCGTCCTCGTCGAGGTGCAGCCGGATGTTGATGAGGGTGAAGCCCAGCGGGACCGGGTAGATGCGCGCCGCCTCGCGGCGGGCGTCCTCCATGCTGTCGGCCCAGATCTCCACCAGCTGCGGGCCGGCCCAGTCCGGGTCCAGCGTGCCGTGGGTCTTGCCTTCCGACTGCGCCGCCTGGACCTGGCGGTTGATCATCCAGGCCTGGAAACGGTTGCCGTAACCCTCGCGCCCCACCACGCGCACCGGCGACTCGGCCTCGCGCCTCGCGTCCTGCAGGTCCTTCTCCAGCACGAAGCGGCGGCGGCGCAAGGCCGCGACCTCGCCGCCGATGCGGGTCAGCTCGGCCTGCAACTCGGCGCGGCGCAGATCCAGCCGGCTCTCCAGCAGCGCCCGCTTGGGCAGCCTTTCCTTGGCGAAGTCCGCCTCGGCGCGCCCGTCCATGTTGGCTTCGCCCAGCTTGCCCGTGAGCCAGGCGAACACGGCGGCCAGCACGGACAGCAGCCCGCCCAGCATGAAGCCTTCCAGATAGGTCATCGCGCGCGCAAACCCCCGCTCCCGAACCGGGGCACTCTAGGATGCCCGGCATTTTAAATATATCTCATCTTCCGATTAGGTAGTGCCCCTAAGCATCGCCCGCGCAACACCGCCCGCCGGGGGCGTGACAAGCGTCGGCCTATCCGGAAGTCCGCGGCGCTGGCGAGTTGGGGCGCTTGCGCGCACTCGGCGCGGCTGGCTAGTGTACGCCCGCGCGATACGAGGAGTTCTCCGCCAGTGAAGTATGTCAGCACGCGGGGGAAGGCCCCCGCCCTGGAGTTCGAGGACGCGCTGCTGGCCGGGCTGGCCCGCGACGGCGGCCTGTACGTCCCGGCCGAATGGCCCGTCCTGTCGCCGGCCGAGCTGCGCGCGCTGCGCGGCCTGCCCTATGCCGAGGCCGCGGCGCGGATCATGCTGCCCTTCGTCGGCGGCCAGATCGCCGAGGACGACTTCCGCCGCATCGTCGCCGACGCCTATGCCGGGTTCGACCACAAGGCGGTGACGCCGCTGGTGCAGCTGGACCCGCGCACCTGGGTGCTGGAGCTGTTCCACGGGCCCACGCTGGCCTTCAAGGACGTGGCGCTGCAGTTGCTGGGCCGCCTGTTCGACCATGTGCTGGCCAAGCGCGGCCAGCGCGTCACGGTGGTGGGCGCCACGTCGGGCGATACCGGTTCCGCCGCCATCGAGGCCTGCCGCGACCGCGAGGCGGTGGACATCGTCATCCTGCACCCCAGGGGCCGCACCTCGGAGGTGCAGCGCCGGCAGATGACGACGGTGCTGTCGTCCAACGTCCACAACGTGGCGCTGGAGGGCACCTTCGACGATTGCCAGGACATGGTGAAGGCGCTGTTCAACGACCAGCCCTACCGCGACGCCCTGTCCCTCTCGGCCGTGAACTCCATCAACTGGGCCCGCATCATGGCCCAGATCGTCTATTACGTGGTGGCGGCGGTGGAGCTGGGCGCGCCCGACCGCGAGGTCGCCTTCGCCGTGCCGACGGGCAATTTCGGCAATGTCTACGCCGCCTACGCCGCCAAGGCGATGGGCGTGCCGGTGGCGAAGCTGATCGTCGGCACCAACAGCAACGACATACTCGCCCGCTTCTTCCGCAGCGGCACCATGTCGATGCAGCCGGTGGTGCCGACCATCAGCCCCAGCATGGACATCCAGGTCTCCAGCAACTTCGAGCGGCTGCTGTTCGACCTGATGGGCCGCGAGGGCGGGCGCGTCGACTTGGCCATGCGCCATTTCCGCGAGACCGGCAGCTTCATGGTCACGGCCAAGCAGCTGGCCGACGCCCGCGCCCTGTTCGAGGGCCACCGCTGCGACGAGGAGGCCACGGCCGCGACCATGCGGCAGGTCCATGCCGAGACCGGCATGCTGATCGACCCGCATACGGCGGTGGGCCTGTTCGCCGCCCGCGCCGCCGACCTGGACCCGGCCATCCCCATCGTGACGCTGGCCTGCGCCCACCCGGCCAAGTTCCCGGACGCGGTGCTGAAGGCGACGGGCATCCGCCCGGGCCTGCCGCCGAAGCTGGCCGATCTCTACGAGCGCGAGGAGCGCGTGTCCGTGCTGCCCAACGATGCAGAGACGGTGAAGCGCTTCGTGGCGGAGCGGTCCAGGGCGGCGCGCGCCAAGACCCAGGGTGCCGCATGAGCGCCCGGGTCACCGAACTGCCGAGCGGCCTGCGCGTCGCCACCGACAGCATGCCGGGCGTGGAGACGGTGTCGCTGGGCGTCTGGGTCGGCGTCGGCACCCGCGACGAGCGGCCGGAGGTCAACGGCGTCGCGCACCTGGTCGAGCACATGCTGTTCAAGGGCACGCCGAAGCGCGACGCCTTCCAGATCAGCCGCCAGATCGAGGATGTGGGCGGGCACCTGAACGCCTACACCACGCGCGAGCACACCGCCTACTACGCCAAGGTGTTGAAGGAGGATTCCGAACTCGCCCTCGACATCGTGTCGGACATGGTCCAGCACGCGGTCATGGACGAGGCGGAGCTGGCGAAGGAGCGCACCGTCGTCCTGCAGGAGATCGGCCAGGCCGAGGACACGCCCGACGACATCATCTTCGACCATTTCCAGGCCGCCGCCTTCCAGGGCCAGCCGGTCGGCCGCCCGGTGCTGGGCACGCCCGACATCGTCGGCAGCCTCAGCCGCGCGGACTGCCTGGCCTATGCGCGGGGCAGCTACACCGGCGCCAACATGGTGGTCGCCGCCGCCGGCCGCATCGAGCATGAGCGCGTGGTCGAGATGGCCGAGCGCATGTTCTCCGGCCTGCCCAAGGGCGGCACCAACGCCCACGAGCAGGCGGTCTACACCCCGGGCGAGTACCGCGAGGAGCGCGACCTGGAGCAGCTGCACCTGGTGCTGGGCTTCCAGTCGGTCGGCCACCACCACGAGGACAATTTCGCCACCTCCGTCCTCTCCACCCTGCTGGGCGGCGGCATGTCGTCCCGCCTGTTCCAGGAGGTGCGGGAGAAGCGCGGGCTGGTCTATTCGGTCTACAGCTTCGCCAACCCGTTCCGCGACGGCGGCATCTTCGCCGTCTATGCCGGCACGGGCCCCGACCAGGCCGGCGAGCTGGTGCCCGTGGTATGCGACGAGATCGCCCGCACGTCCCATGACGTGACCGAGGAGGAGGTCGCCCGCGCCCGCGCCCAGCTGAAGGCCAGCCTGCTGATGTCGCTGGAGAGCACCATGTCCAGGTGCGAGCAGCTGGGGCAGCAGATGCTGGTCCATGGCCGCCCGATGACCACGGCCGAGATTATCGCCAAGGTCGACGCCGTGGACCTGGACGCGGTGCGGCGCTGCGCCCTGCGGCTGCGGGAGCGGCCGCCCGTGGTGGCGGCGCTGGGCCCGCTGGCGGATCTGGAGTCCTACGACCGTATCGCCGCCCGGCTTGCGTGAGGCGGACGGGCTGATGTCGATGGGAGGCGCCTCGCCCGTGATGCGGCTGCTGACGCCAGGGTTCCTGGGACCGCCCGCCGTGCGGCTGGAGGGCGTGCGCGTGTATCTGCGCCCGCCCCAGCCCAAGGACTGGCGCGACTGGGCCACCCTGCGCGAGCGCTCGCGCGAGTTCCTGGCGCCGTGGGAGCCGACCTGGCCGTCCGACGCGCTGACCCGCGCCTCCTTCCTGCGCCGGGTGCGGCGGCAGGCGGCGGAATGGCGCTCGGACGAGGGCTACGGCTTCCTGGTGTTCGACCGGGCGACCGACCGCGTCGCCGGCGGCATCGGGCTGACCAACGTCCGGCGCGGCGTGGCGCAGATGGGCACCATGGGCTACTGGGTCGGCAAGCCCTACGCCCGCCAGGGCTTCACCACCGAGGCGGCGCGGCTGGTGCTGGACTTCGCCTTCAACCAGCTGGGGCTGCACCGCATCGAGGCGGCCTGCATCCCGACCAACGAGCCCAGCCGGGGCGTGCTGGAGAAGGTCGGCTTCCAGCACGAGGGCTACGCCCGGGGCTATCTGCGCATCGACGGGCGCTGGGCTGATCATCTGCTGTTCGGCATCCTGCGCGACGAGTGGCGCGGCTGATCGTTGCAACCGCCTCTCCGTAAGTGGATCATGCATCCACCGTTCGGATGGGATTCGAGGATGTGATGCCGGTGCGCGCGACGAGACTGCTGGCCCTGGCCCTGCTGCTGGGCGCCGCACCCGCCTCCCTGCATGCCCAGGCGCAGCCGGCCCCCGCCCAGGCGGCACCGGCCCAGGCGGCTCCCGCCCAGGCGCAACCCGCGCCCGCCCAGGGACAGCCGGCCCAGAAGCCGACGGACCTCAAGCCCGCCGCGCAAGCTCCCGCCGCCCAGGCGCCCGCCCAGCGGCAGGCGGCACCGGCGGCGAACGCCCCGGCCGCGCAGGCTCCCGCCACTCAGACCCCAGCTGCACAGGCACCGGCCGCTCAAGCCCCCGCGGCGCAAGCTCCCGCCGCGCAGGCGCCGGCGGCCCAGGGCTCCCGCCCCTCGGCCGGCGCGGCGACGACCGGGGTCGATCCCCGGGCGCTGGACCTCGCCCGCAAGCTCATCGACATGACCGGGGCCACGGTGCTGGGCGAGCAGATGGCCTCGACCACCGTGCAGCAGATCGCCCAGACCATGAAGATCGCCAACCCGACCAAGGGGCCGGAGGTGGAGTCCTTCGTCAGCGACTTCTTCCTGCCGCAACTGCGCGAGGACATGCCCGCCTTCATGGAGGAGGTGGCGAAGCTCTACGCCCAGCGCTTCGGCGCCGCCGACCTGCAGCGGATCATCGCCTTCTATCAGTCCGACGTCGGCAAGAAGATGCTGCGCGAGACGCCGCAGATCATGCAGCAGGTGGTCGGCATGGGCGTCTCCTGGGGCGACCGCATCAGCCGCCGCTCCCAGGAGGAATTCGCCAAGGCCGCCACGGCGCGCGGGCTGAAGGTGCCCGGGCAGGGGTGATCCCAGATCGCCCGTAGCAACTGTGTTGGACGGGTTCAGGCGGGATTGTTCTGGAAGGGTGTCTGGTCTCGGACGATGGCGTTGAGGATGGTGGCGATCTTGCGCATGCAGGCGGCGAGCGCCACCTTGGCCGGCTTGCCGCGCTGGCGCAGCCGGTCGTAGAAGGCCTTCA
>Ga0196974_1000057_pt1 | contig 54338 bp, 72 predicted proteins | sample S1_1013CmetaG_FD_155477 | JGI IMG/M metagenome (GOLD analysis project Ga0196974, IMG submission 155477) | Soil microbial communities from Anza Borrego desert, Southern California, United States - S1_10-13C | ecosystem: Environmental > Terrestrial > Soil > Desert | place: USA: California...
TGGTAAGCGGCGGCCGAAAGTCTCGCACACGCACCGGGTGGACTCGGGCTTCCACCACCGCAAGAACCGCGTTTGGACGCAATGAGCAAGGGTGATGGGGCCTTCTGGCTGGCGAGGACGCAGGCGGCGGAGCTGGTCGGGCTCAGCGCGCGGCAGTTCGACGACGCGATCCGGCCGAAGCTCGGCGCCGACGGGACCCGCGGCACGGCGAAGTCGCTCCGGTTCTTCGCGCCGGCCGTCGTGTCTGCGCTGGTGAGGTACCGGGTCGACCAGGCGAAGCCGCCGGTCCCGCTCTCCGGCGACGACGCCCTGCTCATGGACGGCGGCGGCGACTCGCCGGCGCTCGAGCGGCTCCGGATGGCCAAGGCACAGCTGGCCGAGCGGGACCTCGCGGAGCGGGACGGGGACCTCGTGCGGCGGGCGGTGATCGTCGACGCCCTCCGCCCCGCCGCCGCCGGGCTCCGGCAGGCCGGCGAGCGGCTGGCCAAGGACTACGGGAACGACGCCGCCGCGGTCTACAACGACGCGGTCGACGACTTCGCCGCGGCCGTCGAGCGGCTCGCCGCGGGCGGTGCCAAGTGACGGCCGTCGCCGCGCTGGCCCTCGAGCTCCGCGGGATGCTGCGGACGCCGGGCATCCGCTCGCTGAGCGAGTTCGCCGAGGCCGAGATCGTCGTCCCCGACGGGCCGCTCGAGGGGCGGCGGTTCCGGCTCGACCGGCACCCGGCCGCGCGGCTGCTGTTCGCCGAGATCGACTCGGGCCGGTGGCGGCGGGTGTTCTGGACGGGCCCGAACCAGGACGGCAAGACGTTCCTGCTGTCGATCGTCCTGTGCTGGCTCCTGTTCGAGCGGCGGGAGACGGTCGTCTACGGCGTGCCGACGCTCGACATGTCGGCCGACAAGTGGCGGGTCCTGCTGGCCGTGATCCGCGCCAGCCGGTACCGCGACGAGCTGCCGACGAGCGGCGCCGGCAGCCGCGGCGGCGAGGTGACGGCGATCGAGTTCCGGTGCGGACCGGTCCTGCGGTTCATGACCGGCGGCGGCGACGACCAGAGTCGGTCGGCGTTCACGAGCCGGAACCTGTGCGTCACCGAGGCCGACGGGTTCGACGAGGTCGGCGGGTCGAGCCGCGAGGGCGACAAGTTCACCCAGCTCGTCAAACGGACGCTCGCGTTCGGCCCCGACGCCCGGGTGCTGGCCGAGTGCACGGTCAGCACCGAGCAGGGCCGGGTCTGGCAGGAGTACCAGCGGGGGTCGGCGAGCCGGATCGCGATGCCGTGCCCGCACTGCGGCGCGTACGTGACGCCGGAACGGGAGCACCTGCACGGCTGGCAGACGGCCGAGTCGGAGGACGCCGCGGCCGACGCCGCCGCGGTCCACTGCCCCGACTGCGGCGCGGCCTGGACCGAGGCCGAGCGGATCGCGGCCAACGGCCGCGCCGTCCTCGTGCACCGCGGGCAGGAGGTTGCCCCGGACGGGACCGTCACCGGCCCCCCGCCGCCGACGAAGACGCTCGGGTTCCGGTGGACGGCGGTCAACGCGGTCCTGCGGCCCGGACGGCTGGCCGACGTCGCCCGGGAGGAGTGGGCGGCTAAGCGGGCGCCCGACGAGGACCTCGCCGACCGGAACCTCTGCCAGATGCAGTGGGTCCTGCCGGCCAAGCCCGCGAAGGCCGACGTCTCGGGGCTCGACGCGTTCGTGATCATCCGCCGGACGCTGGGCGAGAAGTTCGGCCGCGGCGTGTGCCCGCCGGACACGCAGGCCGTGACGGTCGCGGCCGACGTCGGCAAGCGGCTGGTCCACTGGGCGGCGATCGCGTGGCGGCCGAACGCGACCCCGCACGTCGTCGACTACGGCCGGTTCGACGTGCCGAGCGACGAGCTCGGGGAGGAGCCGGCGATCCTGCTGGCCCTGCGGGACTGGCGGGACGAGCTGACGGGGTGGAAGTGCGGGGACCGGATCCTGCGCCCGACGTTCGCGTTCGTCGACGCCGGCAACTGGCAGGACACTATCCTGCAGTTCGTCGCCGAGAGCGGCCCGCCGTTCTTCGGGACCAAGGGGTACGGGACCGGCCAGCGCCGCGAGGGCAGCTACCGGCGGGACACCGGGTCGACGGTCGTGTGGACGAAGGACGGGTACGGGCTGGTCCGGCTGCAAGACGGCCGGGAGTACGTCGAGGTGTCGGCAGACCGGTGGAAGACGTGGCTGCACGCGAGGGTGCGGACGCCGCTGGGGCAGGACGGGGCCCTGACGCTGTTCCACGGGACCGACCCCAACGAGCACGTGAGCTACGCGAAGCACCTGACGGCCGAGCGGCAGGTCGAGCAGTTCGACCCGAAGCGCGGGACCGTTACGACCTGGCAGGCGGTCAGCCGCAACAACCACTGGCTCGACGCGACCGTGCTCGCGTGCGTCGCCGGGCATGAGGCGGGCGTGCGGCTGATCGAGCCGGCCGCGCCGCCAGCGGCGGCCCCGGTGACGGCGGTGCGGGAGCCCGATCGCGAGCGGCCGGCCAGCTCGAACTGGGCCACCGGCCACCGCGGGAGGTACTGAGCTCATGGCGATCGACGAAGCCGCACTGACCGCGATCCCCGACCTGACCGACGCCGGCCTGCTGAAGGCGACGCGGCTGGCGATCGCCCAGATCACGCTGACGGGCACGGCCCGGAGCATCAACGGCCGGTCCCTGACGACCGCGAACCTGCCGGACCTGTGGAAGCAGGTCGCGGAGCTCGAGGGCCGGATCAACGCCGACGCCGGCACCGGCTTCGTGGCCGTCGCAACCTTCAACGACCCCCAGTAGACGAACCCTTGGCCACCAAACGAAAACCCAAGGCCGCGGCCGGTGCCGCCCACGCGGAGCAGAACGTCCGCAAGCTCCGCGCCGAGGTGGAGGCGGCCGGCCTTCGGTCGATGCTCGCCGCCTACGGCTCGGGCACGCGGGCGACGTACCGCGGCGCCGCCCGCACCCGGCTCGACACCGCCTGGTCGCCGCTGCCCGGCGTCGGCGTCCGCCAGGCGAACCGCAGCCTACGGGAGTCGTTCCGGAGCCTGCGGGCGCGGGCCCGGCAGCTCGAGCAGGACAACGTCTTGGCCGGCGGCGTCCTCGACCGGGCGGTGGAGAACGTGATCGGCGGCGGCTTCCGGATCGTCCCGATGTCGTCGTCGCCGGCGTTTAACGCCGCCGCGGCCAAGGCCTGGGCGACCTGGACGCGGGGCACGCGGGCGGACGTGCGGCACATGCACACGTTCGCCGCGCTGCAGCAGCTGGCGTACCGGGGGAAGCTCCGGGACGGCGACGGCGGCGTGCTGCTGACCGAGGAGCTCGACCTGCAGGGCCGGTCGCACCCGCGGCTGCAGATCATCGAGGGCGAGCACATCGACAACCCGGCCGGCGGGGTCAGGGGCGAGGACGGGACCCCGCTCGAGGTGATCGACGGCGTCGAGCTCGGGCCGAACGACGAGGCGGTCGCGTTCCACCTGCTGCCGCGGGACGGGGTCGGCGGCAAGACGGCCCGGGTCCGGGCGCGCGACTTCGTGTACCTCTGCCGCCCCGGCCTCTACAGCAGCGTGCGGGGGGAGTCAGTCTTCAACGGCGGCTGGACGCTGTTCGACCAGATCGTCGGGTACCTCGAGGCGGTCGTCGTCGCGTCGCGGGTCGGGGCGTGTCAGGCGGGGATCATCAAGACGAAGAGCCCGGCCCGGACGCTGAACGGGCTGGCGAACACGCCCGGGAGCCCGGCCGCCGGCGAGGCCCGCAAGTCGTTCAACGTCGAGCCCGGGTCGATCAACTTCCTCGAGCACGACGACGAGTTCGTCGCCTACAACCCCGCCCAGCCGCAGCAGCAGATGGAGTCGGCGATCAACACGTTCTGCCGGTTCATCGGCCTGCGGCTCGGGCTGACGATCGAGCAGGTGCTGCTGGACTTCAGCAGGACGAGCTACAGCAGCGCCCGGGCGGCGCGGCTGCAGGCCCAGGCGACGGCCGAGCAGGAGCAGGGCGCGTTCGCGGCCACGTTCTTCGCCCGGGTGTACCCGTGGGCGGTGGCCAAGTGGGTCAAGGCCGGGCTGATCGACGTGCCCGCGCCCGAGGACGGCAGCGCCGGCGACTTCGAGTGGATCCCGCCGTCGCGGCCGTGGATCGACCCGACGAAGGAGATCGCCGCGGCGAAGGAGGCGATCGGGCTGAACCTCGACGCCCGGAGCTTCATCGCCGCCGAGCGCGGGTACACATTCGAACAGCTCGTGGCCGCGAACAAGGCCGACAACGAGAAGCTCGCGGCGGCCGGCCTGGTCCCCCCGCCCGCGCCGCCCGCGGTCACCGTCAACGAGGCCGGGCAGCTCACGGTCGGCGGCCCCGCCGCGCCGGCGCCCGCCCCGCAGCCGCAGGACGCAGCCAATGGGTAACCAGCAGCACCGCAGACACGCCATCACCGGCTGCCGCGTCGGCTCCCTGCTCGGCCAGTGGGCGATCGAGCCGCAGCGGTTCCGCCGCATGTACGACGTCGCGGTCCGCACCGACCTGCTCGCGCTGGCCGAGCGGCGGAAGGCAATGGCCGACGCCGAGGGCGAGGCGAAGGAGGACGAGCTGCCGTACGAGATGATCGGCGACGGCATCGCCCGGATCCCCGTCCACGGCCCGCTCACGAAGTTCCCGACGAGCTTCGACTCGATGTTCGGCGGCAGCTCGACCGTCCGGATCCGCAACGCGGTCCGCCGCGCCGCGACCGACAACAACGTGCTCGCCCTTCTGCTCGACGTAGACAGCCCCGGCGGCACGGTCAACGGCACCCCGGAGCTGGCCGACGACGTGCGGGCGTTCCGGGACGTCAAGCCGGTCGTCGCCTACGTCTCGGACCTGTGCTGCTCGGCCGCGTACTGGATCGCCTCGCAGGCCGACCAGATCCACGTGAGCCCGGTCAGCTTCACCGGCAACATCGGCTGCTACTCGGTTCTCGAGGATTCGACCGGGGCGCAGGAGAAGTACGGCTACAAGCTCACCACCGTCGCGTCGGCCGAGTTCAAGGGGCTTGGCGCCGACGGGAAGGTCACCGAGGCCCTGATCGCCGAAACGCAGCGCGAGGTGACGGGCATCCACGAGCTGTTCGTCGACGCGGTCGCCGCCGGCCGCCTGATGGACCGCGACGCGGCCGCCGCCCTCGCCGACGGGCGGGCCCACCTCGGGGCCGCCGCGGTCGCCGTCGGGCTCGCGGACAAGGTCTGCACGATCGACGACACAATCCAGCACCTGATCGACCACCTGTACGCGCCGGCCGACGCCGCCGCCGACTGACTCTCACAACCACAAAGGAGCAGCCACATGGCTACCCCCACCCGCCGCGCCATCGGCGCGGACCCGGCCGGCGCGCAGGCGACGGCGACCAGCAAGCCCAAGGCCGAGGACGTCGTCGTCGACCCGGCGGCGGAGCCGGCCCCGGCCCCGGCGACCGAGCCGGCGAAGGACGAGATCGTCCCGGTCGACACGGAGAGTGCCGACTACAAGGCCGGCTACCAGAACGCCCTCGACGGGGTCGACTGCGAGAGCAACGACTACCGCCAGGGGTACGCGGCCGGCCTCGGGGCCAAGGGCGAGGCCCCGGCGGACGCACCCGCCGAGCCGGCCCCTGCCGCAGCCCGGGCCGCTGGCAAGCCCGCGACCGTGCAGGAGCTGAAGGCCTTGGCCCCGGACGACGACGCGTTCGTCGTCGCCCAACTCCAGTCCGGCGCCACGCTCGCCGCTGCGCAGTCCGCCCGGCTCCGGGCGCTCGACGCGCGGCTCAAGGCGGAGACCGCCGCCCGGCTGAAGGCGGAGAGGGACCTGGCGGCCGAGCAGAAGAGCCCCCCGCCGCTGCGGACCGCCAAGGGCACCACGCCTGCGGCGGCCGCCGCCGCGGACCCAGACGCCGAGGCGAAGGCCGACTGGGCGGCGAACGTCGACAACTGCCAGGCCGACTTCGTCAGCGAGCAGGTGTACGTCGGCTACCGCCGGCGTCAGCGCTGAGCCCGCCCCCCACCGAACCAACCAACCGGACGGACCGGGCTCGCCCCGCGACCCGCCCGACGTGACCCCTGAACCGAGACCCCATGCGGGCCACCCGCCCGCCCAAGGAGTGAAACCCCATGGCTCAGCTCACCGCTGACAAGAGCCGGAAGTACAAGTTGCACCCGGACATCCGGGGCGAGCTGCCCGTCGCGGCGTCGTCCACGATCTACATGAACTCGGCCGTCGGACGCAGCAGCGGGTACGCCCGCCAGCTCGTGGCCGGCGACGCCTTCGCCGGCTTCGCGGTCGGCAAGGCGGTCAACGTCGCCGACGCGAACCGCCCCGGCTACGCGATCGGCGGCGTCCTGCTGGGCGCGGCCGGGGCGCTCACGGTCGAGCTCCGCCAGGACGGCATCGTCGAGGTGCCGACGATCGCCGGCGCCTCGGCCGTGACCGACGTCGGGACGGCCGTCTACATGAGCGACGGCGACACGTTCACGCTCACGTCGACGAGCAACACCCGGGTCGGCACGATCGCCTGGTACCTCAACGGCCTGTTCGGCGTCCGGTTCCAGGCCGACACCGCCAAGGTCGCCTAACCCCCGCCGTCTCCCCGCGCGGGACGGCCGCGTCAGAGTCCTTCACTTTCCACTCACGAACGATGCGCCCGGGCCCGCCGCCCGCGCGAGGAGACCCCTCAAATGCAGACCGCACAGTACGGATTGCTCGACAGCCGGAACCTCATCGGGATCTGGGACCAGATGTACGAGCCGGCGCTCAACGGCGTCTGGGCCACCCAGATCGGGTCGATGGTCGACTCGAACATGGACACCGAGAGTTACGGCTGGCTCGGGGCGGCCCCCGGCCTCGAGGTGATGACGGCCGACAACCCCACGGAGGAGCAGTTCAAGCAGTACGCGTACTACCTGAAGAACGTCGAGTACGCGAAGGCGCTGAAGATCGCGGAGAAGGACCTCCGCCGGGACAAGCTCGGGCAGATCAACCTCCGGATCGGCGAGATGACCGAGAAGGCGGCCGAGCACTGGAACCAGCTGGCCGCCGCCGCGATCGTCGCCAACCCGACTGGGTACGACGGCGTGTCGCTGTACTCGACCGCCCACCCGGAGAGCGGCACGAACCAGAGCAACGACGTGGCGGCCGGCGCGATCCCCGCGTTGGACGTCGTGTCGGCGACGGCCCCGACGCCGGTCGAGGCGGCCGCGGCGCTGAACGCCGTCATCGGGCAGTTCTACACGCTGACGGACGACAAGGGCGATCCGATCAACGGGCAGGCGAAGGACTTCACGGTCTTGGCCGGCACGCCCGCGATCTGGTCAGCCCTCCAGTACGCGGCGACCGCGACGACGTTCGCCGGCGGGCAGACGAACCAGCTCGTGGGGCTGCAGGCGAACGGGATGAAGATCAACGTCCTGCTCGTCCCGCGGCTGAGTAGCCTGACGACGTCGTTCCTCGTGTTCCGGAACGACAGCCGGGTCAAGGCGCTGTTCCTGCAGAACGAGGTCGACGTGTCGCCGGCCGTCTCGGACAAGACGAACGACGAGTACATCAAGTTCCGCCGGTTCCTGTTCAGCATCTACGCCAGCCGGGCCGTCGGCGTCGCCCGGTGGCAGAGCACGATCCGCGCGACGTTCTCGTAAGCCGACCTGCCGGCCCCGCCGGCCGTCCCCAGCGAACCGGCCCCCGGCGACGGACACGCCGCCGGGGCCCCTGCCTCCCCTCCCCCTCCCCTACCGGAGCACCGCCATGAGCAAGAAGGACGACGTCACGCACAAGCCCAACCCGATCACCGCCAAGGGCCTGCCGCAGGCCGCGGCGACGGCCCGGGCGAAGGCCGAGGAGCCGGCCACCGCGCCGGCCGCCGCCCTGACCCCTGCGGCGACGCAGCCGACGGACCAGCCCCCTCACCATGACCCGGCACCGGACCCCCGATCGAACCCGGGCAACCTCCCGCACGTGCAGCCGCCCGCCCCGGCCACGCCGGCCCCCGCGGCGACGCCGGCCGATCAGCCCCCGGCCGCCCCGTCGCCCGCGGCCGAGGCTCTGCCCGAGCCGGAGGACCCGCGGTCGGCCGCCGAGCTGCGGGCCGAGTACGACAAGCTCGCCGCTAAGGTGAAGGAGAAGGACCTGGCCAACCGCCGGGCGGAGGCCCGGATCGCCGCCGAGCTCAAGGAGCGGGTGGCGAAGGAGGTCGGGAGCCTGGCCGAGCTGAAGGAGCGGAAGCGGCAGGCGTTCGTCGCCTGGCAGGCGAAGGAGGAGAAGGAGAAGGCGGAGGCCCGGGCACGGGACCTAGCGGCCGTCGCCCCCAAGTAGGGGCGGCGCGGTGGCGGAAGACGGTCCGTGGCGTCGCTGGGTCGCTCGGCGGGCCCGGCGCCGGGGTGCGGTGGGTCACGCGATGAGCTTCCTCGACGACGTCATCGCCTTCGACGCCGAGCACGCGTTCGCGGACACCTTCGGGGAGCCCGTCACGTACACCAAGCGGTCGGGCGCCTCCCGGGTGATTACGGCGATCGTCACGCGGTACCCGCCGGCACCGGCCGGTGCCGACTACCGGCAGCCGGCGATGGACGTGTCCGTCGTGAACAGCGCGACGACCGGCATCAGCGCGGCCGAGGTCGACTTCGGCGGCGACACGATCGCCGTCGCGCTCAAACCCGGCGGCGCCGCCCGCGCGTACAAGATCCACCAGCCGGCCGACGGTCAGCCGCACGTCGACGCCGGCATGCTTCGCCTGGAGCTCCATTAATGCCCGCTAGCAAGTACTGGATCGGCGGCACCGCCGGCAACACGGGCAACTGGTCGACCGCGGCCAACTGGTCGGACGGCGCCGTGCCGGTCACCGGCGACACGGTCGTCATCGACGGCCGCAGCACGTACGCGATCACGGCCGGGCTGTCGCAGTCGGCGGTCACGCTGGCCAAGCTGACGATCGTCCTCGGGTCGCCGGCCGTCGGGACGACGTCGGCCCCGCTGGCGATCAGCGCGACGATCCTCGACGTGAACGTCCCGCCGACCGACGGGAGCCAGCCGGGCGGGGCCGCGACGATCAACATCGACACGGGGAGCAACGCCGCGACCGTCACCGTCTACGGGTCGCGGTCGAGCGGCGACACGGGGCTCGAGCCGGTCATCTGGAAGGGCGCCCACGCGTCGAACGTCCTGTACGTCCGGGGCGGCAAGGTCGGCGTGGCCACGTGCCTGCCGGGCGACACGGCGACGCTTCCGACGGCCCAGCTCCTCGGCGACGACGCGGCCCTCCGCCTGTCGTCCGGCGTGACGGCGACGACGGTCACCCAGACCGGCGGGACGCTCCTGCTCGAGTGCGCGGCGACGACGGTCAACCAGGACGGCGGGACGCTCGAGACGCGGGGCACGGGGGCGATCACGACCCTGTACGCGAATGGGACCGCCCGGCTGAACAGCACGGGCACGGTCACGAACCTCTACGTCGAGCCGGCCGGCGAGGTCGACTTCACCGGGAACACGGCGGCCCGGACCGTGACGAACGCGACCGTGACGGGCGGCGGGCGGGTGAACGCGGCGCTGCCGGTGGTGTCCGGGTCCGGCCACCCGATCGCGTTCACGAACGGCGTCGACTGCATCCGCGGCGCGAGGTCCGGGCAGGTCGACTTCGGCGGCGACATCACGGTCACCCCCTCGGCGGTCTGATGGCCACCCCCGGCGTCCTGAGCCTCACCGTGTCCGACGCGCAGGTCGCGGCGCTCGTCGCCGACCTGGGCGAGATCCCCAAGGGCGTGCCGAAGGCGATCGTCGGCGCGATCAACAAGACGCTGGCGACGGGCCGCAGCCTGGTTGTGAAGCGCCTGACGAAGGAGCTCGCGCTCAAGCAGAAGGTCATCCGCGACACGATCGGCATCCGGAAGGCGACGTACGACACCAAGCGGGGCGTGATCACGATCAGCCGCAAGGGCATCTCGCTGATGCAGTTCTCGCCGATCCCGGCGGTGCCCGCGTACGAGCACAAGGTCGCGCTGATCCGCAAGCTCGTCCAGAAGGGCCAGGGGATCGAGAAGCTCAGGCTGCCGGCCGGCGTGAGCGTGCGGGTCCGGCCCGGCAAGCCCCGGGAGATCCTCAAGGGCACGTACGTCGCCAAGATGCGGTCCGGGCACGTTGGCGTGTACGAGCGCCGGCGGACGGGCGGGAAGCGGGCCCCGCGGCTCCCGATCCAGGAGCGGTTCGGGCCGACCCCCGAGGGCGTGTTCTCGCACGCGCCCGGCGTGGCGGCCGACGTCATGTCGCAGCTCGGGGCCACCCTGCAGAAGAACCTCGACTCGCAGGTCGACCGCCTGCTGGACCGGAAGAAGGCCGACCGCCCCGAGTGACATGGGACAGCCCTCGCAGACCATCCTGGAGCGGATCGCGCGGAACCGGCTCGACGCGCTCAAGGGCGTCAGGGTGCACGCGGGGTACACGATCGACCTGATCGCCGAGCGGCCCGACGCCGTCGACGGCAACCCGGTCCGCGACGGGCTGGCGGTCCTGACGATGGGTCAGCCGACCCGGCAGGGCGAGGGCGTGCCCGTGACGCTGACCGGCTGGGACCAGCCGTTCGAGGTCGCGTGCACGCGGATCCGGTCGCAGGCCGACGAGTCGGGCATGGACGTCCTGCTCGCCCGCCTGTGCGGCGACGTGATGCGGGCGGTGACCGCGGACGAGAGCTGCGGCGGGCTCGCGTTCGACACCTGGCTCGACGACCCGACGTTCGACTACCTCGGGGCCAACGCGAACGCCGGCGTCGTCACGGTCCGGTTCACGGTCCGGTACCGCACCCTGTTCAACGACCCGTTCCGCTCCCCCCACGAAACCTACGAGTGAGGTAACCCGATGTCCGTCCTCGCCCCCCTGCTCACCCGCCAGCGTGTCTTCGCCTGCAAGGCCGAGACGACGACCGGCACCGCCGAGGCCCTGACGAACGCCGAGGCCGCGTACAACGCGATGGACGCCGACTGCGTCCCGGAGTTCGTCAACACCGAGCGGCCCGGGCAGTCGTCGCTGTCCCAGCTCCCGAGCGTCCCCGGCGCCGCCGGCGGGCGGATCTCGCTCCGGACGGAGCTGTTCGGGTCCGGGGACAACCTGGGCCCGACGCCGGCCTGGGCCGACACGCTGCTCGCCGCGGCCGGGTTCCTCGGGGCGACGAACGTCTACAAGCCGAAGACCGGGTCGACGTCGTACACGACGCTGACGGCGGCGGTGTACAAGGACGGGCTCAAGCAGTTCCTCGCCGGGTGCTCGGCGAACTTCACGCTGACCGGCGAGTACGGCAAGCCGTGCGTGTTCGCGTGGGACCTGCTCGGCGTGTGGCAGGCCCCGGTCGACGCCGCGATCCTCGCCCCGACGTACCCGACGGTCATCCCGCCGAAGATGGCGTCGGTGGCGTTCACGGTCGGGGGCACGTCCTTCCAGCTGACCGACTTCGCGCTCGCGATGAACAACGAGCTGTACCTGCGGCAGGACGGCCGCACGGGCGCCGCGTACCTCGCGGCCTGCATCCCGAACCGCAAGCCGACGCTGTCCGTCGGCATCGAGGCGTCGCTCCTGGCGACGCACGACTGGTACGCCGACCATGCGGCCGGGACCGAGCGGGCGGTCAGCCTGGCGATCGGCTCGACGGCCGGGAACACCGTCACGATCGCGGTCCCGAAGGGGCAGCTGATGGAGGCCCCGAAGACCGAGGACGCCGGCGGCACGGTGAAGTACCGGCTGGCGTTCCAGTGCAACCGGAACGCGGCGGCCGGCGACGACGAGCTCTCACTCACGTTCAGCTGACGGCCAGAGCCCCGGCGGCCGGGTTCACTGGTCCTGTCCCGCCGCCGGGTGCTTGTTCGACAGGACCGACCCCCACAGGACCACCATGATCTGCGCAGACCCGACCCAGACGTTCCCCGTGAGACTGAGCGGCGACGACGACCGCAAAGACGCCCCGACGTTCCACCTGCGGTTCATCACGGCCGCCGAGGTCGGCCGAGTGGCGTCGCTGGTCGCCGAGGCCGACGCCGCCGAGCGCAAGGGCGACGACGTCGCCGCGACGAAGCTGCTGCTCGACGCGATCGCCGTCGGGCTCGTCCGCGCCGACGGCATCCCCGACGGCAAGGGCCCGGCCGACGTGCTGTCGCTCGACGAGCTGTCGGAGCTCGCGGCCCGGGTGCAGTACGAGCCGCGGTCGGAGGAGCGCCGCCGAAAAAAAGCATCCGCCTCGCAGCCGGCTACGTGAGCGGCGCCGTCTGCTCGCGGTGCGACCCCGGCCGCACGTGCGTCGACTGCCCCGGGCGGTACGACCCGGTCCGGATGGTGTGCACGGAGTGCGACGGCGAGCAGTCGGACGGGTGCGAGGCGTGCGGCGGCCGCGGGTGGGAGCCGGTCGACCGGTGCCCGCTGTCGCTGGTCACCCCGGACGTGTGGGAGCTGCTGACGACGGCCGCGGACGCGGAGGCCGGTTACCTGCCCGTCGCCGGCGGGACGCTGAACCAGACGCACAGCTGGCTGACGGCGTGGCGACGGATGCGGGCGGAGAAGGCGCACTGGAAGCGGCTAATGGCCCCGGCGGACGCGAAGTGACCACATGGCCGAGAAGCGCGTAGACATCGTCGTCGGGGCCAAGGACGAGGCGTCCGGCAAGATCAAGGCGACGGCCGAGAAGGTCCGCAAGGAGCTGTCGGCGCTCGACACGCTCAAGGGCGGGCTGGGTGAGGAGTCGGCGCTGGGCAACACCCTGAAGGTGTTCCAGGGCGCCGGGGCCATCGCCGGCCTGACGATGGCCGGGACCATGCTGAACACGCTGGCCACGAAGGCCGGCGAGCTGCGGCGTGAGCTCAACTCGGGCGAGAAGTCCGCCGGCCAGGTCGCCGAGGAGGCGGCCAAGTCGCTGCCGATCTTCGGCCCGCTGGTCGACGCCGGCCGGAAGTTCCGGGCGATGCTCGACGGGTCGGCCGATGCGGTCGAGCGGATCCAGTCGGAGACGGCCGCGGTCAACGCCCGCACGGAGGCGATGGCCACCAGCGCGGCCGTCGTCAACGACAAGTGGGGCGGGCTGCCGGAGATCATCCGGAAGGTCCGGCAGGAGATCGACACGCTGCGGACGCCCGAGGCGGACCGGGCGAAGGTCGGCATCGCGTTCAACGCCGAGGAGGAAAAGCGGGCGGCGGTCAAGGCCGCCGAGGACGCGGCGAAAGCTGCGAACGAGGCGTGGCAGAAGGCGGACGCGGCCGAGGCGGTTAACGTCGCCGCCGCCCAGCGTCGCATGATGGCGGCGAAGGACGCCGCGCAGTCGGGGTCCGCGTCTGGATCCGCTGGCGTCGGAGCGAGGGCTGTCGACGATTCCGGACCAAGGCGGGAGGCCGCTGCCCGAGCCGAGCGCGAGTTCCTCGCTGCCAACGCCCGCCAGAGGGCTGACGCGATGGCCCGGGACGCGAAACTGCAGGCTATCGAGAAGCAGAAGCAGGACGCGGTCACCGACATCGAGCGGAAGGCCCAGCTGCAGCGGGCCGAGATCGAGCGACAGCAGCAGCGCGAACGGGAAGCCCGGTGGGCTGAGGAGTTCAAGCTCGAGCAGGACCGCGCCCGCCAGCGGGTACAGCTCGCCACCGACACCCAGCGAAAGGTCGCCGACATCGCCGCGCAGATGCAGGACGACCGGCTCCGGCTCGCCGGCAAGGGCTTCAAAGCCGACGCCCGGGCGACGTGGCGGGCGGCCCAACAGGACATCGTCGGGACGCTGCTCGGCGCCGTCTCCGGCGTCTCGCCGGGCGGCGGCACGTTCGGGGCCGAGGGGTTCCTCGACGCGGGGGCGCGGTTCCGGACGGCCGCGGGGGCGGTGCCGTCGATCACCGCCCAGCGGGACCAGGCCCTCGAGATGCAGTGGAAGGCGAAGGCGGTCGACCACATCAAGCGGGCTCTGTCCGGTCCGTCCCGGGAAGACATCGCCAAGTCAATCCTGCCGACGGCGTCCGACGCGCTGCTCCGGGGGCTGTTCGGGGGCACCGGCCCGAACCTGCGTGAGGTGCCGCCGGTGGCCCAGATCGCGCCGACGCCCTTCGCGTCACTCCGCGAAGCCCGGTTTCTGACTGGGGCCGGGCTCGACGACCCGACGCTGCGGATCGCTCGCGAGCAGAAGGCGCTGCTGACCAGAGCGACGGTCTCGCTCGAGCGGATCGAGGCCCGGATGCGGCAGGAGAACGTCGTGAAGCTGTTTAACTGACATGAGCCAAGCCCCCCAGGCAACCCCCCGGTGGTCGGACTTCTCGCACGCCTATGGTGTGAGCGCGTTCGTCGCGTACGACGTGCAGGCCGACAGCTCGTCGCAGGCGCTGGGCGCCGTGCCGTACACCGCCGGGAACACGTTCGAGAAGGACGCGGCACTCACCGCAGAGCAGCCGGAGGCCCGGACGAACGGCGGGCCGCGGACGTGGATTGTCGGGGTGAAGTTCTCCCCCGCCAACGCGAACGCCCAGCAGAAGGACCGGAACAAGCCGCAGATCCAGTGGTGGCGTCAGGTCAGCCGGGAGGCGGTCGACGCCGACGCGGACGGCAACCCGATCACGAACAGCGCCGGCGACCCGTTCGACCCGCCGCCCGAGAAGGAGTTCGGCGAGCGGGGGTTCAGCATCTTCCGGTACGAGAAGTCGTACGACCTGCTGCTCGCCGAGTCGTTCGAAGACTCCGTCAACGACGCGGCGGTCACCCTGCTGGGGCGGTACAAGTTCAGGCCGCTGCAGCTGAAGTTCGACAGCTACCTGCCGACCGGCCGCGTCGCGTACGACGCGACGGAGATCGAGATGGAGTACCGGTTCAGCATCCGCCGGGACCAGGTGCCGAACGCCAAGGTCAGCCCGTGGGACTGGCGGCTCATCGACCAAGGCCGGGCGGGGTGGGGGCAGGACAGCAACGGGAAGCTGATCCGCCAGCCGTTCACGTTCAAGAAGACGAACCAGAGCGGCGGCGTCGACCAGGTCACCGAGAACGTGCTGCTGAACGGGTTCGGCGTGCCCGTCGACACGGACTCTTACCGCGTCGGCGCCGGCCGCCTCACGGCCAACGCGAACCCTAGGCCGCTGCCAGCAGCGATCGTGGAGAGGGCGAAGAATGGCGTCGCGTTCATCCGCCCAAAGAAGTTCCGCCGGATGCCCTTCCAAGGGCTGCACCTCTGATGATCCGTGGGGACCCCGAAGACCTGAAGGAGCTGGAGCGGATCCGGCGGAAGCTCGACGGCATCCGCGGCGGCCCCGGCATCCTCGTTCGGAACACCCGCGACGGGATCACGATCAGCGGGCCGCCGGGCCGCCCGGTTGCCGGCGGTCACGACGACGGCCAGCGGTGGGCCCGGGTGACGGCGTCCACTCGGCCCGGGGCGGCGTGGCAGTGGTCGTACACGCTGGAGCTCGTCGAGAAGACGGCGGCCGGGTACGGCGGGTGGTCGACGGTCAGCGGAGTCGATACGGTGACCGGGTACAACCTGCTCGAGAACGCCAACGGGTCGACGGGGCTGATGGGCTGCGGCGTGAACATCGACAACCTGCCGACCGGTTTTGAGTTGCAGCCGGCGCCGGTCGGCACGGTCGTTCGGGTGTGGATTGTGCCAGTGCTCGACGCTGACGCCGAGCACTGGTTCGCACACGAGAACGCGGTCGACGGGACCTGCGGGGGTGCCTGATGCCGGTCGCCCCGTGGTGGTGCTGCTGCGGCGGGTGCGCTGGCCCCTGCTGCGACGTCGCTTGGACACCGTACGTACAGGCCGGCAGTGGCAAGACTGGCGGCGACCTGCTGCGATTCGCGTGGGATGGCGAGCCGGGCGGACAGGACTGGGAGGCGGCGACGGTACTCGGCCAGCTCCGCGGCGGCCGGGGCCCGAACCCCCGTCGGTGCCGGCGGCTGCTCGTGTACGAGGGCGTCACTATCGCCGGCGACGTGATCACCGGCGGCGGGACGAACCTGCCGGACTACGTGATCAGCACGAACGCTTACGGGTACCGTCCCGTGTTCAGCGGGGCGGAGATCGTCGACCGCCTCCCGTTCGAGACCGCGCCGGGCAGTGGGACGCCGCTCGACACCGCGCCGTACTGGTTCGAGACATGCGAGCGGGGCGGATTCGCTGACGTCACCGGTTCGCACTGGCACAAGCCGACCCTGTCGGCCATCGAGGGCCGGCGGGACACTGCCCTCGCCGACGGGACCTGGCGGTACCTGATCCTCGTCTCGTACGTGTCCTACAAGTTCGCCGACGGGACCTACGCGATCCCGGTGAACAAGGGGAGCGCGAGGCTGTTAGACTGGCGGGCGGAGAAGACCGCGTAGCGAATCACTGGCCGTACCGGGTGAACTCAGGGAAGCCTACCGGCCGCGAGGCCCACGGTAATCCTGAGCCGAGCCGGCGGGGAATCCGCCGGAAGGTGCAGAGACTACGGGCCCCGACAGACCGTCGATGATGCCCGCACGAGCGCCCGGCCCCGCAGACCGCCCGAATGGCGGGAGGGGAAGAGATAGTCCGACACTCCGGTGAAAGCCGGAGGGCTGGGATAAAGAGCCCGGCCGCCAACGATGTGAGCTGACTTTGTCTACTGGCTGGCTCACGGTCCCCCAGAGCGAAGCCCGCAGGCGGTTCACCCTGAAAGGGGCCGAACGCCTGCGGGCTTCTGCCGTTGATGGGGCGGCCGACCCGTGGCGGGTGCCGCCCGACGTGTACGCCGAGTGCCAGCGCTGGTACCGCCAACCCGAGAAGATCCCGGACGGGTACACCGTCGATCAGTGGCGCGAGGGCGGGTGCGGGTGCAAGTGACTCAGCGGAGCGTTTCATTCGACACGCTGAGCGACACGATCTTCCCCTTCCGGACGTCCATGGTGTAGATCCGGTACGCCTTCGGGTCTGACGGGTCGGCCACCGTCGAGCGGTACGTCTGCGTCGTCCCGTCGTCGGCAACCAGCGTCGCCTTCTCCCGGGCGATCCGCTCCGCCTCGGCCAGAGTCATGCCGACCTTGATCGCTCCGTCGTCGGCCGCTGGTGCAATCCGGGCCTTCATGTCGGCCAGCTCGCGGCGGAGCTGCTCAACCTCCGCCCGGAGCTTCTCGTTCTCCGCCTTCAGCTCCGCGTAGGTCGGCGGTTTGGCCGGCTTGGTGGCCGGGGCGGCGGCGACGCACAGCAGCACGATCGGCAGCAACACCATCTTCCGCACGTTCACTCCTCCCCGGCTCGGCCGGTTCAGATCAGGTCGCTCTTCGCCCCGTTGCACCTTCGGCACAGGAGCTGCACGTTCTTCTCGTCGTTACTCCCGCCGCGGGCGTGCGGGATGATGTGGTCGTACTCAAGGTAGTCGGTCGCCCCGCACTCGGCGCACTTGCCGCCGTACGTCTGCCAGACGCGTTGCCGCACGTGCCGCGGGATGTGCCGCGACGGGCTCCCCTCGACCGCCTGCGTGATCGTCTGATTCGCCCGGCCGATCGCGACCTGGTAGATGAGCGGGCCCCGCTCCGGCTGGGTCTCGAAGTAGTAGCACCCCGCCCCCTTGGCCGCCGTCTGCACTTCCGCCACCCCGTGCCCGAGCAGCAGGTTCGCGACCCGCCGGTGCCCGAGGTCGACGCTCAGCAGCGGCGACACGAAGAGCAGGCGGTCGTCCGTGACGGCGAGGTGCCCGTCGAACTGCTCCTCCCGGTGCTCGCCCCGGCGGACGCGGACCCGCGTGTAGTAGCCGCGGCCCTGGTAGTGGACGATCTCCCCGCCCCGCAGCTGCAGCCCGCCGGCATCGACGGAGGGAAGCCGGCCTCGGCGGATCGCCGCCAGCTCGTTTACCTCGCGGATCTGGTTCTCGACGTAGGCCCGGTGTCCGCCGTAGATGCCGAACGTGTCCATGAGCCACCGCAGCCCATCGGCCTCCTGATCGGTTACCTCCCCGTCCGCCTTCGCGCCGGCGAGCGCCGCCTCGACCACCCGCCCCGCCTGTGGCGCGACAGCCGCCTGCACCTCGGCCTCGGTCATCCCGAGCGCGGCCGCCGTCGTCACCATCCGCTGCCAGTCGGTCGACGTGAACTGGCCCCGGCGGATCGCCGCCTCCATTGCCGACCGGAGCAGCTGCCCGCCCTCGTCTGCGAATGACTGGCGGACCAGGTCGCGGACCGGGACGCCGATGCCCGCCGCGAGCTGCTCGAGCTCCGCCTTCTCGGCCGGAGAGACTTCCCCGTCCGCGACCGCCGCCCGCAGCGCCTCGCCGAACAGCCTGCCCCCGGTCTCGAGTTCGAGCCGGGACCGCCGCTCGTTAGACATCCCGAGCAGCTGGGCGATGAGGTTGAGCGACTGCCGCTCCTTCGCGTCGATCGACCCGCTCTGCCACGCCTTCGCCAGCGCGTTCAGGTAGACCCGGCCCGCAACGTCGCGGCGGTCCTGGTCCTCGACGCCGAGCTGGATGCAGCTCGCCTCGAAGTTGAACGCCCGCTTGTAAGCGGCGATGTGCTTCCACATCTCCACCGCCTGCGTCGCGATCCGCAGCTCGCGATTCGGGTCGAAGATCAGGTTGCTCGTCTCGAACAGGCGATTACCTGCCGCCCTCAGCCAGTTCACCACGCCCGCCATCTCGCACCCCTTCCGTAGGATCCGTGCTCCCGCGTCACTTCCGCCCGCGCGACGGCGAGGACCGCTGGTGCGGCTGGACGTAGGTCCCGTCCTTCCGGGTGTACCCGCGGACCGAGACGCCCCCGCCCGACGAGCCCGAACCAGCCGACGACTCCGCCGCGGCCGGCTGCTCCGGCTTCGCCTGCGCGACGGTCTCGCGTTTCGCCCGCTCGCGTGCGGCGGTCGCGATCGTGACGGTGTACCGGTAGTAGTTCGTCGCCCGTACGACGCGGGGGCTTGCGGCGACGGCCGCCTCGAGGTTCCGGTTGTACCGCGACCGCCACACTTGCAGTGAGCCCGCAGCCTGGGTGCGCTGCTGCTCCGTCGTCGCGTCGCTCACGGCCCGCGTCCGGTTTACGACCTCCCGCAGGTCCGCCTGCGCCTCCGGTGTCGCGATGTACTCTTGGGCCGCCTGGCGTTTCGCCGCATTCAGTGCAGCCAGCGCCTCGGCCTCGATCCGCTCGGCGTCCGCGAGCGTCAGGGGCACCTCGGCCGGTGCCGTCGCCGGTCGCGTTGCCGGCGCGGACGTCGGCCTTGCCACGGCAGGCGGCCGCACCGGGGGCGGTGCTCCCTGCCCGTAAGCCGCTGCAGGCCCGATCGTCAGCGCCGCCAGTAGGATCACCACGCGATTCATACCGTCCCCTTCCCGCGCCGACTTCACCCGGTTCTCCGGTCACCGCCCGTCGAACCGGCGATGAACCGTCACGGCAGGTGCGCCGGCCGCACCCCTGCTGCCGGTCAGACACCATTCCACCACCGAAGCTACCGCGCGCCGGCCGGTGACTCCAGCACGACGCGGGACCGCCGCGCCTGCGGTACACTCCCGCGCGATGCCTGCGGTGGACCGCTTCAAGCTTCTGCACGGCCCCTACCGCCCGCCCAAGACGCGCCGGGACGCCAAGCTGTTCTGCGAGGTCCGCGGGACCGTCACGGTCGGCGGGTACCACGACGGCCCGATCCCGTGGCCGCGGGTGAAAAAGGGCGGCCGCCCGTGCTTGATCCTCTGCGGCGACCTGGTGCGGGCGGTGCGGTCGGAGTCCAGGCTGGCGGTCGCGCACCACTTCGGGGTCGCGGAGGAAACGGTCTGGACGTGGCGGAAGGCGCTGGGCCTGCCGCAGTACACGGAAGGGACGCGGAAGCTCCGCAGCCGCGTTGCCAAGGGTTGGGCCGACTCCCCCAACCTCAACCACGGCAACCCGATCGAGCACACCGGCGAGCGGCGGGCGAAGGTCGCGGCCGCGTGGCGGCGGAAGGGCCACGGCCCCGCCGGCCCCGGCGCCCGGCTCTGGGCGGCCGAGGAGGATGCGCTGCTGGGGACGATGCCGGCGAAGGCGCTGGCGGCCCGGCTCGGCCGCACGGTCCAAGCGGTACACGTCCGGCGGTCCAAGCTCGGCATCCCGCCGTACCGCGGCTGACCGTTACTCCCACAGTTCCACCCCCACCATCCGGGCCAGCTCCACGCCCACCATCCGCGCCAGCTCCACCGCGCACGCCCGCTCCGCCGCCTCGAGCCCGTCCGCCTCTATGACCACCTTCGCCACCCACTGAGCCCCTGACGGCAGCTCGACGGCCTGGCACTCGACGGACGCCGGGACGGTGCCGCGGAGGCTGGCGCCGAGCCGGAAGTACGCGACCCGGTAGCCGAGCGACCGGAGGTGGCGGAGGACCGCGCGGGCGGTGTAGTCGTCGGGCTCCGTCGCGCTCACCTACCCATCTCCGCCAGCCGCTGCTCCGCCAGTGCCTTCGCCTCCGCCTCGGTCGGTCGCATCTCGTGCACGCCGACGATCTGCCCGCCCCGCCTGAGCGTGCTCCGCCAGTGCGGGGCGTTCGGCATGATCTGCAGGACCTCGGCCTCGACGTCGCCGGCGGTGCCGATCCAGCGGGCGGTCCAGTTCGGGCGTTCCGGGTGGTGCGTCCAGTCGAAGGGCATGGGGCGGGAGTGTATCGGGCGGCGCGTTGCCGTCACGCCCGCGGTCGGTCGTGCGGGTGGGGGTCTAGGGGCCTGTTAATGTTTGTGCGGGGCTGCAGGGGTGAGGCACCGCTCATTCTGCACCACTCGTGCACCCACGGTGGATAACTTCGGGCCTTCAGCGGCCGCTGAACGATGCCACGGTGGAGACGCCGGAATTCGTTTTGAGTTCGGCCGATGTTCGGTGTAGTGTTCGGATGTCCGGCCGCCACAGAGGGCGACCGGGTCACGCCCAGGGATAGGGCTCCCCGCACAACCCGCGTCACGAAAGGACCGCCCATGCGTTCCCCGCTCTCGGTGCGCCCGTCAGTCCCCGCAAAGCCCTGCTGCCCGTCCTGCCGGCGCCCGCTCGGCGGCCGGCCCCGGCTCGCCCGCCCCGTCCCCGTGCTCACGCTCGAGCAGCTCCGCGACGTCGCCGCCGGCAGCGGCCGCGTCGTCGAGACCGGGGCGGCCGTCGTCGACGTCGGCGACAACCACCAGGTCCGGGCGACGGTGACCATCGCCGTGCGGTTCGGCCCCGAGGTCGAGCGGTTCGTCGGCGAGGCGGTGCTCGACGAGGACTTCCAGCGGACGGACGTCTGGCACGACGACCCGGTCGGCGCGCTGTGCGGTGTCGCCGAGGCCCGGGCGATCCGGGCGGCGTTCCCCGGCCGGCTGCGGGGGACGGTGACCGTGTGGGAGGTCGGGGAGGCCGAGCCAGTCGCGTCGCGCGGCGGGAGGGCGGCGTGAGCGCCGTCGCGCTGCTCCGGGAGCTGCGGGCGGTCGTGCCGCCGGAGTGGCGGGAGCGGATCGACGCCGCGCTGCCGCCGCCGCGGAGCTTCGCCGCGTTCGCCGCTACGCACCCGGTCGACTGGCGGCTCAACAACTGCGACCTCGGCCGCTGCTTCGGCGTCGGCCGGATGGTCGTCGGGGCCGCCCGCCGGTCCCTTCGGGCGCCGGCCCCGACGTGGCCGCAGCGGCGGACGAAGGCGGCCGAGCGGCTCGAGGCGATCGACCGCCAGCGGGTGCTGGCGATGTTCTGGAAGACCGAACGGAAGCCAACAGGGAGAAGTGATGCTGCGTCCCTACCGAGTCGTGACGATTGAGAAGCTCCGCGAGATGGCCCGCGCCCGCGGCGACACGTTCAAGCTGTTCCCGCTGAAGTACACCGCGGACGGCCTGCAGCCCGGGAAGGTGCGGGCCTCCATGCGCATCGAGCGGACGAAGCCGAACGGCCACACGTTCTTCTGCTACGGGTCGGCATGGCTCGACGAGAGCCGCGCGGACACCGCGCTGTGGCGGGACGACCCGCTAGCGGCGATGGCCGAGTGCGCCGAGGCCGACGCGTACCGGATGGCCTGTCCGGACTTCCTCGCGGCGATCTACAGCCAGAACGAGCCGGCCGAGGATTTCGAACGGATGGAGGAGGCGTGGGCGCTGCAGTTCGGCGTGCTGGCCGTGATCGACAGGCCGGCCGACCGCCCGACGCCGAAGTACCTGAACTGACGCCGTGCCGGACACCGCCCCCGTCACCCTGGCGACGCTCCGCGCCCTCGCCGAGGCGACCGGCGAGTTCGCCGGCGTCACGTTCTTCGAGGTCGACCCGGACGACTGGCCGGCCGGTGCGGTGTACCGGGAGGTCGCCGTCGCGTGGCGGCGGGCCGGCGCCCACGGCCGGGCCGTCGCGTTCCCCGGGACCGCGGCGGACGACGAGCTGCCGTGGACCGCGGGCGTCATGGACGGCCACCGCCTGCTGAAGGAGTGGGCTGAGGCCCGGGCCCTCCGGAAAGCGTTCCCGGAGTGCCGGGGCCCGCTGCTCGAGGGCGAGCCGGAGCGGGTCGTTCGGGCGTGCCCGCCCGGGCCGATGCCGGTGCGCCGCCGGCGCGGCGTGTTCGTGGATCCGAACGAGCTGTAACCAGGAGAGAGAATGTCCGCACCCATCTTCGCATCGGTCGACGGCGCCCCGCTGCCCCTGCTCCCGCGTAACGCGCTCGGCGTGGAGCGGAAGCCGGACGGCGCGTCGGTCCTGTCCCTCGAGCAGGCCGCAGAGCGGTTCAAGCTGCCCGGCGACGTCCTTCGGAAGCTGTACCTGGCCAATCTGACCGAGCACGCCGAGGCCGGCGGCCGGCCGCTGAGCGACGACCCCGACGAGGCCGAGCGGCTGCGGGAGCTGCACCGCAAGGCGTACCCGCAGCTGAAGCCGGTGGAGTTCGCCGGGCTCGTCGACTTCGCGCGGCGGCTCGGGCTCGACCCGTTCAAGAAGCACGTCTACCCGCAGATCCGGACCGTCAACGGGCGGGTCGGGTACGAGTGGCGGCTCCGGCTGAGCGGCATGAAGGTCGTGGTCCGGGCGACCGGCGACCACATCGAGGTCTGCGGCCCGCTCTACACCTACACGGAGGAGCGGTACCCGCTGCGGTGCACGATGACCGGCACCCGGACGAGCCGGTCGGGGCAGAAGTACACGCTGACGGTCAGCGCGGCGTGGGCCGAGCACGCGCGGCCGACCGAGTGGTACGACCGCTCGCCGGAGACGATGCTGGCCAAGTGCTGCGAGGCGAAGCTGCTCCGCGGGCTGTTCCCTGACGAGCTCGGCGACGTCTACGCGGAGGAGGAGGGGGCGACGCTCGACCTGCCGACGGGCGGGGCGCTGCCGCCGGCGCAGGACACCGACCCGCAGCGGCGGAGGCCGTGGCCGAAGACCTCGATGGAGTTCCACCAGGCCCTGCACGACTGCCAATTGAGGGAGGCGCCGAAGCGGAAGGCGCTGATCGTGCAGTTTCGCCAGGACCTCGGCGACCGGCTCGGCGACGAGGAGTTCTACCGGGCGGTGCTGGAGCGTGTGTACGCGGACCCGGCGAGGTACGGGGCGCGGCTGCCGGAGGCGGAGGCGGAGGCGGGGTGAGGGGCGAGCAACTTTCAGTACCCGGGCACTCGCGGTGAATCCGGCAATGCTCCTAATTGCGGAACTGCAATACCGGTATTCATACCGTAAGCGGTAATCGACTTAGGTCAACCCATAGCAGATTTTGCGGCACCCGGGTGTCATGGTGTTAGTAATGATGTGGCGATCCTCGGCGGTGAACTTGTGGAAGTGGTCCTTGTGAAAGATCGCGAGCACGAAGTTGGTTGCCTCCGCGCATTTCTCGACGGCGAGCGTGTGGAGTTCAAAGGTCGACCTGTCGTACCGTACTTCCGCCACAGCCCGACGGGTTTCGAGATCCGTTACCCGTCGCCCGTGCACGCCGGCGGAGAGCTCGTCGTACAGCGTCCGTAGCCGGTGCACCGCATCAAACTTTTTCTCTGCCTCGGCGATCAGCGGGTGCTCACCCGCGTACTCGAGCAGCTCGTCGACGCCGACGTACCACTTCCCGCGATCGTTCATACGCCGGAACTCGATGGGGTGGTCGGCGAAGTAAACGTGCCTCAGCACGTTCTCGACCACGCCGCGGATCAGCAGCTTCGTCGTCTTCCCGAAGCCGATCATCGCCTGTGGCAATACCTGAAGGGAGTCGGACGCGATTTCCTCGACGAACCATTTGGCGTGCTCTGGCATCTTCGGGAGCCGGAACCGCCACAGGATCAAGCTATATGTCGCCCGGTGCATCCGCTTGGCGATTCCCGCGTCGTCGGCGGGGAATCGCTCGGGCACGATCCCTCGCTCCGCCAGGTGCGTCATCACCCCCTGGAAGTCAGCGGCGACCGTTGGGATAGCACGCTTGGACATCAGAGCTTCGTTCCCTTGATGATCCGCTCCCACCTAGAGAAGAAGTCGCGCCGGTCTGCCGCCCGATTCGTGTCGCGCGACATGGCTTCCCTCATCGACCGCTCGAACGCGTCCCGGGTGCCCGGGTCCAGCGTTTCCAAGTATTCGATGATCCGCGCGGCGATGTCACCGCGCGACATCTTCCGGAACCGCGTGCGGCTCATGTTCGGCAGGATGCTGGCCGCGAAGGTGATCAGATCTGGATTGGACGGGAACAGCCGCTTCTGCCGCAGCAGGTCGAAGAGGTGCATCGACTCGCCGGATCCAGGCTTCCGGCCGGACTTGCCCCGAGGAGGCTCGGGCGAGAGTGGTTCCGCCTCGGACTCGGCGGCCTGCGCCAGCCGCAGGTAGGCGTCGATGACCGGGATCAGTGGAGGGGCCGAGACGAACGCGGTTTCGCGGAACCGCTCCAGGTCCTCTTTGGAATAGGACGCTGGCACGCCCAGTGCCTTTTGGGCGAACGCCAGAAACGCATGATGTCGCCGGTTCTCCGCCAACGCTACGCTCCGCCCGTCCGGGTCCAAAACTCTTCCACTATCGACTGCATCTCCTTCGCCACTCGACCATGGCTTGTACTTAAAGATGGGCTGGTGGTGCTCAACCGACTCCGCGACGTGCGTCGAGACGGAGAGGTGGCTCTGGAACATCTCCTCGCCGTGGTTCGCCCGCAGGGTGTCCATCACCTCGTTCATGCGCGGCACGTTCGCGCGGACGAGCGTGAACACCATTCCGATCTTCTCCAGGCGAATCCCGTACCGCTCCATGCAGTCGTCCAGCCACCGCTCGAGCAGCGGCAGCCCGACGATCGACAGAGGGTCCGGCTTGATCGGGACGATGTACTTCTGGCTGGCGAGTACGGCCGCCTGGGAGAAGAGGCTGACGGTCGGCGGGCAGTCGATGATGACGTAGTCGTACCCCCTCGCCCGCTCGTTGATGAAGTTGTTGAGCATGCGCTCCGTGCCGCGCGGCGCGGCCTCGGAGTCGATCAGCTTCAGCGTGGACGGGATGATGTCGAGCCGCCCGCCCGGCCCCTTGCCCGACGTTCCGGCGTAGATCGGGATGGTGAAGGCCGGCAGCGACATCCGGCTGCGGTTCACCGGCTTGGCGAAGCCGGTGACGGTGTTTATGGATCCGTCCCGGCGCGGAATCAGGACGTCGAGGAGACTGCCTTTGCTGCGGTCGCCCATGTGCGCGATGTAGGCGTCGTCTTCTACGAGATACTGGGTCGCGTTGAACTGCGGGTCCGCATCCACCAGTAGCACCTGCTTGTGGTGGAAGTGGGCGAGGCCATAGGCGACGTTGACGGCCAACGTCGTCTTGGCTACCCCGCCCTTCATGTTGATGAACGAAATCACCTGCCCCATGCTCGCCTCCCGACGTACCACCGCCTGACTCACGCCGTCCTCCGCCCCTCACCGCCTACTTCGGCGGGTCCTTCACCCGCCCGGTCGCCCGCTCGAGGATCAGCCGGGCGAGGTTCCCGATGTGCATCGCGCGCTGCTCAGCGATCTGCAGAACATTCCCCTTGAACGGGTACCCGGTCCGGTCGGCCACCCGCTGGGCGACGCGGATCGCCGTCGCCAGCGCGTCGGCCGTGTCCGGCTCGGTGTCCGGCGGGACCGTCGACTGCTTCGGTTGCTGCTCTGCCACCGGGTCCTCCTGTGCGTGTTGATGCCTCAGCCGGTCTGCCGCTTCTTCCTCCCCGCGGGCGGAATCTGCCCCTCGGCCGTCGGCGGGGGCGGCGCTGTCGCGTCCCGCTCCCGCTTCCCCTCCCGCCCCTGACGCTCCCGGCGCGCGGCGTCGGTCAGCTGCTGGGCCGCGGGCGAGGGGTTGGGGCCGACGAGGGTCTGACCCGGTGGGACGGATGCGGCACGTTCGGCCTCGCGTTCCATGTATGCGCGAGCGGCGTCTACGCTGAGCCCTTCCAAAAGCCCGAGGACCGAACGCTGGTACAGATCGTCCTGCGCAGCGAACCAGTCCATCAGCTTGCCGAAAACGACGTAGTCCTTCATACCGTAGCGGTCTGCCACGGCTTTAATTTTCTCCGCGGCATCCGCCGTGGTGGCCGCTTTGATGACTGCGCGCTTCTGCGTCACAGGCATGAGCATCCCCGTTACTTCTGTTAACTGAAAGCCCAATTGGAGTGCCATTCTTTTCCTTCCTGAGACTTCTGTTGACTTTTGTCACGACCGGCGGAATACTTGGTCCGCCCCATCAGGAGTCACCAGTGCCCGACGAGAAGACCAAGACCCCCAGCGACATCGTCCGCTTGAAGGCGGGGACGCGGCCCAAGCTTGAGCAGATCGCCCGCACCCAACGGTGGAAGCTGAACGAGACCATCGACGCCCTCGCGGACGACTTTCTCGCCCGGCTGGGCGCTCCCGAGCAGCATCAGAGCGCGCAGGCCGCCACCTCCGCAGCGTGACCCGCACCTCCGTTCCTCCCGGGCCGGTCGCGCCACGCCCGCTCCCGCCCATCATTGCCGCCCGTCGTCCCAAGGTTCCGGAATCCAATGCCGAAGTTCACGAACAACCCGAAGCTGTCCGACGCCCTGCGGGCCGTCCGCGAGCGGCACGGGATCAAGGTCGAGACGCTGGCGGCCGGGTTCCTCTGCTCCGACTCGACGGTCTACGACGTGCTCGGCGAGAAGCGCGCCTGGGACGAGCTGTTCGCCGACCTCCGCCACGCGCTGGGCACGCTGCCGGCGCCGGCGGCCGACGCGGTGCTCGGCGTGCTGCTGGCCGGCACGGGGTACCCGGTGCCGCCGCGGGGCGACGCGGTCCGGGACTTCAACGGCGACGGGGTCGAGGACAAGGCGGACATCCGCCGCGGGCTCGCGCAGGTCGCCGGCACGACGGCCCAGCTGCAGGAGGCGTGCGAGGAGACCGGCCGGCTGCTCACGCCCGAGGAGGCGGCGGCGCAGCTGGCGGCGATCGACGAGCAGCGGCGGAAGCTCGACGGGGTGCGGGAGCTCGTCGTGCGGCTGACGTACCCGAAGGCGGCGGGGTGACGGAACAACGCCGCCCGGCGCGGGCGGCACCGGGCGGCTTGCGGGATTGGAGCGGCGTGCGGGCCGCGTTGAGAGGCACGTCTTGTACCTGCCCCCTCTCCGCGGCGTCAACAGTAATCACAGTCAGCCGGCGACGCCGGCCACACGGAAAGGGATGCACATGAGCAGCGGGACCCAACAGACCGCGATCGTGCCGGCCGGGCAGACGACGGCGCTCGCCGTCGCGTCCGAGGCCGACGCGTTCATGCCGGTCATGTCGATCGAGCAGGCCGTCGGCCGGCGGAACCTCGTCGTCCAGTTCGCGCAGAAGGTGATGGTGAAGGGTCTCGACTACGGGGCGATCCCCGGGACCGGGGAGAAGCCGACGCTCCTGAAGCCGGGGGCTGAGAAGCTCTGCAGCCTGTTCGGGCTCGTCCCCGACTTCCAGGACTACCGGGTCACGGAGGACTGGGAGAACGGCTTCTTCTTCTACGCGTACCGCTGCGTCGTCAGCCGCAACGGCAAGCCGATCGGCAGCGGGATCGGGTCCTGCAACAGCCGGGAGAAGAAGTACCGCCGGGACTCCCGCGCGTGCCCGGAGTGCGGGAAGCCGGCGATCAAGCGGAGCAAGTACCCCCCGCGGGACGACCCGCAGGCCGAGCCGGGCTGGTACTGCTTCGGCAAGGCCGGCGGGTGCGGGGCCAACTTCGCCGCGGACGACCCGGCGATCGTCGACCAGTCGGCGAAGGTCGACCCGAACGAGGTCGCCGACCTCGTGAACACGATCCAGAAGATGGCGCAGAAGCGGGCGCTGGTCGCCGCCGTCCTGGTCGCCACCAGCGCGTCGGAGTTCTTCACCCAGGACGTGGAGGACATGGGGATCATCGACGCCGAGGTTGAGCCGCCGCGGGGCCGGACGCCGGCCGCCCACGCCCCGGTCGACGACGAGCCGCAGCAGACCCGCCAGGAGTGGTTCCTCGAGCAGTGGGACGCGCTGGCCCGCGAGCGCGGGCTGAACGGCGCGGGCCGCGGCGTGCTGCCGGTGCTGGCGAAGAAGGAGAAGCTCCCGACCGACATCAACGCCTGGACGGACCAGCAGTGCGACGCGGTGCTCAACCGCCTGCGGAACGCGACGGACGAGCAGATCGCCGCGTTGAAGAAGCCGGCGGCGAAGGCACCGGCCAAGGCCTCGGCCGCCCAGGTCGAAAGGATCGGCGAGCTGCTCGGCGACGTGGCCGACCCGGGCGCCGCGCTGGCGGACGTCCTGCGGGCGCACAAGGTCGAGAAGCTCGACGACCTGACGGCCGACGCGGCTGTGAAGTTGATCCAGTCCCTCGAAGCCGAGCCGGCCGCCGCGGGGGCGTGACGGACTGATTTCTAACGGAGGGGCGCTGAACCTGCGGTGACGGTGTGACCCGCAGCGGAGCCCCGCACGACCCCTGCCCCGGTTGCACCGACTGAGGCAGGGTAGGCCGGCGGATGAGCCGGGGATCCGGGTGGGCCCGTCGGAAACGGCGGCCCCACCCATGAGGCGAGAGCCTCGCGAGGGATAGAGCCGCGTGCGGTGGGCAAGCCAAGCCGCACGAAACGACCGCAAGCGTCCGGCGAAGCGGCGTGCAGGTGACTACCGAGGAGCCGGAGTGCGGGCGGGTCGGGCGGAGACGCCCGGCCCTCCCTTCGCGGCGCGTGCCGCACGGGGCGACGGGCGCAGCCATTGACCCGGCCCGGCGTCGCCCCGGTTGAACAACCGACGGCAGGAGGCCCCCATGCTGGTGCTCGCGAGGCAGCGTGATGAGACGATCGAGATCGGCGACCGCGCGCAGACGTCTGTGATCCTCAGCCCGGCCGACGAGGCGGCGCTGAAGGGGTGCACCGACCCGGCCCTGCAGGACCTCGCGGCGCGGCTGCTCGACCCGACGAACCGCGGCGTCGTCCTCGCGACCGTCGTCGACATCCGCGGGGACAAGGTCCGGATCGGCCTAGCCGGGCCGCGCGGCGTGGCGTTCAACCGCCGCGAGGTGGCCGAGTCGATCCGCCGCGAGGGCCGGCACGTGCAGCTGCAGCCGAACCGCGTCGTGAAGCACGGCGTCCCCCTGGAGGCAGGCCGATGATCCGCTTCCTCGACGGCCCGGCCGCAGGCGTCAACCTCGTCCTCCGCCGCGCGCCGATCATGCTCCGGGTGGTCCGCTCCGCCGCAGGCGAGTGGGACGCGCTCGACCAGCTCGACGACGAGCCGGCCGCCGGCGAGGCGGTCTACGTCTACCGGCTGCAGGGCGACGCCGGGTGGATGCACATCGACTATCGAGACAAGGCCGGCCGCCGTCGGGGCGAGACCCGGATGACCGGCGACTACCGGTACGTCGAAGCCCAGCCGGGCGACCAGCACACGCTGACGAACGCGGCGTGGGTGGCGTGGTGCGACGCGAACAAGGACCGGATCCTGGCCGAGCGGGCGGCCGCGGTGCCGGCGAACGGGTGAGGACGACGATGGACCAGGCGACAGCACAACCCACGGTGGCCGGCGGCCCCTACGTCCCGCTGCCCGCCCCGCCGCCCACGCGGATGCTCACCGCCGAGCAGGCCGCCGCGTACTGCGGCGGCATGAGCGAGCGGACGTTCCGCGACTTCCGGTCGCGCTGGGCGGTCCCGGTGATCCCGCTCATGCCCCAGACGTACCGCTACGACGTCCGCGACCTCGACGCCGCCCTCGACCGGGCACGGGTCGCCGCCGTCGCCAAGGGCAACGCGCCGGCCGGCGCCGGCGCGCGGGCAGAGAGCGAGGCCGCCAATGGCTAGCGTGATCAACGACCCCAACGGCCGCAAGCGGATCGAGTTCACCGGCGCCGACGGCCGGCGGAAGCGGGTCCGGATCGGCGTCGCCAACGCCGCCAAGGCCGACGCGTTCCGGGCGAAGGTCGAGGAGCTGGCGAACGCCCGGGCCGGCGGGTACGAGCCGTCGCGTGAGGCGGTCGCCTGGTTCGCCGCGCTCCCGCCGCTGCTCCGCAAGCGGGTGTCGGCCGCCGGGCTGATGCCCCCCTCGGCGGACCCCGCGCGCCGCGAGCTGTCGCTCGGCGGGCTGCTGACGGAGTTCCTCGCGGCCGCCGAGGTGAAGGCCGGGACCCGGAAGGTGTACGAGCAGGCCCGGGACAAGCTCGTCGAGTTCTTCGGGGCCGGGAAGCTGATCCGCGACCTGACCCCGCTCGACGCCGAGAAGTGGAAGCAGTGGCTGAAGGCCGCCGGGTTCGCCGAGGCGACGGTCGCCAAGCGGGTGAAGGTCGCCCGCCAGGCGTTCAAGGCCGCGGTCCGCTGGCGACTGCTCGCCGAGTCGCCGTTCGCCGGCGTCCGCCCCGGCTCTCAGCGGAACAAGGCCCGGCAGTTCTTCCTGTCCCGCGCCGACGCCGCGACGGTGATCGCCGGGTGCGGGGACACGGACCTGGCGACGGCGTTCGCGCTGGCCCGGTTCGGCGGGCTCCGGGTGCCGTCCGAGGCCGTCGCGCTCAAGTGGTCGGACGTCGACGAGGCCGGCGGGCGGTTCCGGGTGACGAGCCCGAAGACCGAGCGGCACCCCGGCGGCGAGCAGCGGTGGGTCCCGCTGTTCCCGGAGCTGCTCCCGCACCTGGCGGCCGCGCGCCGGCGGGCCGACGCGGTCGGCTCGCCGTTCGTGCTCACAGAGAAGCGGAGCGCGACGCAGAACCTCGGGACGCGGCTCGAGCGGGTGCTCGCCCGGGTCGGGGTTAAGCGGTACCCGAAGCTGTTCCAGAACCTCCGCAGCACGCGGCAGACGGAGCTCGTGGCGGACGGGTGGCCCCAGCACGTGGTGTGCGCCTGGCTCGGGAACTCCGAACAGGTCGCCCGGGACCACTACTTCCAGGTGACCGACGCGGACTACCTGGCGGCGGCGGGCCGGTCGGTGCCGGTCGCGCCCAAAGTCGCGCCCAATCAGGCCGCGACCCCCGCGAATCCCGGCGGATCAGGAGCTTGTTCGGACCCCTCATGGCCCACTGAACCCACCGGCGAACGCCGGCACACCGCCGGCAAACCCAGCGCAACGAGTCAAAAAGAGGGGTCGGAGGGTACGACGGGTATCCGTCTGCCGTCGCCTGCCGGCGTTAGCCGCGCCCAAATTCGCGCCCAATCTGAGGACCGGTTCGCCCGCAGGCAGCAGCTGCTCGCCCGGGTGATGGGTCGCGTCCTGCGCCGGAACGGGGGTGGCCGGTGACCCGCCAGCCCCGTCCCGACCCCGTCGCCGTCGAGTCCCGCCGGATGCTCGAGCAGCTCTGGCCGGACGAGGCCCGCGCAGCGTTCGCCGACAAGCCCCTGCCGCCCGAGCACGAGCCCAGGCCCCAGAAGCGGGGCAAGCGGCTCGAGCGGATGTGCGCCGCCCCGAGCCCGCTCGTCCTCCTCGTCCGCGTCGAGCAGGGCATCCGCCGGTTCAGGAAGGGCGGCGACTGGCAGCAGCAGTCGGTCAAGAGCCCGCCGGACTTCTACGGGTGCGTGATCGGCACCGGCCGCCTAGTCGTGTTCGACGCCAAGGAGACCGCCCACGCGCGGCACCTCGACGCCCGGCCGAAGATCGTCAAGACCCACCAGAAGCGGCAGATCGTCCGGGCCGGCCGCGCCGGCGCGGTCGCCGGGCTCCTGTGCCTCCGCACGACGGACGACGCGCTGTTCTGGTGCCCGTGGCCCCTGCTCGAGAACGAGACGGTGACGGAGATCCCGTGGTCGGCGATGCGGGCGTGCGGGACCGTCCGCCGCGGCATCGACTGGCGCCTCGTGCTCGCCGCCGCCGGCGAGGGGAGGGCCGTGGCGTGAAGCTTCTCGACCTCATCCTGTCCCGCGTCGAGTGGTTCGACATCGCCAACGCCGCCGGCGACGTGTTCATGCGCCGCTACAAGCTGCTGCGGACGCCGCTCGGGAACGTCTACCTGCACCACATCCGGCGGAGCGACGAGGACCGGTGCCTGCACGACCACCCGTGGCCGTTCGTCACCCTGATTCTGGCCGGCGGCTATCGGGAGGTTCTGCCGGGCGGCCGGCGGTGGCGGGAGCCCGGATCGTTCCTCTCCCGCCGCGCGACGTTCGCACACCGCATCGAGGTTGACCGCCCCGCGTGGTCGCTGGTGTTCGTCGGACCCAAGTGCCGCGCGTGGGGATTCTTCACCCTCGCCGGCTGGCGGCAGTTCCTCCCCGGCCAAGCTCGGCCCATCTGCGAAACGGGGGTGGCCGCGTGAAAACCTCGCCGACCGCCTCCGCCGCCGCCCCCAAGCCCTACCCGCAGTACGCGAACGTCCGCCTCTGCGGCCGCCTCTACGGCGTCGTCACCCGCGGGACCACCCGCGGCGACCTCGTCACGTTCACGATCGCCGTCCAGAAGAACCCGGCCGACAAGGCGGCCACCCTGTACCCGTGCCAGGCCTGGGACGCGCTGGCCGACGCGGTGCAGAAGGAGGGGCGGCACCTCCGGTGGGCCGTCGTCGAGGGCTCCCTCGAGCTGAACCAGTGGGTGAACGGCCGCGAGATGTTCGTCCGGGCCAAGGCCGTGCGGTTCGCGCCCGACTCGCCGGCCACGCCGCCGCCGAAGCCCGCCCCCGTGAAGGTCACCCAGCCGGAGCTGCCGCTCGGCGACGGGTGCCCCGGGACGATCGGCCCCAACAAGCCCAAGGCCGGCGCGCCCGAGAAGCCGCGGCCGCCGCCGCGGGGCGGGAGCCTGTTCGACCGTCCCCCGCTCGAGGCGCTGCCGCCGGCGGGGACGCACTACACGCCCGACCAGATCCCGTTCTGAGCCATTCATGTCGATCCCACGGGAACAACGCACGAGCCGCTCACGACCTTGCCCCGCATGCGGCAAGGCCGGCTGGTGCTACTTCCTCGCCGACGGGACCGCCTACTGGTGCGGCCGCATGGCGGGCGGGCGGCCGTGGAAGGGCGGCTGGATCCACAAGCTCGAGGGGGCGACGCCGATCGCGGCGCCGCGGCCGACGCCGCGGCCGCAGAAGGTCGACCGCTCCGCCCTGGCCCGCCTGGCGAGGGACTGCCGGCTGGCCGTCGCCGACCGCCAGCTCAGCGCGCTGGCCCGGGCGCTGTGCCCGCGGGCCGACGCGATCGTCGGGTACGCCGGCGGGCTGATCCGCCTGGGCACCGGCTGGCTGACCGCCGATGCGGCCGCCGCGCACGACACCGCCTGTCACGCCGACGGGCTCTGGACGTTCCCGATGTCCGCCGGCGCGCTGCTGGGTAACGGGCACACCGACGTCGTCGGGATCCGTGTCCGCTCGCACGCCGGCAAGAAGTATTCGGTCACCGGCTCCGACGGGTCCGCCCTCTTCCTCCCGAGCGGCCTCCCCCGCCGCTCCCAACTGGTCCTGCCCGAGGGGCCGACCAGCTGCGCGGCGCTGCTGGCCGCAGGGTTCGCCGCGGTTGGCCGGCCGAACAACCGGCTCGGCGCCGAGCACCTCCGGCGCCTGTGCAGGGACCTGCGGCCCAGCCGTCTGGTCGTCCTCGGCGACAACGACGAGAAGGCGGACGGCCGGTGGCCCGGGCTCGAGGGGGCGGAGGAGGTGGCGACGGCACTCGCCGGGGCGGCGGCCCGCGTCGACGTGGTCCTTCCGCCCCCGGGCGTGAAGGACGCCCGGGACTGGCTCGTGAGGGACGGGCCCGCCGGGTTCCGCGACGGGCTCGTCGAGGCGATCGAGGCGGCGGCGATGGCGACGGCGTGACGGACGCGGGGACGGGAGACGGCATGGAAGACAACGGACCGACCAACTTCGAGCCGGCAGACCCCGCCGACGCCCCGAGCGCGACGCTGCCGGACACGCGGCCGTACACGCTGGCGGCGGCGTACCTCCGGGCGCGGGGGCTCGGCGAGGTCCACGAGTGCAAGGACGCCCGCGGGTTCGAGATGCTGCGCTTCGTGCGGCCGACCCGGCTCCGGCACTGGCGCGAGGAGTTCTACGAGTTCCAGTCGTGCGTCTACCGCCGCCGGCTGCTCGAGCAGCTGCTGAGCGACCTGACGCTCTTCCTGAACAACCAGTGGCACTTCAAAGCGGGGAATGAGCGGGTGCCGCTGCGGGTGACCGGGAGCACGGTGAACGACGTCGTCCGCCAGCTCCGGGCGCTGTGCCAGGCGGACGTCGAGGCGATGCCCGAGTGGCTCGACGGCGAGGCCGGTGACGACCGCCCGGACCCGCACCACGTGATCGCGTTCGAGGACGGGCTGCTCGACTACCGCGCGTGGCTCGACGACCCGGCGGTGCCGCTGCAGAAGCCGACCCCGGACTGGTTCAGCGTGGCGGTCCTGCCGCGGCCGTACCAGCCGGTCGCCGAGTGCCCGAAGATCCTCGGGTTCCTCAGGCAGTCGATCGGCGAGGAGCAGATGCCCGTCCTGCAGGAGTGGGCGGGGTACCTGCTGACCCGGGAGACGCGGCTCCAAAAGATGATGTGGCTGCACGGCGTCGGCGGCGGCGGCAAGGGGACGATCCTCCGCCTGCTGACCGAGCTGGTCGGCCCGGTGAATGCGGTCAGCTTCCGGCTCTCGGACCTGTGCGAGCGGTTCACCCTGTCGAGCTTCCTTGGCAAGACGTCCGCGATGAGCGGCGAGACGCTGCTCGGCCGGAGCGACGCGCACCGGATCGTCGAGCACCTGCTGGCGATCGTGGGCGAGGACGACCGGAATATCGACCGCAAGAACCGCGAGCTGCTCGCCAGCGTCCGGCTCGGGACCCGCCTGACGCTCGCGGCCAATCGGTTCCCGAAGCTCCCGGACGCCGGGATCGCCATGAAGCGGCGGTCGCTCGTGATCAGCTTCGAGCGGACGTTCGCGTCGAACCCGGACCCGGACCTGTTCGACAAGCTCCGCGCCGAGATGCCCGGCTTCACCGCCTGGGCGATGGCCGGCCTCCGGCGCCTGTGGGCGAACGGCTGGCGGTTCAGCCAGACCGAGCGAGGGATCGATCTGCTCGAGCGGTTCAGCCGCCAGTCGTCGCCGGTGAAGGCGTTCGTCGAGGAGTGCCTCGAGGTATTCGCCTACGAGCTCGACGCGGACGGCCGGCAGAAGGAGCGGCCGCGGGAGCTGAAGCGGCACGTGTACGAGCTGTGGAAGTGGTGGCAGGGCCGGAACGGCCACGAGCAGATGGCCCTGAACACGTTCTCGGAGCAGCTGTACGAGGCGACCCTGAGCCTGGTGAAGCCGGGCCGGCCGTGGGTGGAGACCGGCGGCAAGAAGCGAAGGTCCCACACGTTCGACGGGGTCTCGATCCTGTCGAACTACCGCGCGTACATCCCGACGAACGAGGTCGACGAGACGCCCGACGAGCGGGACGAGCTGCGGGCGCTGGCGGCGGTGGCGAACGGGCACGACCCGGCCGCCCTCGCCCCGGTGCTGCCCTTCGAAACCAGATGACCCGAGCCCTGACCGGACCCTGACCAAAAGGACGATGACCCTGACCAAAGCCGAGTAGACCCTGACCAAAGCCGGCGAGCCAAACACGTCTGACGGCGTGGAAATGGAAGGTTCGCGCCGAAACAGGCGTTTTGGTCAGGGTCACCAGGGTCAAAAGCTACGAGAGAGAGATTTAAAGAGAGAGACAGAGAGAGAAGTAAGGGAGAGCCCTGTCGGCCCTGCCACCATGACCGAAGGAACGCCATGCACTCACACGACCGAACGCTCCTCGCCAAGCTCGGGTTCGCCGACGCCGACAAGGGGGACCGACGGCACGACCTCGCCTGCCGCTACCTGGCGACGCCGGAGGTCGCGCGAAGGCTGATCGCGAGCATCTACCCCGACACGCCGACCGTCGTCGACCTGCACGACGGCCTAGTCGAGCGCGAGGGCCGGAAGCTCTTCAGCATCGAGGACGGACCCCACCATCAGTTGGAGGCGCCCGTGAGCAAGGGCGAAGGTCAGTACAAGACGACCATCGGGTTCGTCGACCTGCTGCTCCGGTTCAGCGTGGTGGAAGTGTTCGCCGGGCGGCGACGGTGGCGGTTCGAGCAGGGTTGCGGCCCGGAGAGGTGGTCGGCCTACATGAGCGAGACGCGGATCAAGGAGCTGCCTTGGTCCGATTGGCGAGAGGAGTCGGCGCTCCGCGAACACCGGCTCCCGTGCCTCCTCGGGGTCGAGGTGAAGATTCGTCCGGTGGGGGTCGGCGAGATCCTCCGCCAGGTCAACCTGTACCGCGAGTACCAGCCGACGACGACCTGGGTCGCGGCCACCGCCTTCCCCATGACCGCCGCGGACGTCGCCTCTCTACGAGAGCAGAAGGTCCGCCACGCGCTGCTCGGCCGCGGCTTCGAGGAGTTCGTCCGCCGCACCGACGCAGAGCCTCAAGGCCAGGCCGACAGCGTCGAGCTCTGACACGGAGACCTTCATGACCCCCTTCGACATCCGCCAGGAGACCCGCCGCCGGCTGAACGGGACGATCGCGCTCCTCTGCCCGGCCAACGTAGAGGGCGAGCACGACGTCGAGTCGCTCCGCCGCGTTCGCGACCGGCTGCGGGCGGAGGCGAACTGGCTGACCAGCGTGCTCCCCGTCCTCGAGCGGGCGGAGGCGCGGCGGGCCGGGCTCGAGACCGCGGCGGCGGGCTGCTCGTCGCGCTGAAGTGAAGGCATCTACTACGCTTGCAAGATGAGACGCGCACCCCAGACCCACCGAACGGTCCCTCCGGCCCCGACGAGCTGGGCGCCCGCCGCCCCGCCGCCGCCGGACCTCGAGGACCGGATCCGGACGCGGATCGCCGAGGCGGAGCGGCTCGGTCTGCGGGGCAGCGACGGGCGGGTCCGCAGGGTCACCGGCGGCCGGGCGTACCGGGTCGTCGAGAGCGACCAGGGCCCGCGGTGGGAAGGGCTGATGGCAACGGCCGAGGCGCTGGGCGTGACGACGCAGACGGTCTGGATGCGGCTGAAGGACGGGCAACCGGTGAAGGGCCACCGGCTGCGGTACGCGGACTGAACGGATCACAACCGGCCGCGGGCGCGGCCACAACCGAAGGCGAGGCGAACATGAGCAGCAACAGCGGGACGACCGAGGCGAAGGCGATCGGCCTGGGCGACGTGGTGTGGTTCCGGACCGGCGAGGACGGCCGGCCGGCCCGCGGCGAGGTCGTGAAGTTCCGGGCCGGCAAGCCGCGGGTGCGGCTGGCGGACGACACCGAGGAGACGGTCGACCCGTCGCGGATCGTCGAGCCGCCGGCGGCCCCCGGGGTCGGCGAGACCGTGTGGTACCGGACGGCGAACGGCGGGCCGGCGTCGGCGGTGATGGCCGGCGAGGACGAGAACGGGTGGTACCGGGTGACGACCGGGCACGGGCTGACGGTCCCGCTGAACCCGGGGCTGGTGATCGACCCGCCGGCGGACGCGGCGAAGGTGTCCGAGCCGGTGGCTGCGGCGGGCGAGGGGGTACAGCTCGCACCGCCGGAGCGGGACGCGCTGGTCATCAACGTCCCCGCCGGCGCGGTCGCGCACTTCTGGGAGGAGCCGCCGGCCGGGCACGAGGAGTTCTGGGCGTTCGGCAAGCGGCCGGACGCCGAGCCCGGCCAGGGGATCGAGTTCCTGATCCGGGGCGAGCTGGTCGCCGAGGCGGTCGTCGGCCGGGTCGAGGAGCCCGGGCGGACGAAGTGCGAGGGGACCGGCAAGTTCGGCAACCAGTGGAAGGTGTTCTGGCCGCCGGAATCGTTCCGGGACCTGCGGCCCGTGCTGCAGTGGGAGGTCGAGGGCAAGGGCCCGGACGTGAAGGCGACCGGCCACGGCGGCGCGCAGTTCCGGATCGAGGACGGCGAGCCGACGGACGACGAGGTCGAGGTCTGGCACGCCGGCATAGTGCCCGCCGGGCAGGACCTGGTGACGTTCGAGCCGGACCGGTTCCCCACCTTGGCGGCGGCGAAGGCGTGGTGCGAGGAGCGGAACCGGGAGCTGGCGGCTGCGGCGGCCCCCGTCCGCACGACCGAGACGCCGAAGGACGAGCGGCGGGCCGCGGCCGCCGCGGCGGAGGAGCCCAAGCCCGACCGCCTGCAGAAGCACCTGGCCGACATCGAGAAGGCCGAGCGGGAGGCCACGAACCTGCGGCTCGAATGGGAGGAGGCGAAGGACCACGCGGCCGCACTCAAGAAGGATTACGAGCGGGCGTGCGAGGACCTGTGCCGGATCATCCGGGACTACAACGCCCCGGCCCCGCTGTTCGACCAGGTCGCCGGCGGCGTGCGGATGCCGACCGCCCAGGTTGTGACCGTCCCGCCCGCCACCGGTGAAGCCCCGGGGGAGAACGGGGAGGCGATTATTCCGCCGTCCGACCCCGACGCCTGGCGGGCCGTCCCGATCGGCGAGGTGGTGACCGACGAGAAGCTCGCCGCGCTGCTGGCCGAGCACGGGATCACGACGTTCGGCGAGCTGGAGGACCACCGGGCCGCCCGCTGGGAGCCGAAGGTCGCCGGGCTGGGGGAGAAGAAGCGGCAGGCGGTCGAGGACTTCATCGTCGCGTACTGGATCGCCCACCCGCGGGAGAAAGCGGCAGCGGGGAAGCCGGCGGGGCTGGCGTGGGAGCCGGAGGACGGCGGCAACACGTGGGCGGCCGACAACACGGCCGGGATCACGGAGGACGAGGGGGAGCCCTCCGCGTTCGTCATCGAGGACAAGGGCGAGGGCGCGGGGTCCGGCCGGTACGCGCTCGACATGTCCAGCGACTACCTGATGCCGTCGAAGTTCCCGAGCGGGTTCGAGCTCCTCGACGACGCCAAGGCCTGGTGCCAGCGCCGCAACGACGAGCTGGCGGCGGACCCGGACCGCGGCCAACCCCTCTCCCCTGCACCCGAGGGAGAGGGCGAGGGTGAGGCCGAGCCGGCCGAGGAGCCGGAGGCGGCGGCGGTCTGAGCGGCGGGCGGACGAGGCCCCGCCGGCACCGGGCCGGCGGGTGAGGACACACCAGCGCGGGAGAGCAGCACGTGAAGGACCTACACGGAACGGCATCGGGGCGGCGGGCGCGGGGACCGACGATGCTCGACGCGCTGCTCGACCAGGTCGCGGCGTTGGCCGAGCAGTGCCGGCGGGCGACGTCGCCGACGCGGCCTGTCGTCGTCACTGTCACCGAGACACGCAGACCGGCACCGGCGAGGTCCCCGCGGCGGTTCTGGACGGACGCCGAGCTGGCAGTGGTCCGGGAGCGGTCGGCCGCCGGCGACTCGGCCGAGCGGATCCTCTCCCGCCTCCCCGGCCGCACGCTGTCGGGTGTGCACCAGGCCCGCAAGCGCCTGGGGATCTCGCGGCCGCTGAAGGAACAGCTGGCGGGGGTGAACGACTACATCCGCGCCCGGCACGCCGAACAGTGGACGGACGGCGAGATTGCCCGGGGGTGGTCCGAGCTCCGCGGCGTCCCGCTGTCGCGCGAGAGCGTCAGCGAGCGGCGGCGGAACCTCGGGCTGCCGAACAACCGGCTGGCGGACCGCCAGCGGGTGAAGGTCGCGGCCAGGACGCGCGAGCAGCTCGCGGCGGCCGGGTTGAGCAGCCTGGCGGAGCTCCGGGTCAAGTCGTTCGCCGAACGGGCGGCGGCCGCCGGGTGGCCGGCCGACCTGCGGCCCCGCGCCGTGCAGATCCTCAACGCGATCTGGGACCGCGGCCCCATGACGCGGCGCGAGATCGCCGACGCGATCGGCATGCCGTGGAAGGGGAGCCGGGCCAGCCTGACGAGCAACGACCCCGAAGGGTCGTACCTGGCCCACCTGATGAAGCGGGGGCTGGTCGTCTGCCTCGGCCGCCAGGTCCGGTCACCGGACTGCGGCAAAGGGAACCGCGCCGGCAGCGGCCGGAGCGTTTGCGTCTACTCACTGCCGTTCACGATCGAGCGGCGAAAGGTGGTCTCCGATGGGAACGACGAACGGGAACAACAACGGGGCGAACGGCCTGGCCAGGCTGGGCACGGACGCCGGGATCGAGACGGCGAAGCAGGTGATGCAGCTGCCGCCGTGGCTGCAGACGCTCCGGGACGCGATGGGCGGCGCGATCAAGGGCGAGGACCTGCAGGCGGTGATGGGGAAGCAGGTCGAGGCGGCGAAGGAGGGGGACATCAAGGCGGCCCGGTTCGTGTTCGACCAGGCCCACAAGATGCTGCAGGCGAACACGCAGGCGCTGCCGCCGGTGACGATCGTCCAGAACAACTACTACGACACGCCGGCGGCCGAGCGGCCCGACGCGCCGGTGGTACCGGAGGACCCGAAGGAGGCGCGGATCCGGAAGCTGCGGAACCGCGTGCGGGCCGGCTCGCCGCTGTCGAAGGACGACGACCGGACCGTGCGGCCCGTCAGCGACGAGGAGGAGAAGGAACTGCGCAGGCGGGAGCAGGAGCGGGAAGACGACGAGGCGGGCGACCCGCTGAGGGACTGACCTGGCAACACCCCGCACGAGAGGCGGTGCCGGCATGAGCACGCAACCCGAGATGAAGATCAAAGCCCTCGCCCCCTGGTTCGGCGGGAAGCGGACGCTGGCCCCGACGATCGTCGAGGAGCTGGGCCCGCACCGGGCGTACTGGGAGCCGTTCTGCGGGTCGATGGCGGTGCTGCTGGCGAAGCCCCAGAGCCGGCAGGAGACCGTCGTGGATCTGCACGGTGACCTGATCAACCTCGCCCGCGTCATCCAGTCGCGGGACACCAGCGCCGCCCTGTACCGGAAGCTCCGCAGCACGTGGATGCACGAGGACACGCTGCGCGAGGCCACCGCCCTTCTGGCCGAGCGGGCCGCCGACGCCGACGCCCGCGACGTCGGCCGCGCGTGGGCCTTCTTCGTCGCCTCGTGGTGCGGGCGGAACGGGTCTGTCGGGACCGAAGGGCACGCCCGGACCAACACGTTCTGCATCCGGTACACCGCCAACGGGGGCGACTCGGCCACCCGGTTCCGCGGGGCGGTCGAGTCGATCCCCCAGTGGCGCGAGCGGATGCGGAACGTCACGATCCTTAACCGCGATGCCTTCGAGGTGCTCGCCAAGATCGCCGACGAGGCGCAGTGTGTGATCTACGCCGACCCGCCGTACCTGGTGAAGGGGGCGAAGTACGTCCACGACTTCGGGGAGGGGTTCATGGGGCAAGACGATCACGCCCGGCTGGCCGACGCGCTCCGCCGGTTCAAGAAGACCCGCGTCGTCGTCAGCTACTACGCCCACCCCCGGCTGGCGGAGCTGTACCCGGGCTGGACGCAGCGCGCGGTGACCATGGTCAAGAACATGGCCAGCGCCACGAGGCGGGAGGCCGGCGCGACCGCCGCCCCCGAGGTCCTGCTGATCAACGGCCCGTCGCTGGCCGCCGGACAGGAGGTCGCGTGAGGCCCCTCCTCATCGACGGCGACGGTACCGTCCGGCCGGCGTCGCCGAGTCACGGCTTCCCCGCGTGCTGGGACACGGCCGCGAGGACCGAGTCCCACGAGGCCCGGCCCTTCACCAGGAACTCGTTCGCCCCGAGCCGCATCGCCTCCTCGCGACATTCCGGGGAGACGTCGGCCGTGTACATGACGACCGAGACGGACTCCGTACGCGGGTCGCGCCGCACCGCCCGCAGGACGTCCAGCCCGCTCATGTCCGACATGGGGCAGTCGAGCACGACGGCAGCCGGCACCCGAACCGTCAACAGGCGCAGCGCCTCCGGCCCGGTCGGGGCGGCGACGGCCTCGTACCCGGCGAACCGGAGCAGGCGCTCCAGGCACTGGGCGGTGTCCAGGTGTTCCTCGACGATCAGCACAAGTTTCGGCACGGGGGGGAGGTCCTTGCTCCGGCGGCCCGCGTGACGGGCTCGCCCGAAGTAAGGAGGGTCCGAGGGGTGGGGGTACCAGACGTACGCCCGGGCCGCATCGAGGATCAGAGCAAATCCACGGGGTCGGCCCTCGGGCCGGCCTGATCGGAGCACCATGAACCCCACCGACCCCACCCCACCCGTCGACCTGGCCGGCATCACCCATGCCCGGGAGCGCGACGACCGCGCCGCCAAGGGCCCCGGTGCCCTCGTGATCGAGGCCGTCCTGCTGGCCGACCCGGACACCCTGCCGCCGGCCGTGCGGCTCGCCCGCGACGCGCTCGTGCGGGCGGCGTGGGCGACGGCCGAGGCGGACGTGCGAAGGGAGGACGCCCGTGCTTAGCGCCCTCCCGCCGATCGACCCCGCACCGTGCGAGTACTGCGCCGCCGTCCCCGGCTTCCCATGTGCACACCACCGAGAGGCTGACATGCCAGACCCCAGGCCGCCCGCCCCGATCTCCGACGTCGACCTGATGCTCGTCCGGGAGCTGGCCGCCCGCGGCGAGACTTTCTCGGGCGAGACGATGCAGTCCGTGGTAGCCCGCCTCGACGCGGCCGAGACGGACGCCGCCTCCCTCCGCCCGGTCCTCGACGACGTCGCGATCGCCCTCAACGACTGGTACGCCGAGCGGGCCGCCGCCCACGCCAAGCGGGCGGCTGACTGGCGTGACTACCAGGCCCGTTCGTTTGGGCACGGCGGCGAGCCGTGGGTGTTCGCCGAGGAGACGATCCGCCGGGACGACGCCGCCACGCTCGAGCCGATCCGGGTGCTGATGCGGCGGGCTGACGCCGCGATCGACCGGAAGCCCGGGGCCGCATCCGGGGGCCGGTAGCTGCCGGTCGATCAGGCGGATCGATAGATGCGTGAGCACCGGGAACAGGGTGATGGAGCAGAAGAGGTAGAGGAACGCCGCGAGATTCTTGTTCTTCACACCCAAAGGGTCGTGGCCAGCGGCGGCGGAAATTGAGATTGCCGACCGAGGTCCAATAACCAAGGGATGAACCGTGATCCGCTTCGTACCGATCGAGGCCTGGCCCGGCACGCACACGCCGACCCGACGCCGCTCGCCCTTCAGGGCCGGATACGCCTCCACCGTCCGGCACCTCGAGCGGGAGCTGGCCGCCGTGAAGGCCCGGAACGTCGTCGTTCAGCTCGCGCTGCGGGCGGACGAGATCAAGCGGGACGGCCTCCCGTACGCGAACGCCAAGCCGGCCCACCCGGGCGTGATCGTCTCGTTCGAGACGCCCCCGCTCGGCCGGGTGATCAACGGGAAGTGGACGGAGACGGTGCCGGCGGTGCCGCTGTCCTTCCCCTGCGACCGGTTCGCGACGTGGCAGGAGAACCTGCGGGCGATCGCGCTGGCGCTCGACGCGCTGCGGCGGGTCGACCGGTACGGCGTCACCCGGAACGCGGAGCAGTACCGCGGGTGGGCGAAGCTGCCGCCGCCGGGCGGGCTGGTGACGCCGGTCGCCATGAAGGTCGACGACGCGTCCGCGTTCCTGGCCCGGCACACGAACGAGCGGTGGAGCCACGTGGCGATCGAGGGGTCGGCCGACGCGTTCCGGTCCGCCTACCGGTTCGTCGCCCAGCTCATGCACCCGGACACGAACGGCGGGCGGACGCACCCGGACTGGGGCACGCTGCAGCAGGCGAAGGCCGTTCTCGACAAGCACCACGGGCAGTGACCGGATCTGCCGAAAGGGGCGAGCCCCCGCGTGACGGCGGGCGGTGACGCCGCGGGGGACGCGGACTACTGACTATTGACGGAGGACGACCCGATGTTCGACCGCGTCATGCTCCGCGTCGCCACCGCCGCCCTTTGGGCCGCCTACGCGGCTGTCGGGCTGCTCCTTGGAGCCCTCGCCGGCGAGGGCGTGTGCATCATCGCCCAAGGCCGCGCCGGGTTCGGCTTGTTGATTGTCGCCGGGGCGCTGCTGGCCCTCTATGCCATTCCGAGATGCGTCCGCCGGCCGAGGCGGTAACCGCCCCACCATCGCAGGCCGGCCCGCCGAGCCCGGTCGGGTCTGCTACGTTCGTGCTATTTGCTGGGACCGGATGACCCGCAGGTGTAGACTAGGCGTACTGATCTGCGGGACCTCACGACGGGGTGCGGATGACGGCGACGGCAACCCCAACGAAGAAGCGGCGGCGGCGGGACACGCCCCTCGAGCGGACGCGCGCCCTCCCGCCGGCCGACCCGGCCGTCACCGGCGAGCCCGAGTTCGGGCCCGAACCGGTCCAGCCGAGCGCGGAGTGGGTGACCCGCCGGGAGATCCAGATCGCCCACTACGCCGCCCTCGGGTTCGAGGCCCGCGTGCTCCACGCGCTGGCGGTGCTCGGCGTCGTCCCCCCGCCGGTCCAGTTCCCCCCGCTCCGGGTCCCGCCCCCGATCACCGTCGTCGACCTGCTCGTCGCGTACGTCGAGGCCCACCTCGTCGAGCGGGCGATGTTCCCGGGCGAGTTCGTCCGGGCCGACGTCGACGAGGCCGACCCGCCCGACGAGGACCTGATCGACGCCGACCGGCTGAGCATCGTCCCGCCGCCGCGGCACCGCCCGGCCCGCGACTGCATCCTGCCCGGGTGCCAGGGCCGCGCCGCCGACGGGTCCCGCTGCCTGCTGCTCCGGGCCAGGGGCGACCGGTACTGCCCCGGGTGCGAGCGGAAGGCGCGGCGGCAGATGAAGGCGCGTTAACGCGCGCGCACTGTCCTATAGAGGGATGCCGTTTCCCGCGACCGACAACCCGCTCCTGGCCATGACGCCGCGCCAGCGGGAGGCCTGCGCTCACCGACTCCCAGACGCGGCCGGCTGTGTCGTGCCCCTGTCCCAGATCGGGGACCGGATGGGCGTGACCAAGGTCGCCGCGCAACGTCTGATCGACCGTGGCCTCCGCCAGCTGGCCGCCGCCGGGTACGACCCGGGGCCCCTCCGCCGACGCCTCGCCCTCTGACCGCCGTGCTCCCGCCCTCCGTCCAACCCTACGCCGTCGCCGCGCTCGCCCTCGCGTACTGCGCGGTGTTGGCGTGGGGGCTGATCGGCCGCCGAGGTCCCCGATGAAGCTCCGCCGCCTGCCCGCCCTCGCCCTGGTCGCCCTGCTGCTGCTGACGGCCGGCGGGTGCAACCAGCTCAGCCCGGGGCAGCAGGCCGTCGCCGCCTCCGACACGCTCAAAGCGTCGGTCGCCGCCGTCCGTGCCGCGCACGCCGCCGGCTACCTCGACGACGAGACGTTCGTCGCCACCGAGCCCGCCGTGAAGGCCGCCGCCGCCGCCGTCGCGACCATGTTCGAGGCCGCCGACGCCGGCAGCCCCGACCAGCCCGGCTCCGCGTTCTGGCGCGCCGCCCGCGCCGCCGACGCCGCGCTGGCCGAGCTGCTGAAGGTCCGCCAGGCGGCCGAGCGGGCGCGGCCCGTCGCGCCGGCGAGCGGGCCGGCGGCCGTCGCCCGGCCGTCCGCCCCGGTGCCCGCGGGGGCGCCGCCGTCCGCGCCCCCGCCGGTCGTGCCGCCGAACAGGGACCCCGTCGACTGACATAGGGCTCGCGCCGCAGGCTTCGACCTTCGTCCTTCCGCCTTCGTCCTTCCGCCCCCGGAGCCGCCGATGTCCACGCCCGCCAGCGAGACCGGGAAGCTGATCCTCGACGGGGTCACGATCGTCGGCCCGGCCGCGATCGCCGCGTTCAACGCGATCTTCCACCACCCCGACGCCACGCCCGAGGCGAGGGCCGCGGCCAAGGCCGGGCTCGACGCCGAGTTGGCCCGGTACGACGCGGACATCGCCGCGGCGAAGGACCGGATCGCGGCGCGAGGGGGAAGCCGCGGGCAGTGACCGGACGGGGCCGGCCCGACCGCCGGCCGACCCGGGCAGGGACCACGACACGACGGTTGGGCCGGCGGGCCGGCCGGGCGTCAACCCGCCGACGCCATGCCGACCCTCCTCGCCGACGCCGACGCGGTCACGCTCATCAAGGTCATCACCGAGGGCGGCCCCCTCGTGCTGCTCGGCGTCGGCGTCCTCGCCCTCGTCAAGGGCTGGGTGGTGACGAAGGGGCACCACACGGACGTGATCGCCGCCCGGGAGCGGGAACACGCGGCCGTGGTCGCCCAGTACGAGATCCGGATCAAGGACAAGGACGCCGCGATCGACAACTGGCGCACCCTTTGCGACGCGCAGGCGACGAACGCACGCGCGGCGACGAAGCTGACGGAACATGTCGTGAGCAAGCAGCTCGCCGCCCCCAACCCCCAGGGGGACGCATGAACGCTGTGGCCACCCACTCCGCCCAGTTCGACCGGTACGACGACGCCGACGACGCCCGCCGGATGCGGCAGGACCGGGACCGACGGGCGTCGGCCGAGGCCGAGATCCGCGCGACCCGCGAACGGCTCGACGGCCTCGCCCGGCTCGCCGGGCTCGACGACACGCTCGCCGTCCTCACCGCCGACGATGCCGATCCTGCACCTCATCTGCCTTGCGGTGGTCGCCGCCGGCCCGCTGGCGACGCTTAGCACGCTCGCCGAGGCCCGCCGCGACCTCCGCGCCGCCCGCCGGGCCGGGCTCGACGGGGCCAAGCTGCTGACCGCCGTCCGGGCCCACCGGCACGAGCAGTTCCGGCTCGTCAAGCACCTGACGTGCGTCGGCGGGCTGGCGCTGGCGTGGCTCGTCGAGGGCGGGGCGTGCCCGATCCCGCTGGCCACGATCGCCACGGTCAGCGCCCTGCTGACCTGGACGAGCCTGCAGGACGTCCACTACCGCCGCCGGATCGACGTCGCCCGCGACCCGCACCGGGCCGGGCCGGTGTCGCCGGTGCAGCTGGCGTGGTCCGGGCTCCTGGCGGCCGGCGTCGCGGTCGTCGCCGTGCTGCTGATCGCGAACGCGGCGGCCCGGTGGACGGCAGTCGAGGAGAAGCAGGACGCCGGCCGGGAGCGGGTGCTGCAGGAGCTGGCCGACGTGCGGGCCCGGCTCGAGCGGTGGGAGCGGGAGGACGCCCGCCGCCGCGCGTCGGGGGAGCCACGGGAATGAGCCGCCGGGAGTACGTGACCGCGGTCCTATGCCTCGCCGGGATCCTCGTCCTCTCGTGGCTGGCGCTGTCGGGCGGCCGCCCCTGACCGTCCACCCGCCGAACCGCCTCGCCCTCGCCGCCTGGTGCCTCGTCGTGCCGGTGCTGGCGACGCTGGCCGGCTGCTGAACCAATGAACCGCCCCCTCGCCCTGGTCCTCGCCGCCGTCGCCCTCGCGCTCGTCGCGGCCGACCGCCCGTCGTCGGTGACGCTCACGTACCCGGACGGCTCGACCGTCGTCTACGTGCCCGGCGGGGTCCTGACGCCGGTGCCGACGACGCCCCCGGTGCCGGTGCCGGCGACGCTCCCGACGACCGACCCGAACGTCGTGCTCGTCGCGCCCGGCCAGAGCTGGGTCGCCGCCGTCCGCGCCGCCCGTCCGGGCCAGACGGTGCGGCTCCCCGCCGGCGAGGTCCGCGAGCCGCTGACCGACACGACCGTCCGCCCGGCCGCCGGCGTCACGATCGACGGCACGGGGACGACGCTCCGGGTGCCCAAGGGCCCCGCCGTCGTCGCCTGGTGCTGGGAGCGGGTGACGATCAAGGGCCTCCGCGTCGTCGCCGACGACCCGGCCGACCAGGCGGGCGTCCGGCTGTACCAGGCCCGGGGCGTCACGCTCGACGGCTGCGCGGTCACCGGGTTCGCCAAGGGCCTGACGACCGAGGCGGCCGGCGACGGCCCGGCCCAGCGGGGCGACGGCGTCCGGCTGCTCAACTGCGACTTCAGCGGCAACAGCGCCCGCGGCGGCACCTACCCGGACCGGACCGGCAAGCCCCAGCGGGTCGTCTCGGCCGGCGTGTACGCGAGCCGGACCGACCGGCTCGAGGTCCGCGGGTGCCGGTTCGCCGACTGCGGCTGGCTCGCCGGCGTGTTCGCCGGGACGGAGTTCAACCACGCCCTGTACCTCGCCGGCGACTGCGGCCCGGCCAGGGTCGTCGGCAACGTGTTCGCCCGCCCGAGCAGCCACGGGCTGCAGCTCCGGTGCGGCGGGGACGCGACCGACAACCTGTTCGTCGACTGCCCGATCGGCCTGAGCTTCGCGCTCGTCAACGGCGAGGGCCCGCTGCCGGTCGGCGGGTGCTCCGGGACGGTCGCCCGGAACCTGTTCGTCGGGACCCGGCTGCTCGCGGGCTCCCCCCGCGGGTGGGCGATCGAGGTCGGTGACAACGTGCTGTCGGCGACGGTCACCGGGAACGAGGTCCTGATCCCCGTCGCGGCCGCCCCGCCGACCCGCGGGCAGGCGGTCGCCGCGATCAAGGTCGACGTCGGCGCGCTGAGCGAGAAGAACCCGTTCAAGGGCAAGGGCCTGCGGGCCGTCCGCGACCTGACGGTGTCGGACAACGCGGTGACGCACTTCGCCGGGCCGCTGTGGGTGCACAAGGACGTCGCCGCGAAGGCGAAGCTGCGGTCGGCCGGCACGCGGCTCGTGACGCAGACCGAGTGGCCGGCGGCCGACCCGAACGTCGAGGCGGCGGCCCGGGCGCGGGCGCGGTGAGGCTTACGCCGGCCCGGTGCCCATAGCGTCGCCGACCCGCCGCACGCTCTGCGTCGTCAGATCGACCACCTGACAGTCAAGGATCAGTTTCAGGCGGTCGTCCCCGCTCGCGAACGTGAGCTGGCCGGCCTCGTCACGGCTGTCGCGGAACCGGCTCGGCATGTAGCCTTCGGCCGCCGTGAGCCGGCGGAGGCGGCCCGCACAGTCTTCGCGGACGAAGAACGCGTTGCTGCCGGCCGTGTTCGAGCCGACGAACACATACCCGATGGCGGCGGCCAGATCGCAGAACGCGTTCAGCGACGCTCCCCAAAGCTGGTTGGAGTGGTGTGCCTGGAATCTGGTAAAGGCCGGGTCGTATGGCACCGTCACCTTCGCAGCCGGCCCGAACACCCCGTTGTACTCGCAGATGACGATGCGGGGCCGGACGACCGAGATCGCCTTCCAGACCCAGTAGTCATTGCCGTCGATATCAACGCTGAGCAGGCCGATGTCGCCAGAGATGCCGGCGGCGGAGATGAGCCCGTTGATGTTCTCAGCCGTCACGAACGCGTGCGTGGCGGTCAGGTCGTGCTGCCAGGTGAGCCACGAGTTGCGGATCGATCCGACGTGCTCGATGCTCCCGTCGATGACGAGCCCGCGCCAGTTGCGGTGGGACAGGAGGAACCGGGTATTCGACTCCCGATAGTCCTCGACGCCGAACTCGACAAACGTCGGGACGGGGACGTCGATGCGGGACACGAGGTACTCGATGATTCCGTCCTCGCCCCACTGCGAGAAGACCGCGAACTCGGCCTCGCGTAGCGGGGAGCCGTCCGGGAGCTGGCGGACCCGGGCAGCCTGCCCGACGCCGACCAGCATCCGAAGGCGGTCGAAGTCCCTGCCCAGCTTCCACACTTCCCCGGGCAGGGAGGCCAGTTCGGGTCCGGCGGCGCCGAGCGTCCGTCGGGCGATGCGACGCGCGAAGCGTGCGAAGGGTCGGAGCATCCCGGGATGCTACCGGCCCACGGGCCGTCCCGCACCCGCCGTCGCCGATGCTTGCTCGCCCGTTCCCCGGTTAGCCGGCACGGGCCGTTCCATCGGGAAGTAGCGCTTCAGCCGCAGGATCGGTCGCTCGAAGAGGTGATAGCTCGCGACCGCCGCGGCCAGCGCCAGCAGACAGCCGCCGGCCAGCACCAGCGCCGACCACGGGACACCGGGCAGCAGACGCCCAACGAATGGGAGCAGCACCGTGACCGGCAGGTGGTACACGTACAGCCCATAGCTGTACCTGCCAAGAAACCGCAGGGGCGGGACCGAGATGGCTCTGCCCGCGATCGACGTCCGGCCGACGGCGACACACAGGACGAGAACCGAGCCTGCGGCCCATCCCACGGCCGGCAGTCCGTAGAGCATCGTCAGGCGGTCGCCGGCCGGCAGCCCCCGCAGCCGCAACGCGAGAACCACGACCGAGACGGCGGCCGTCGACCCAGTGACCATTGCCGGCACGACCAACCGCCTGACGCCGACCCACCTAGCCGCGACTGCTACGGCGGCACCGATGGCGATCGTGTCGATCCGGCAGGGAGTCAGCACGTAGGCGGTGAGTGGCTGGTGTCGCGCGACGAACCAATAGCGGGCAGCAGCGGCCAGAACGCACAGTCCCGCACAGGTGGCGAGTAGCCCACGGCGGCCGAGCAGCAGAACGACGGCCGGCCTGACGAGGTAGAAGTGCTCCTCGACGGCCAGCGACCAAAGGTGATTAAGGCTGAATCCCCCGGGCGCCTCGTAAACCCACCCGTGCCGGGCGGTCTCCACGTTCGAAAGGTACGACCACAACCAGAACCCCCGCCCTCTGAAGGTTGCGGCCACCGGCGAGTCGGGCCAAAGGACGCACGCGACCGCGACGCCTGCTAGGAGGCCGTAGTAGAGCGGGAAGATCCGTAGCGTGCGGCGGGCGTAGAAGTTCAGGAAGTACCGCCGGCCGCCCTTGGCGTCGAGCAGGATGCCGGTGATGAGGAGCCGCTTAGGACGAAGAAGAGGTCCACACCGACCCAGAGCGACCCGCCGATCTGGTAGACGGTCTCGCCCGGCGAGCACGCCCGCTGGAGAAGGTGGGCGAAGACGACGAGCGTCACCGCCACGCCACGTAATCCGTCGAGCGAGGGGATGTGGCCGCGGAGGTTTGGTTCGTTCATGAGTGGCGCGTGGCTTGGTGGCTTCCGTGCGGTAGCTTACCGGTCATGGCCGACCACCGCAGCATCGTCCGGACCGCATTGCGAGCGGTCGCTGACCACCTTCAGCCCGTCCCGCGATCCCGCCGGATCGCGTTCGTCGGCAACTCGTTGGTGCAGGGGCACATGGTCCCGGCCGACGCGAGCCTCCCGGCGCAGGTCGCCGCCCTGATCGGCCGCCGCTGGCGGGTCGCGAACCTAGGCGTCGGCGGCCAGGTGACCGCCGAGCTGCCCGACGACGTGGGGTGGCGCGGGGTCTGCGTGATCTGGGAGGGCACGAACGAGCTTGCCGCCGGCGCGACCGCCGACGACGCGTTCGGCCGACTGAGGGACTACTGCTATCGCCAGCGGATCGCGCGCCGTCGCGTGCTGCTGCTGACGATCCTCCCGCGGCAACAGCCGGGACTGCCGGAAGGCTTCGATGCGGCGCGGGTCAAGGTTAACGACCGTCTGCGCGGCTCCTACTCTTGGCACCAGTTGATTGACGTAGCCGCGATCCCCTCGCTGAGTGATCCGACCGACGCCCGCTTCTACCACGACGGAATTCATCTGACGCCGGCCGGGTACGCCCTCGTCGCCGAGCCGGTCGCCCAGGAGATCCGCGAGCCGATCTTCTATCTAACTTGACGCTACTCGTCTCCGACACCTTCACCGACTCGGCCGGCCGGCCGATCACCGCGCACACGCCCGAGCGCGGCGAAGCGGTCGTCGCGGTGGCCGCGTTCACGGCGGCGCTCGCGATCACCGCCGGCGGGCGGATGCGGGCGAGCCCGGCCGGCTCGAACGTTGTCCGCTACCTGCGGCGGATGGGGCCGGACCAGGTCCTGCGGGCCCGGCTGGTGATCGTCACGCTCGATGCGGGCTCGCACCGCGACGCGCTGGCCGCCCGGATCCAGCCGGACGGCTCGCGGTACGTGGCCGGCTACAACGTCGACCGGTGGCGGATCTTCGCGCCGGGCTACAGCGGGGTCGGCACCGTCACGGTCGAGCCCCTGGTCGACGGGGCGACGTACGACCTCCTGTTCTCCCTGACCGGCCCCGCCCTGACGCTTGAGGTCAGCACGGACGGCGGAGCGACGTGGGCCCTCAAGGCCGCCGCGAACAGCTCGGCGATCACGAAGGGCGGCCGCGTCGGGTTCGACCTCTACAACGAGGCCGCATACACGGACTCCGCCGGCCACCAGTGGGACGACTTCACCGCGGACGGCACGCCCGAGCAGAGCGAGACGCTCGGCGTCGTCGACAGCAGCTACGGGACCGGCACCGGGGCCTCGGCAGGGAACGACTACCCCACGGTCCTCAAGGGGCTGCTCGCCAAGGAGGCCGTCGAAAACAGGTCCGTCGGCGCGACCTGCGCCCCCGACCAGTACGACCAGGTGCTCCTCCTCCGCGTCGCCCCCGACTCGGTCACCGTATGGGGCACGCCGGGGCTGAACGACTACCGGAACAACGGGACCGACGCGGCGAAGCTCGAGGACTTCGTCGGGTGCTCGCGGGCGATCCTCGTCGTCCTGCTCGTGCCGCGGTCCCGGTTCGCGTTCGCCGGCACGGCCGCCGTCGCGGAGTCCGGGGCCGGGTGGAGCTCGGCGGGCGTGCTCGGCGGCGTCCGGTTCACGCAGTCTGAGGGTGCGTACGCGGAGGCCGTGCGGTCCGGGCGGACGATCTACGTCTGCCTGATGCGCGCGGCCGGCCACGGCGGGCTGGCCGAGATCTCCGTCGACGGCGCGGTCGTCCTGAGCGGGGTCGACACCGACTCGTCCACCTCGACCACGGCGGCGCCGCCGCGGACGTACCTGCCGTACTGCGTCCGGATCGGCGGGCTGTCGGACGGCGAGCACGTCGTCCGTGTGACGAACGCCAACGGCGGGTACGTCACCGTCGTCTGGATCGTCGGGGTGGACGGGAGCGACCTGGGGCCGCGGGTGACCGCCGCCCTCGCCCACCGGATCCCCGGCTACGGGGTCGCCCCCTCGAACGGGTCGGACGCGGCGGCCGACCTGTACCGGTCGGCCCAGTCGGCCCTGTACACGGAGCTCGGCGGTGACGGGCTGGAGCTGTCGGTCGCGGACGTGATGCCGGGGCAGGATCAGGGGACCGACTTCGACCCCGACCTCGTCCACGAGAACGACCTCGGCCACGCGAAGCGGGCCGCCGCGCTCGCGAGCCCGACCAGCCTCGCGGTCCACGACTCGGTCGCCCCGGCCGCCCCGGCCGGCGGCTCGGCCGCAGTCGCCGCCGCCACGGTCACCGTCACGCACACTTGGACGCCGGGCGTTGACGAGACGACCGGGCCGGCCGACTGCGTCCACCGGCTGTACCGCGACGGCGTCCTGCTCGGCACGGGGACGTACAGCGGCGGGACCGTGACGTACGTCGAGACGGTCGCGGCCGACGAGTCAGAGCACGACTACCACGCGACGACGGTGGACGCGGCGGGCAATGAGTCGGACCCCTCGGCCGAGTGGTCGGCGACGTACGCGGCGGCCGGCGGCGGCACCGTGTTCGGTCCCGGCGTGTTCGGCCCCAGGCAACTCGGCTGATGCTCTACGCCCCCGGCGACACCTTCACGAAGCTCTTCCCCACCCGGGGCACGGCGGGCTCGGCGAATGCCGACGGTACGCCTACGGCGGGGCTGTACCGGAACGGCGCGGTCGACGGGACGGTGATACTAACGGTCGCCAACGTGGCGACGGGGCTCTACAGGGTGACGGGGACGATCCCGGGCGCGTATGCGGCGGACGACGAGGTCGCGGTCGTGGGCACGGCCACGGTCGGCGGGACGACGGACAAGATCGTGATCGACCTGGGGCGGCTGGTGCCGGTCACAGACGGGTTCACGAGCGACGACCGGGAGGCACTCGCCCAGGTCAAGGCCCAGACGGACCTGATCACCACCGGGGCGCTACAGCACTTCGGGGCCGTCTCCGGAACGTCCCTCACGCTGCACCAGGGCGACAGCTACGGCACGACCAGCGGCGAGCAGCTCCCGTTCGCCAAGCCGAGCGGGGCGAGCTGGCCCGACCTGACCGACGGCTGGGCGGTGACGTTCGTCGCCCGGTACGCCAGCGACGACGCCGCCGACGGGACGGTGGTGCTGAGCAAGGTCTGCACGGTCACCGGGGCCTCGGGCTTCCGGCTGGACTTGGCCAGCAGCGACACCAGCGGGCTCGCCGCGGGCTCCGGGGCCTGGGAGTGGCAGGCGGTGGCCGCCAAGACCGGAAGCCTCGCCAAGACGCTTCGGGAGGGGACGATGAGCGTCGTGGAGCGGGTGACCGTGGCGTGAGGTGAAAAACGCTCGTAAGTCCTTATGGGGAAAGGCTGCCATTCCGGCACCACGCCACCCTGTCGCGGGTCCTTCCTAGGGGGCCGGCCGGGGTGCGGGTAAGCGGCGGCCGAAAGTCTCGCACACGCACCGGGTGGACTCGGGCTTCCACCACCGCAAGAACCGCGTTTGGACGCAATGAGCAAGGGTGATGGGGCCTTCTGGCTGGCGAGGACGCAGGCGG